>Ga0209700_103725_pt1 | contig 28671 bp, 12 predicted proteins | sample SiratroredBW_FD_187528 | JGI IMG/M metagenome (GOLD analysis project Ga0209700, IMG submission 187528) | Root nodule microbial communities of legume samples collected from California, USA - Siratro red BW (SPAdes) (version 2) | ecosystem: Host-associated > Plants > Roots > Nodule | place: USA... | reverse complement strand
AAAAAATCGTACTGTATCAAGATTAAATGTAAATATTTTCTTAGTGAAATTCAATCTTTAATTTGCAATATCAATATGTGTACTCGAATGTAGTAATAATTGTTTTTGTTATGTATTTTAAAATATCTTGATTCTTTTTTAATACTACGATATTACCATTTTTATACATATAATTTAAAGACAAAATGTATATTAGTCACAATATCTTATCAAAACTTATTCAATTGAGTTATAAATTTAAAATATAATAAAACTAAAATTATAAAAGTATTTGAAGAATTTCGGACTCCATCAACTAAACATGATTTTCCTACTCTTTATTTCTTTTTTGTAAGCATGATCCAAATTTTTACTAGTTTTATTTGTGATTTATGATACACATCAATTATTTTTTTCTATATAAAATTTTTATTTATTTTTATGTAATTTAACTTTACTAGTATCTGAAAAATATGAAAGAAAAAATAATACAAAATCTGAAAAAGATAGATATAATATTATATAGTCATAATATACGGATAAAATTAATCTAAATAACCACCTATAAATCTAAATAATATGCATTAATTTCTTTATTTAGATTTAACCGTGTATAATATATTAATTATTTATTATCAAATCCAAATAGAATCTTACCCAATACTCCCTATATCTCATACCTAAATTCTTATTAATTTCAACGTCAAGAATTAATTCATTAAAATTTCATTTAATCCATTACCTCTAACTATTCAATTCATTAAATTTATTATTATTGAAAATAATATAATTATATCAACTTATTAACATTTGTTCCTAAGTGAAAGTATGTCTCTAAATAATAATGATATTTTGATATTTCTATAGTGTAAAAAAAATTAAAATAAATAATATTTTATTGTGAGAGGTCAGCGTGTTATTTATTATTGTTCTTTCTCTTTTTTCTTTATCTTCTCTATCCTCTTTGCTTTTTATTTAGGGTGTATTTGGATGGCACGCCAAAAAGTTTGTGTGCAAAAAAAAAGTGAAAAACTCATATACCAAAACATAAAATATTATTTGATTATGAGAATCAAGAGAAAAAATTCATCTCTTCTTTATTTTAGGGTGAGCAATGATTTAGAGAAGGGAAGGGGATAACATGAAGCTATGAATGAATGTTATAAAATGATAATAAAAACTATTAATAATAAAAATAAAATAATTAAAAAAGTAAAGTATTAATGATATTAATATAAATATAAAAATATATAATTCTTTATATTCATAAATATATTTTATTCATAATATCAATATATTACTATTCTTTTTTTATTTATTATAATAATTATTATTTTTATTTTATTTAGCCACAATCTTTTTCTTTTAAAATCACTTTATTTGGTTTCTAACGTTCAAATCTTATCTAAAATATAAAATACTTTTAAAATGAGAATTTAATAACATGAATTAAAACTTAAGTTTTTCTAATTCTTATTTTAAGATAAAAATAAAATAATTAATATATTTATTTCAAAACATGACAACACAGTGACAAAGAACACATGTGAAAGTCTGAGGCAATTAATGAAGGTGTACAAAAGGGAACAAAAAAAAGAAAAGCAAGAATGTTATGGTTGATGCAAGAAGAAGAAACGTTACAAAAATGTTTAAATTTATTTGTCTAGAGTTAGAACTGAGATGTGGTAGATGCTAGAATTGATAGGAAGAAGATAATGCACCACACTATTATACTGATTATGTTTTGTTTATTTGATGTTAATATTGAGATGTAATAGAGGTAAATGTTAGTGGCAAATGATAAAGACGAAACTGAAAAAAGATTATTTATTTGATAAAAAGGAAGAGAGGATAAAGAAAAGAAGGGAGAAAGAAATAGGAGAGCGGAGAGAAAATAAGAACAAATGGCATAAAATATGATTTTTTTACACATAGGGGTGTCAAATGAATGTATTGACATATAGGAGTGTCAAAATATCATTCCTAATGTAAAAATCTTTATTAGTTTATGAAAAATCTAAATAAAAAGCCTGTTTTCCACTTAAATTTTAAAATTATCAAAAAAATATAGAAACTTTCTTAGATATATTTTTTAAAAAATTATTTAAATAGAATAACTTTAACAAAATTAATCGTTAAACTAATTTATAATCTAACCTAAGTATTAAGTAAATTCATTAAATTAAAAATATTTAATGAACTAAATGATATATTAATTAATATAAAAATATAAGCTTCAATATATAAAAGAAATTTATACTTTTAAACAAAAATATATTATTATGTAACTATAATTTTATATGTTTTAAAATAATTACATCTTCATTTAACTTTTTTGTACTTCTATTTACTTTTTGAAAGTTAAGTATATTTTTTTTTCTCTAGACAAGTTATTTTATTTAAATGAATTGAACTAATAAATATTAATTTAATTTATTTTTTTTTAAATTTTAATTTTTAATTGTTTTAATATAATGTATTGTTATATTCAATTTTTATTTTGAAATTTTATCATGTGTAATTCTCATATAACATCATCTAATAAAATTTGTATTACTTCTATTTACAATATTAAATCTTTTCTAATTTAAACTACATAAAAAAAAGTAAAAACATAACTTAATAAATACTAAAATAATATCATAATTGATTGTGTCTTTACATAATTAAAATATATAAAAATAGGTCAAATCATTAAGAATAAATATTAAAATATAAAGAATAATTACAGAAAAAAATTAAATAAGTTAAGTTTAAAACTAAAATAAGAAGCTTATATAACGTATAGGTTAGAAGTCGCTGGAATAAATTACTTGGAAATACTTTAAGAAACATTTTTGTGATTATAAAACAAACTTATAAGTTAGTTAAATAAATTAATAGTTAATTTATTGATATTATCAATCATTAAAGTATATATTTTGAAATAAATAAATAAGGATTAACAGCTGAAAATATTACCTTAATTTTATTAGATAATTTTAAGTGATTAAAGTAATTTTTTTTAGTAAAAATATTACATTACCTTTTTTATATTTGAGAATCTTATTAAGTATTCTTATAACTTATTACTAACAAAACATATTTTAGCAAACCAATCCTCAATTGGCATTGTTGCAGACAATGTATTACACATCGTATAGGTTACATATTATACGAATGTCAATACAGTATTAGAAAGCTTGATTAATATTAGAATGCTATAAAGAGAAATAGATTAAGTATACCTTGTATATTCTTCTCAATTGGCGTTAAAATTCATGATTGAAACATTTTTGTTATAGAAGTAGATTATTACTTATTATAATTTTGTAGAGAAATGGAAGTTTGAACCTATGAAAGTTGGAAGTTAACTTTCTTACGCCTAATGACCAGAAGTTTTGTCTAAGAAGAAGGACTTTGAATTCAATGACCTGTAAATAGATTTGCTAAGCGGAACGGAAACATATATGTTTGCCGAACTAAAATTTACTTTTTGGATGCAAATTAAAAGGAGAAAATTTAACAATATTGCAATACTTTTTGGTGGCAAAACTCATTTTTGGGAGTTGCTACATACACTAAAGGAAGTGTATGGAAAGAACTTCCAACTTCAAGTTCTATCATTCTCTTTGTTATTTTTTTTTGCAGTTCACGTTAATTCTTCCTTTTATTAGAATTGAATATAGTAAATTTTTTTTTATTGGTATACATGATGAAGGATTAAATAGAGATCATAGATCCTTTTTCCACACATTAAACTAGATTATGTAATACAAATAAAGTAAGCAATACAACATGATTTATACTAGTCTAACCTAACATATAAGTTATGTCTAGTATTTAAGAGGTTTTATTAATCAAAATAATATTACAATAAGTATATCAACCTTATCAGGTTATCAAATATCAATGTTTGTAACATAAGTACATTAATCACTCCTAATTTAACATATTTAAATTTTCCCTCAAATTAAAATTTCTCAAGAAAAATAAAAAAACACTCTAAAAAAGAACATAGTAAAAAAAGCTCACAAGAAATATGAAAGATTACACAAGTTAATTAGGTCACACTTAGTAGAAAATGAAGATTAATAAGCTTGTATTACTCTTGTATGTACTTCATCACCAAGCTTGATAAAATTTATGTTTGATAAAAATTATGTTGAAGCTTGATATCTCCAATATCTTCACTGCAAATATTCATCTTTATTTTAGTAGATGCTTGATAAGGAAATTCTGGATTTGGTTCTTCCAATTACATTTGCTTCAATACTGCTTAAGAAAATAATTCAAACAAATTCGTAATATATGACATTTAATTTAATAAAGATAGAACTGTAGAATTGATCTTATTTTCTTATAAATAATTTACTAGACTTTTAATCTTTAATTTATATTTATCTATAAAATATTGATGTTACGGCTTAGTTAATTTTATTTCAGATTAACACATCATAAGGTCTATTAGACCATCTATTACAAAGATTTTCTATATATAAAATGTGTTATAAGATACTTCAACGGCACAAAACATGTTAGAATATTTATATATAGAGTAATCAAATCAAAATGTAGACCATCTAAGACCTCAACATTCTACATGTAGTTTCTCCATTGCAATATAAATTTGTTTACATGATTTCTCCATTGATGTATGGTTTGATCATAGAACATTTTCCTTAAAATTAAACAACTTAAAAATATAATATTAGACATAATATATTATTTCTTGGTCATTCTACGATACTCAAATCTTCACCCAAACTTTATATAAAAAAAACTAAAGAATTGATATTTTCACATTAAGGTTTAGAACTTGCTTTTAAGAAATTAGAGTTTGTAAGTTTGTTGGGTGAATAGCTAGTATTATCTTAGAAGTATATTGGTTAGAGAGAATGTAGTAATATGATTTCATGAATCCAACTCCTTAGTGAATTTTTATCCTTATCAAGTAATATAATTTGTATGTTAGTCTTTAGTCAGAGTTAATAAAATTTCACATTAGCTAAACATACACAAATATCTTGGAAAATGATATTTGGAATTTTCAGTATTATTACTTATACAATTTAATACATTTGTTAGAGTTAACAACTTTTATGTGAAATTTCGTATAACAGGCCATTAAACGAGAGAGTTGTCTTTTAAAAAGATACTAAAAAATAAGAATCAGTAAGTGATAATCTTGCATCCCTATCAAACCAATACTACTTCAATATAAAAGTCTCTTTTAATCACATAAATATATTTAGTTTAATTAAATTTTAAGTATTTAATAGATTTAGTTATTTCTTATTAAAAAAAATTATTTCATTAATACTTAATATTTTCTTTTATTTTTATCTAACTATTTTGCTTTCCATTTTCAATTTATTGATGAATTTACTCTTATTCAATATCTTCCAATTCATTCGCTCATTCCTTATTTGATATCTAACTAAATTCTCTGTTAGAATGGATTTTATAATTCCTAATCGCACCTCTCTAACTCACTAAACTCACCTCCTCTATTCTTTCAACTCTAATAAAGTCAAATGCGTCACACACATACACTAATACATAGCTAAATAAATTAAAACATTTTAAAAAATAATTATCATTTTTAACTCATTCCTCACACTTATATTAACATAAAAAGCTCAAGCATAAATTAATTTTTTTATATTATTATATTTATATATTTAGTTCTTATTAGTTTGAAACATTAAATTGTATTTCTAATTTATTATTTTATTATATCACTGTAATATTTATTGTATGGAGATAATGTTTTGTACAATTACTTGTTCTATACGCTATACTATTTATTACATATTTATTGTTAAAATATTACTGTTATTAGATATTTATACGTTATAATAAAGTAAATGCTCATTAGATGGAATTTGTATATGAAACTTAACGACTTATTTGTCGAGAATATCACACACAACAAAAAATATTATCAATAGCTCTAATACATTTTTAAAATGATTACTTACCTTTTTTTTAATAAAAGTTTATTGACAAACCTAGACATTCCAACAACGTAAAATAAAACATGATTTTATTGTTTTAAGTAAAAATTAATTTCATTCTCAAATAATATGTCTAATTATATAAAACAAAAATCACTATGTAAAACATATTGATCAAGAGGAAAATGTCAAAAGGTAAATTCAAATAGGAGTGAATGGTAGCTCAAACTTTAGGCAAAATCAGTGATATGGCATATTTTTTTTGTCTACCTTTAGTGAAGAAATTTCTTCCTTACATTGCATGGAATTGAAGCCAAGAGGAAAAATCATTCCTAATGCAAGAATATAAGAAATTAGTAATTAAAATGAAATCAAAGTATCATCATAATAGCTCATTTTCTTTTGTCCATAAAAAGTTAATGCTATACTATATAGTGAAAACAAGATACTTTTCTTCCATATCCCAAACAAGAAGTGATGGAAAATAAATACATTCTGTAGTTAGGTTCCCCGCAAAGTATGGATTTTTATTTATTTATTGTTTTAATTTAATTTGTATATCTTATGAACATTTTTTTACTGTAATAATGTCAATCTATTTGCATTATGAACTAATTAGTATTAACAATAAAACTAATTGCCAGTTTTTTGTGTGTCTTTTGAGTAAATAAAAACCTCTGCCATAACCATAAAGCAGTATAATAAAACATTCTATAAAAAAATTTATAACAATAATAAAGAGATTACTTTAATTAGTGAATATATATATGTTTTTCAAAATTACTCAAATGTTATCTTTAATCATTGTAATTGTATATAATTTCTAATTGTAGCTTTATAGAACTTTTAATCAAACAAATTCTTTTTTATATTAATAAGTGCTAAATAAAAAATAATACCATCATCCCAACACTTAAAAAAATATTTCAAAAATAGTTAATTATTAAAATAAAAATATAATTTATTTAAATAAAATATCACGATTATTGAGGCGTAAAGATAATTGTAACATGTATGTGTTTTCACTTGTCATAGATAAAAAAAAAGAAAGAAAGAAAAGAAAGCAATATACCAATTATAACTTATTAGTTACCAATTAAATAAATGGCCTTTTCCTTTCTGGATCTCATAACACTACACTAACACACCAATTAAAGATTAAGAAAAAACCAGCATATGAATTTGTAACTTTTTAACTAAGATTAATATAACATTAATTACCTAATTAGTCATTTGGTTTAAGCATTCCATACTAATAAACTTGTTTGTGAAAGTTTGGCACATTGGTTAACAAGGGGTGAATGATACCAACCTCCAAAGGGAAGAGGTTACAGGTGGGAGAATATGAATAGTAACATATTCACAACCAATACTATTTATTTTTCAAAATATCTTGCTTTCCTCTTACCTTATTAAATGTGAAATGGAATTAAGGAAGAAACATCAAAAGATAACCCTTTACATCTACTTTTCTTTATGTTAATGATCATTAATAATATTTTTACAACTTTGGGAGTCCACCAAATGACTATTTCTTTTCATTTACATGTTATATGAGTTCACACCATATTTGTGAAGCTATATACTTTTCTCCCCTAGGATTTTCCCATTTTTTATGTTATCTTCTATTACCATTTTTTTTTTCTCACTGAACTTACTCTATAAGACCATTTTATATATTGGAAGGAGAGAAAGTAAAGAATGAGCCCTTCCAATCTAAATTCTCTCCCTCCTACAAAAGGACAAATCATCATTATTTCTTACACCAGTAAAGGACAAACAAATCAAAGCAAGTACTACAAAATCAAGCACACCAAAAACAACTTATAACACAATAAAGATAATATATATCATTCCAGGTGCTTCACCCTGCTCTCATCATGTATCCTTCAGCCTTCATCTGTCGATTTCTTCACATCTTTATTCAAATATCTAAGTAGTCTTTGCATTCCCCTCAGGTCTATATAACCAAACTTCTCTTCCATTAACCTCCTGTGTAGGTCTTGCATTGTCTCCATTTCTCTATGGAACAATTGTGATTTAGATAAGAATTGTAGTGGTTAACAGTTTTTAATTATATGATAATCCACAATTAGATGAAAATGTTAAAAAGTCTTTAAATATTAGTGCATTTTAATTAAACTAAATAACATTTGGTTTAGGAATTTTCTTTTGAGAAATCTACAGTGAGTACTTATTTACTTACATGATGAAGAGCTTCTTTTAATGCTCTCAACTGCTCCCGTGAGACTGTCCTCACCTGTAATACACATGCAATATGCGTTTACAAAAGGGTGTTTAGTACAAATCACTCTACACTAGTTAGTTAAGAAAAGCATGTAAAAATACAGAACCTTCTTCACTATTGTCCAAACAACACCTTCAGTGCATGGTGGAGTTGTAAGAGAACCAACATATCTATAGTACTTTCTGCTTCCAAATTTGATGAGTCCTGGGTTAATAACTCCTAAATCTAGGCCCTTGTCGCCAAGTGATTTTAAGTCCTTCAGAAGCTGCCAAAAAGAATAAAGATTTTGCCTTTTAAAAGATAAAAAATTAGGATTAATCACTCATGCACAGTACACAATCATTGCCACACAAATTAAATTCCATTTGAGATTTACAGGATCACAAAAAGGGCAAAGTTATCTTAAAATTTAAAGGGAGAGAACTATGTGCACTTAATTTACATATTTGCACACATTCATTTCATCTGCATAACACATGTCTGAGTAATCTATACTCTGTAAAAGTCATGTATGTGTAAATATATTCACAAACAATGTTGAGAAATACAGCAAACCTTTGAAAGCAAGCGATCTGGACGACCAATTTTGTACCATATTCCAATAACAGCAGTCTCTCCTTTAGAGTTTTGATGGACTGCATGCAGTTCCAAGGCAAACCTACAAAACAAACAGAAGAATCATGTGAATAAAATCCTGAAGAGGTTCACCACCACTGCATCAGGCACTCAGAGTAGCTTAATGAAAAACGGCAAACTCACTTTCTTCCATTCAAAGTGTGCTCTGAAGGTGTGTGCCAATGACATTGAATCAGTTTGTAGTAAGTTCCATTTATGTTAAGCTGCCCTGCATTCCCATTCCATTGCATCTGTCAAAATATGAAGCTCAAGATTAGTTCATCATGCAAATGTGTCAATATGTGACTAAAGAAAGTTGGTATTAAACTAAGACAGTGACAGACATTTCAACTTAACATAGATCTCAGACTAAAAGATTTAATTTATTGGATACTTAATATGAAACAAATATCTATTTGATATTCAAAACAAGAATGAATTATACAATGACAATCTCAAACTTGTTTAAACTTAAAAATATTAAAATATCTATCACTGCACTTCAAAATAAAATTTAGTCTCTTATGAATTTTGTAAAGGGTGATCCCAATACTCAAGTGTGGTGGTTTAATGGCTCACCATGATGGCATGACCAGTATTCTTTAGGACAGCAGGAGCTGGTTGGTAATCTTTTTGAAGTTTACCCAATTCAGGAAACTGCTGCACCCTTTTGTCAGTGATATCAATGGGAGATTGTAGTTTTCCATTTCCACACACTTTCCATTTTTTGTTGATACGCCACCAATTCTTTGGCCCTTTGCTATCTTCTTTGTAGGTATATTCTTCATCTTCTGTTCATATAAGGGAGAATCCAAGGACAATTTCAATAAACAGAAATGAGCCATTATCAATGATTCCAGTTGTTATTCTTTACCACTGATTTTAGGAATTAATTGGACCACACCCTCTTTTCAGCATTTTTCTATTCAAACAATGAAGGGTGAGTAAGTTTAGTGAGAAAAAGAAAATGGTAGCAGAAGATAACATAAAAAAGTGGGAAAATCTTAGTGGGGAAAAGGAGAATACTAATTTATGATGTGAACTCATGTAACATGTAAATGAAAAGGAATAGTCATTTGGTGACTCCCAAAGAAAGTTGTAAAAATATTATTTATGTTCATTAACATAAAGAAAAGTAAATGTAAAGCGTTTTCTTTTGATGTTTCTTCCTTCATTCTAATTCACACTCAATAAGCCAATGGTAAAAGGAAACCAAAAGGAATAAAAAGAACAACTACAGGAGAAACAAATGTTGTCTGATGAATGCTGCAAAGGAAAAAGATCATGCCAGTTAATCAGTAAGAAATCACACAACCAGGTTATGTATATAATATGCATTCATTTGGAAAAAGAAGGGAAATCATACTTTATTACTGGAGAAATTAAGTTTTATGGAAAGAACAATTATCAAGAATTGTGCACATAACAGCCTTCAGAACACAGACACACAAAAAACTGACAGAACATGATGTTGTGAGGAACAGAAAGATAAAGATATTACTAATTCTCTTTGCCAAGTGATGTATAACAACAATGATACCTTCTCATTCTGAATTTCTCTGACATGAAAAAGAAAAAACAAAATCAAAGGTCTTGTTAATCACAATACATGTAAATGATCCATACCAGTTTTAGCTGATGCAAGAAAGGAAGAAGAAGAGAGAATGAACAGGATGAGGAAGACACAAAAAAAGTTGAGATTAGTGTGGAGATTCATTGTGCTTGACTATTGGTCTTTAGGTGGTGTAATAGTCATGAACACCAATTGCATGTCTATGTTTGTATATTGGTGTGTACCTCTCTATATATATGTGTGTGGATGCTCATGAGATTTTCAAGATTTACAAGAATATATATATATATATATATATATATATATAACCTCTATAACCTCTATAACCTCTATATATGTGGGGGCTCTTTGCATTCATGGCTTGTTAACCAATGTGCCAACTTTCCCCAAGTTATTATTATAGAATGGAGAAACCAAATGGTGAATTAGTTAATCAATGCTATATTAATCTTAGTTAGTAAGTTACAAATTGATATATTGTTTGTTTTTATGGTTGACCTGTGTATTGGTTTAATGTTATGAAACGCAGAAACCATAAGGTCTTTCATTTAATTAGTTATTAATAAGTTATAAATTATTGTTTATTTTTTTTCATTTAGCATTATGAAATGTTAAAATAATGTTATTTTTTATTTAGTTTTTCTTTTGATTAAAAAATAAAATTGAGAACCATTTGTTTAAATAAAAGTTCAAGAGAGTGAGGGTAAATATCTTGTATGGTTATACAATTGCATAATTCATTTTAGAAAAAGAAATGTGCATACTTTATTAATTAATTAATTTATTCAATTAATAAATTTTTTTATTTTTAGTTAAATACATTTTTATATATTGAAATTATCGGGTTCTATAGAAATAAATTAAAATATAAGAATTAAAATTAAAATCAAATATTAAACTAATTATTAATAATGTACTATACAGAAAATATATGTTTTTAATGCCTATAAATACCAATTAATTTTGATTTTAATATACACTCTTCTCTCTTACTTTCTTTTCTTTTTTTTCTTTGCCTCCTTCTCTTCCTATAATGTTTGAACTTATTTCATGTTCAGGTAAATAGAAAGAAATTAGTCTTTAGTAAGAATATATTAAAATAAAGAAATCTTATAGTTAATATATGAATTTTAAAAATTTATATTTTCATGTGATTTTAAATATTTTTGTTTCATTTTATTTATACTTTCTTATGATCTCTTATAATCTGAAATTTTATTTTAATAATTTGCTCTTGTGTACACGAATAAATATTACAAATAACCTATACTTCTATTTTTGAATTTCTTGACTTCATAAATAAATGTATTTTATATAAATGGTATATCTATGTAATAACTATCTTGAAAAAACTATGTAAATTGTATAAACACTAGTTTATATTTAATATATATTCTGAGGTGTTACGTTAATTTTTTTTATATTAGATTTTTCACTGGTTTTAAAATTATTAACAATAATATTTATTATGATTTATTAACGATATCACATGTTAACATGTCATGTAATGTATCACTTCAATATCAATGACCAATATTTAACAAATTAAGTCCAAAATAGTCTGAAACAAAATTCTATAACCCTGATGACTCATGCTGATGAAAAAATATATAGAGAAAATGCTACTTCATTACTTTTTCTATTATTTGAAAAGTTATCACACTAATAAGATCTTTTTTTCAGTCGTTATAGTATAAAATAAATAAGATAACGAAATATTAGAATTTAATTTCATTATTTTTTAAAATACTGTACTTGATTTGAGCAATTGAAACCAGATGTTAAAATTACTCAATGAAAAAACTTCAGGGATCCAAAATACAATTAAGAAAAACATTGTTATATGCACAAATCCTATTAATGAATAGGCAAAATAAGATTAACTTTATTAAATATTTGCATACAAAAATTATGTTCAAAACATATACAAAATAAATAAAAATCGACACTTTGCAAGGAACCTAAATGTATTTAGTTCCCATCACTTCTTGTTTATGAAAGAAAAGAATCTTGTTTTCACTATATAGTAAAGCATTAACTTTTTTTCTGGACAAAAGAAAACGAGCTATTAATGATGATTTCATTTTAATTACTAATTTCTTATATTCTTGCATTAGGAACATTTTTTCTTCTTGGCTTCAATTCCATGCAATGTAAGGAAGAAATTTCTTCACTAAAGGTAGACAAAAAAATATGCCATGTCAGATTTTGCCTAAAGTTTGAGCTACCATTCACTTCTATTTGAATTTTGCCTAAAGTTTTGCATAGTGATTTTCGTTCTATATGATTAGAAATATTATTTGAGTAATAAATTAATTTTTTCTTAAAACAATAAAATCATGTTTTAAATATTTTACATTGTTGTCTAGGTTTGTCCATAAACTTTTATTGAAAAAAAAAAGGTAAGTAGTCATTTTAAAAATGTCTTTGAGCTATTGATAATATATATATTTATTGTGTATGATATATATATTTATTTGTATGATATATATATATTTTTCACCTTAAGTCTCTAGTTTAAGAGAGATATTTTGCTTAAGTTTCTATGCTTAATATTACATCACATATAAAACTGATAGGTAACGAAAATGTAAAATAAAAAAATGGCTATTACATGTAACGTAAACATAATTTTTACAATAGTTATAAACAACCAACGTAAAAATAAAAAATGGGACTAAATAAATGTAGACTGACATAATACGAGTAATGACCAAATTTACGTTGAGTTTGTTCAATGCAGCATAAACCAATCAATGGCGAGAATCGACGTGAATATTGATTTTTTTTTTTTTTAATTCTATTTGTTTTGGTATCAAACTAAAATCTATAAGAGAGAAAGGTAGCAGTACAATAAAACTATTTCAAAACTCTAGGAATGCAATATAAAATAAACCACGTCTGACTAAAGTTTCAATGAAAATATTTTAATTTAAGCTAAAGTTCCTAATATTGCAAACTAATGATAAACAAATATTTCAATTAAACCTAACTATTATTTATTCTGAAGAAAATAAGTTGTCCACTGTTATTTTTATTTGCAACATATCATCTTAGATAATAAGTTTTATACCTAAAGAACTAAAACATTTAATTTATATTATTATTTAATTATAAAAAATTAAATCTAAATTTAACCAAATCTTAAAATATATATTTCTATCGAAGATGGAGTAATATCGGTAAAAATAATAACTTTTATTAGTGTCTAAATTAATAGTGTATGAATTAGTAGTCACTTCCAAATGAATTCTTACTTATTAGATTAAAATAAGAAGAAAATCACTAAATTATTTCAAAGTTTATAATTAAGTAATTAACGTCAATAGTAAAAACTTTACTTAGCTTAGATAAATTATTGTAATATGTTTTATTCAGTTATTGTTTATTCTAATTAAATTAAATAAACATGTAAGTGAATATATAAACTTTAGAATGTAACTAAAACAAAATTTATTTGAAAAGTTGTCCTTACAATAAGTTTTTTTATTTTATGAATTTGCAATACAATAAATAAAACCACACAACAATGTAGTATCTAGGTGTAATGAAACTTTTTTTTCCAATGAAACCTACGTAACAATGTTAAACCACCTAGTATAGTAGGTGGCATAATTAAAGTAGTGCATATAGGATGCAATGCTTACTTCAAGTGAGATTTCAAAAAATTATAGTTAAAAGTTCTTACAAATTCATCTTCTCAAACATTATGCACCATCCTTTTTAAATCATCGTTTATCTCTTCATTAACATTTTTTATTTGTAACACAATTATATGTATAATAATTTTATATCATGTTTATGTTTATATTGTATAATTCTTTACAATATAAAAGATAAATAAACATTTCTCAGATATTACACATCATTTTTTCTAAATAATCGTTAATCTCTTCATTAATATTTTCTATTTGCAACACAATTACATGTCTAATAGTTTTGCATTATGTTTATATGCATAACTCTTCACAATACAAAAAATAAACAAATAATAATGTATCTTTTAAAGTTCTTAACACATCTCAAACATGTGTAATAATATGTTTAGTCATTTTGTGAAACAAATCACAAGAACTCATGAATTTTCTTTTCATAATCTTTACTATTAATATGATAAATATTTATTCAACTTTAATGCATAATTATGTATAATAACTTAATTTTAAAAAATAATTTATATAATAACTTAATTTTAAAAAATAATCATTTAGTATAAAATGAATTTACTCTATATTAAATATTAAAATTCTGTCAGATTTAAACTATACTTTGTTACTGTCTGTATGGTATGATCTAATTGGAAAAAGATGAGAAAGAGAATCAAAATTGGAAAGAGAAATTAGAGATGATGGATAAGAAAAGTATTGCTTCTTCTTGCACTTCCATAGTAAAGTGAAGCATACGACTTTGTCCTTTATAATTTTATTTTAAATCTATTCTATCCTTCACCTCTATTAACATTGAAATCCTGCATCTTCAAATCCACCTCCCACTTCCCGATGATCCCCTCGTCCTGCACCTCGTCCACCTCTGCACGTCGTGTACCTTTTGTAACCAAGCACATTGTATCTATTGGTAGTCGTTTAGCCCTTAAGAAAGGAAATTTTGTGGCACGAAAGGTGAGAAAATTGGAGATCGAAGTATTTGGAGGTGTCGTTCATTTTCACTGAAAATTGAAGTGAAAATTGGAGTTGCGGAAAGTGAATCGAATTTTTAAATGACTTACGGCTTGTAGAAGTCATTCGAATTGGAAGTGTACTTGCTGTTTGTACAATCTGCAAAACATTAGAAAAATTGAATAACTTACGGTTTGTACAATCTGCAAGGCATTCGGTTTTTTCGAATTACTTGGTGATTCTACAATCCATAAAAACAAAAAAAAAAATCGAATTACAGTACTTCGATGAAGACAAAACCTTCAATAGTCAACGAGCCCAAAACTGCCTCAACCACCGCCACTCCAACAATAATCACGAGTTTCTCTACTGTTGCCACCACTACTACGCGTAACCTTCCCCCTCCCGTTTCAAATATTCAAATGCAAGAACCCTACTTTTGTAATAGGAAGAGTATTTTTATCATTTCGTTATGTCTAAATTCGGAATTTCAAAAACTATGAAGGTGCAGGAAGACGCTATGGAGGTGCAGGAAGAACTAGTCTAAGAAAAGAGCATACAAACTGATAAAATTGCAAAAAGAAAGAAGACAACAAAAATTAGAAAATGAATGGGCCTTGGCCCAGTTCAGGTTTTTACAAAGGCAATTGCTTCCTGCACCCCCACATTTTCTTCCTACACCCTATTAGAATATGTGAATGGATATTTATAGCCTTGTCAATGAAGACAAAAGAGGTTAGGGTATTTCGAAAAATATTTTCCGAAAGAGATTAGGTTGTGGGGGGGTGTGAAATCTCATACGAAAAACATATTCCGTAAGAGGCTTTTGTATTTTGGAAAACGTTTTTTGTAAGAGAGTTTTATATTATGGAAAACATTTTTCGTAAGAGGTTTTTGTATTATGGAAAACGTTTTCCTAAGAGGTTTTTGTATTATGGAAAACATTTTTCGTAAGAGATTTTCTTATTATGAAAAACGTTTTTCGTAAGAGAGTTTTGTATTATGAAAAACGTTTTCGGTTAGAGGTTTTTGTATTATGAAAAACGTTTTCCATAAAAGAGTTTTGTATTATAAAAAATATTTTCGGTAAGAGAGTTTTGTATTATTAAAACCCTTTCTTATGGAAAACCTTTTCTGTAAGTCATTTTCCCACTTCCATCCCCATTATGGAAATGTTTTTTCGTAAACATTTTTTCCCACCCCCACACCATGGAAATGGTTTTCCATAAGACAATTTTTCACCCCAGTAACCTCTTACGTTTTGTTTTTTCATAACAAAATCCCTTCCAATCTATTTCAGTAATCCCTTTACAATACTATAGCAGCCATTAAAGCATCCGAACATAAATACTTTTACCTTAAAATATTGTCAAACAACCTTTTCTTCCACCATCGAGCGTCCGCCACCACCACCATTGCCAGAAAATGTAACTCCAACAATTTTACCCTTTTCATTTCTGACAAGAGCAATTATGATATATTATATGATTGATGGAGTGCATAAAGCAATTGGGAGTGCAGGAAGCAATTGCCTCTTACAAATCTAGTTAAGAAGTTCTTAGAAAACATTGTTTTCCAATTATTTTATATTTTAAAAATAAATAAAACATGAAAAGCAAACTTAAAAAAAAAATTCGGAATTCGAACCGTGTTAGCTCTTAGGAACACATGTTAATTTGATATTTTGCATATATAATGTTTTTAGTTTTAACCGACAAGAATGCTTCCGTTTGTTTGGGTTGAAATAGTAATGGTTTAAAAATGTTTTATTTTTAAATGATTTATATATAAATGGAAATTGGTATATGAATGTTTATGATCATTTTTTTAATTAAAAATATTTTCCCTTTTCTCTACTATATATATTCTTTTAGAAGAAGTAACTTGGTTACTTAAAAAAATAGAAAACTTTTTATTTTTACTTACAAAATAAGTTCACCCCAGACATATTAAAAATTATAGTTAAAAAATATTTTATTAAAAAATTCTTTCTTTTTAAAAAATGTATAAACAAACATATAACACTAATATTAACTTAGTTATAAAATTAAGGTACTATTTCTTTTTGAAATAATAAATAAACTCAATTGAAAAAATTAAATTGAAAGAGAGAAACAAAATGGTAATTTGACATAAAATTGAAATGGTTCTTTTTCTGACATATTTTTTTTATCTAAAATGAAAATTATTATTTAAACTAGTTGAATGTGTGTATGTCCACTTTTTTTTCTTATGATAACAAAAATAAAAATATATATTATAATAATAATTAGTAAAATAATAGAATATTATTAAATTCAAAAAATATAAAAATAAATAATCTGTATAATTTTATTCTAGGTAGCATAAGTGATTTTTTTTTATTATGAATAGTTAATTGAATTTTAAATAACAATGATTTGTTTTAGATATTATCTTAATATACCTTATTTTATCTATACAAAGGTTGAAGTACTCTTTTTTTCTCCCAATTTAATTACATTTTTGTTACTGATAAAAAAATGAATTTGAAATAACAGTTATTTAAAGGATAAAAATAACAATAATTTAGATAAAAGATAGTTAAAAGGAAAAATATTCTTTATTAATATTATAGATTATAGATGAATTGAAATAAAAACAATTATTTATTTAAATAAATAGAATAGATAAAAGAAAAAAATAGATAAATTATGCAAAAATACTATTTTTATTCCCAATTCCTCACACTCAAAATTACAAAGCCTCATTATCTCCTATACCAGCCAAAACAAGCAAATCAAAGAAACTAACTACCAAATCTAGGCCACTAAAAACCCTAATTAAGGTCATATAATCCCATATACTGAACAGCCCTTCTCGTTCTCTACTTATTTTCAACAGTAGAAGCACTTAAATTCCCTTCACATCTTTATACGCATATTTAAGTAGGTTTTTTCTTAGGGTTATATAACCTAACTTGTCTTCCATTAAGTTCCTGCCTTGGCCTTGCATTTTCCTCATATCCCTGTGAAACAGTGTGCAATGAACTTTTAAAGTCATTATATAAAAGTTAACAATTTTTAAGTATATAACAATCTCTGTATGAATGTATTTTAATTAAATTTAATGGTAAACTTTGTTTTGCAAATCTAGTGCTTAATTGGCTTACATGATGAACAGCTCCTTTCAATGCACTCAACTGCTCCCTTGATACTGTCCTCACCTGTAATACACATGCAATATGAGTTCACAAAAGGGTGTTTAATTAGTACAAATCAGTCCACAATAGCTAGTTCAAAAAATTATGTGAAAGTATACATATATAACCTTCTTCACTATAGTCCAAATAACATCTTCAGTGCATGGTGGAGTTGTAAGAGAACCAACATATCTGTAGTACTTTCTGCTTCCAAACTCGATGATTCCTGGGTTTATTACTCCTAAATCTATATCCTTGTCGCCAAGTGATTTTATGTCGTTGAGCAGCTGCCACAAACAACATTTTTAAAGCAATAATTTCAAAGTTATTTTCTAAATCACTCATTCACAACACCACATTTCCAGCACCAGATTGGACATTCTATTTTATGACTTTTTCTACAACTCAACCACTTTAAATATTGTTGACAAAAAGAGTTTTAAATTACAGAAAACTGTGGACAAATAGAATTGATCATATGTTACAATTGCAGTTGTGGAATCATGAATATCTTGACACAGCAATTGTATACCTTTATTGAAACTTTGATCAAGTTAATCACACTTATTTACTTATATAGTGAAGTACAATGAACGGAATTAATGGAGTGTTTATTTTATTTTCATTTTCATCTGTAGGCTGCAACACTAAACTTTGAGATTTAGTGGATCAAATCTTACAATTCATAGGAAGAGAACTATGTGTAGCTAAATTTACATATTTGCTCACATTCATTTTAACTAGACAGCACATGATGAATGAGTAGTATATACTTTATACAAATCATGTATTCTCTTATAAGTGTTTGAGAAATATAGAGAACCTTTGAAAGCAATCCATTTGAACGGCCAATTTTATACAGTATGCCAATGACAGCAGTCCCTCCTTTAGAGTTTTGATGAACTGCATGCAATTCCAAGTCAAACCTACAAAACAAACACAAAAAATGACGTCAATTCAAGCTAGAGAGCTTCATTACCACCATATTAAGAAGTTAAATAAGCTAAATGAAAAATGGCAAACTCACTTTGTTCCATTCAACGTGTGCTCTGAAGGTGTATGCCAATGACATTGAACCAGTTTGTAGTAAGTTCCATTTATGTTAATCTGGCCTGCATTCTCCTTCCATCGCACCTGTCAAAACATTAAGCACAAATATCAAGTTCAATATGCAAACATGTCTCGGCTCTCTGGGAAGTATATTGATTTAGATGTGACAAGAAAAACTTTGCCCTAGTCGATGAGTTCATGTTAATAAGATTTTCTGATGTATTGATTCTACAAGATGCAACTAATTCTTGCTCTAAAGTTGATTCTGAATTAAAGCATTATTGTGTTGGATAAAGCACAAATATTAATAATCACTTACTTCAAAATCAATTTTAATCTCTTTAGAATTTGTAAATGGTGATCCTAATAATACTCAAGTGGTGGTGGTTTGGCTCACCATGATGGCATGACCAGTATTCTTTAGAACAGCAGGAGCTGGTTTGTAATCTCTTTGAAGTTTACCCAATTCAGGAAACTCCTGAACCACTTTGTCTGAGAGATCAATGGGAGATTGTTGTTTTCCTTCCCCACATACTCTCCATTTCGGGTTGAGACGCCACCAATTCTCTGGCCCATTGCTACTTCCTTCTTTGTAGGAAAATTCTTCACCTTCTGTTCACAAAAAAGAGAGAAGCCAAGGTCAAGTTCAGTAAACCGAAATGAAGAATTGTTAATGATTCCAGTTGTTAATCTATAACCTTGCTTTCAGGAAATGAAGAACGAAATATTAGAATTGGAAGAGCCTTCAAATGTTTCAAGAAATGTAGGGTTTGTCACTTCACCTGTATTTTTTTCAATTTATCAACAATGGATAGTGAAAAGTTGCACTGTACATACATAATGAAGATATATATGCAACAACAAGATGGTATATATATATATATAGCTTCACAAATATGTGTAGAGCCTACTAATTTTTCATGTGGTGAATGATGTGTGAACTGTGGTTGATCATACATAGGAGAATTGATCATACATCAGAGAGATCCAAATAATTTTCAGATCAAGATCTTCACTCACAACAAGACAAAACTAAACTAGTATAATTAAGGTGGTGATTCAATACAAAACATACACTCCTACCAGCTTTAGAATACGAAAGTGATGCAGAGAAGGAAGAAGGATAGAGAATGAACAGGAAGAGGAGCACATAGAAGAAGTTGAGATTTGTGTGGAGATTCATTGTGCTAGTTGAGAGTATCAACGTGTGGTGTAATAGTGATGAACAGCTATTGCATGTGCATGTGTGTATGTTGGTTATGTGGTGGCTCTTGTGATTTTACAAGAATATATATATTCTCACACCCTATAACCTCGTTCCATTTGAAGGCTTATCATTCACACCTTCCCATCAAATGTGCCTACTTTCATGTACAATTTATTATGAGCATTGAGCAATGCCTAAAAAAAATGTTATTGATTTTAATTAGTTACTTGTTACTTGTTAGAATAACTTGTACTAAAAAACACAAGGATATAACAATAACTCTATCTTAAATAAATTATGTCACGTTATTAGTTTATGATAAGATAAAGTTATGGATGGACAAGGTAATTAAAATATAGATTATGAATAGTACGGTGAAAAGTTCACAAATCTAATAGGTGAGATCAATATAAATAATAAATTTTACTTTATATATATATATATATATATATATATATATATATATATATATATAATCTATGTTAAAATTATCTTTATTTTATTTTATTTTAATTGAAATTAAAACTGATACAGAAGATGAATGGTGCAACATATTTTAAACTTTAATCGTATTAATTTTAATGAAATAGTATTAGGATTGATAATCCATATAATAAGGTAAAATTTTAATTATATTAATTTTTAATTAAAATTACGTTTAAACAGAATACATTCATCTAAAAAGATGAATGGTTAGTGCAATAAAAAATCTAAAGAAAAAAATCGCAATCAGATATTTTTAAATTTTATTGAAGGATTCTTGAAATTTTATTGCTCTACAATGTGCATAAAATCTGAATAATAGATAATATATAAGATCTCATGATCTTGCAATTAAAATTTCAATTTTAACTATATTTATAGAAACAATACTTATCTATCAATAAAGGAAAAATAGTAATTGAGAAATTTGGATGGAATGATTAGAAGATTGAAACTAAAAAAATAAGTTAATATTGTTATAATTCAAATTGATCGATGGTACTATTTTAACGTGTAAGTCAATTTACAAGGAAAATATTCACTCTATTCAATTCATTACCCTATATAACGTCACTGTATGTTATTTGAATTTTATTTTTCATGTTCAATAATAGTTTTTTTCTTTTTACCTTTTGAATATTTTTGCTTGTGCGAAATTGTAGATATTTCATTATTTTGCCATATGTAACGTGAATAAAATAGTATAATTTGTGTTTCATGACAAGTCTAACGGTATTAAGGAAAGTTATCATGACTTTAAGAAATCTTGTACTACAATTGAATTCAAGAAACAAAAAAAGTTATTATTTAAATTTTAAATTGACCATATAATTATTTGTAATGCATTTTAGTATTTAGATAGTTAGTTATTCAAAAAGCAATTAATACGTTATATCGGAAACAATGTCTTGTAACAATCACGGAAAATATTTTGGTCTATAGAAAGTGTTTGACTTTTTTTTTTTTTAAATTCAGATAAATATAAATTAGTTTTAGTTTAAGCATGTATAAGTTTAAATAAAAAAAGTAATAAAATAATGACTTAAACAAGTTTTTGATAGATTGATGCTTTAACATTCAATGAACTTTTTCTTTAAATTAAGTATCAGTAAATGGTCTTAAAATATTTGTAGATCTATTTATTAAAAATTTTAAATTGAATAGAGATATAATCTAAAATTACAATATATAAGTGTGTAAATTTTATCTTATAAACTAGTTTTAATAAAGTTAAACTTTAACTTAAAATTTATTTTATAAAATAATATTAGAATTTATTTAAACAAAATTTATTGAAATTATCTTGTCATGTGATATCAAACTTTTCTACTAATATAAGATATTTAATCTTTAACGTGATAAAGAAATTTACATTGATTATAGATATCACCAAAATTTATATATATATATATATATATATATATATATAAAAGTAGATACAAATGTTAGTTTATATATCGATTTTGAAAATTAAATTTAAAGTTAAAGTTGATGATAGGTATTTCTTATAAAAATATTGTGAAAAAGATAATATATTACGTTGATTATTTCAATTGACCATGAAATATTTTTAAATTTACAATTTACACTTATTTTTGTAACAGCAACGGATATATATATATATATATGTGTGTAAAAAGAGACTCATTATATGAATTTGAATTTGGTGAATATATGGATAGTAGAATTTACGAAGGTAATTCATATACTTTGATCAAAGTTTCTAATTCATTAGTTACCTAATTTGAAAAATAATAATAATGAAGTATTCAAAACCAAAGTTAATTATATATTAGAGACCTGAAATTTATATTTAAGTCTAAATATAAATTATTATTATTATCATCTAATTAAAAATAGAATATTTAATGGTTTTTTATTTTAATTCTAATTATAATATATATATATATATATATATATATATATATATTTATATATATATATATATATATATATATATATATATATATATATATATATATATATATATATATATATATATTGAATATTAGTTTTTCAAAACATCTATATAATGTATATTGTATTTTATATGTCGAATTTGTATTAATTAAAATCAAAATTTATGAATATTTAGACAACAATTAGTGTGACGAATCAGAGAAACAATAAATTAATATATTAGGCAATTTCAACTAATAGATAAGTTGTGATATATTTATTTGTAGTTATCTCACATTTTTTTATTACATATTTAAAATTATAATTTAAAAAGTCATGTAACATTCTCTTATTGAATGTGATTTTGACATATATTAAAATATTTATGTATTAAAAATTAAATAGATTACATTGAATGATTTGATTAGTTTTTACCTTTTCATTCTCTTATTCAAATAATAAGAAGATTGTAATTTTCTTTAATGTTGTACCAAATTATAAATAATGTTAATTAAAATTATTTAATTTTCTTTTAGATTAACACTGTTTGAAAATTTTTTAACCACTTAATTTGAAATCTTCCCTAGAAATCGAAGTAAAAAAAGTAGTTTTTTACATTTCTTACCTAAGATGCAGAAAGCAAAAATTCAAACTGGGGGATTTTTAGTGATTAATAGTAGGAATGATTTAAATCATTCCACTTGTAAACAACCAATAGAACGTTATCACTGGATAAATGTGTTTTTGACTGGTTCATTTGTCAAAAGTATTGTTCATATATCATATCTTACATATGAATTATAGATATTTGTTATAAACCAAGTCATGTTCGAATGCTAGCTCACTGATTCAACTATTTATCCAACAACCTTTTGTTTGACTAGGAAAATCACTGATTCAATTTTTAAAACGTTACTTGACAACGGATTGTCTTCTTCTAATTCAAGTGTACTTAGTTATTTATCAAGATTACAGTATTAAACTAATTTAACTCAAACATACAGCCACTAACAATACAATGCAGAGGGAGTTTTAGACCATAAAATTTAGCAATGTTACATAAGCCAAAGATGAACTTCTTCCATAAATAAATTAACTTAATTTATACAAAAAAAATCATGTAACTATTTTATATTTTTATGTTTATCTTGTACATAAATAATTTTAGCTAATGGAAAATTTCATTTCATTGTTTTGTTCTCATTAGAAGTGGTTTTGGATGAACTTGTTCAGACAAACCCATACACCAATAGATGTAAAGAATCAATATCAATATTTCATACAATTCTATAAGTTGTTCACTCTAAAGAGAAAAAAAAAATGTTGATGCAGTTTTCAACTTTATCAAGGGATATGAAATTTGGGTCAATCAAAAAAATATTTTCTGTATTTATGAATAACATTTCTCATTGGCAGAAACACTTCCTATTAAGATTCTCAATGCAGATAAAAGCACTGATACATGATAAATACAACAGCACCTGTGACATTTTAGAAAGTATGAAGGCTCAAAGTGCATTGGTTCCTTTGTCTGTGTTAGCCTGACTTTTTGTATGAACAATCCCTTTCCCTATGAAAAAAACTCGTCCAGCAAGTACGGGATTAAGCGCAGGTATAGTATACAGCATCACCGTTTGGTTACCATTTAAGTTGGTGAAGCACATAAATCACTTTTAGCGGAGTCCTGTTCTTGCCTCATTTTCCAAGCCTCACTTGAAGGAATACAGCTTGCATAAATCACAATGGCTTGCTCGCACAATCTACTAATAACATTTGAGTGATGGCCTGGGTCGACCCGAAAAAATAAAACAATCCTGGCCTGAATTACACCGAAACAAAATTATATAAATACACACACATGCATATACAATTATATAAATACACACATATGCATATACATATATGTATGTATTAGGCCACGATCACTTTCAACCAGATTGAGTTAGTCATAATTACCTGCAGAGCAGATTGAAGCCTCTTTTCATACCATCATGAAACTGGGGCACATCAATTTCGATATCCATGACACGAGTATCCTCTTACCATCGAGAATATGAATGTCCATATGTCTTCCAATGATCCCCTCCATTTCGTCTGTTAGAAGTTCTGTCAGAGGGAGATTTGTAACCACCACATGATCTTCCATACCCATAAGCATCTGAAGATCTCCTGCTTGAGCCACCTCTGTTACTTAACTTCGAAGCTTTCCTTATCTCCTCTTCCAAATCATACTCTGAGCGCTGGTACCAATAAAGGTAGAAACTTGTCGGTTTTATATAGTTACAAAGAATAGACCCTTGATGAAAATTACGGAACTGAACTAGCTCTTAAAACTTTTAACAGCTTTCACCGCAACCAAAGCAGGAAAATGGAAACAAAGGAGAAAACCTTTTGCAGTAATTTATAGATTCCATCATAAAATCACATGCATTAAGTCAAGTTATCTTGTATCCCAAAGAAAGCCATGCAGGACATCCCAACACTAGCCTTATACAAAAATTATGCTTTCTAACAGAAAGAGCATATAGGCATGTTTCCCAATTAGCAAGGCCAATCATGTCTTACGGACAACATTAACTGTCATAGTCACATTTTTACTACAATTCCTAATCCATTAAGAGGAACCTAGTCCAATACTAGCTGGAAGAAGAAAAAAATGCCGTCTCAAGGCCCCAATAATGCCTAAACTACAGGAAACACCAGGTGTAGCGAAGACAAAGGGATGAGAGCAAGGCAGAATGCTCCATTACATACTAATAATTAGAAAGAGTTAAGAAATATTTTCAAAATAATGCCACCTATAAGATTGCATTCTGATTATTAAATTATTCCTCCAAAACATGCGTGTTTCCCTCAAGCAGAAATAAGCACTGCATAGGCACACGAGCACAAGAAATGCCACGAGCACAAGAAATGCGTCTCCAAAAGATAAACCAAAAACAAACTCTATGGATGACATCCAACTAGAGCAATACATACTAATGTTGTTGAGGTTGCTAAAAGCTGAATGAGTCCAATTGAAAACTTATTAGAATTATACGCTAAGATAATTGGGTATCATAACCTATCCACTTTATAAGGCTCAATTTCTACCACAATACAGAGTCAAGTATTGGGTATGGTGCTATTAGTTGGAGAAACAAAACAGATTTTGCCAAAATTAATCATAAAGGGCTACATTACATAATAAAATTAGTACAGATATAAAAGCTCATAAAACTACTGCCTAATTGTTGTTAGCAAAAAATCTAGCAGCATAAAATATGTTTGCCCCAGCTTGAAAATAAATGTTTTGAGACAGAAATGAACGTAGGCATTTCAGTAGAGAATTTTAACGCAAGAATATAGTACAGTAAGCCATTCAACCATTATTTGTCAACTATCTCTCTCTTGCCCACCCAGCTCATATTCTCAGACTTTAGTTAATAATGCATTCAGATTCATTAACTAGCAAAAATAATCATGCACATACCTTGGCTGGGTCTGAAAGCACAGCATATGCTTCTCCAATCATTTTGAAAAGCTTATCAGCATCCTTGTACACCTCCTGTGAGATTTCCTTCCAAACTCGACCATCATCTCCAACTTCACTTCTTGCCAACAACTGACCAGCCTAGATTCAAACCAAAAACATATAAAATAAATTTTAAGTACAAAAGTTTTGAAAGCTAAAAGTGTGGGCAGCTCTCTTTTATACCCAAAGCAAATGAAAACAGTTATACAATGATAACTATATTGCAGGTACAAAAAGACTTGAACCTTGTCCGGATGATGTCTGAGAGCTGCCTTGTGGTATGCCTTCTTGATATCTGTTGCTGTATCAGCTGATTTGATTCCTCTGGTGTTCACATTATAAAACAGAATTTAGATTTGGTCTTTGGATACTCAGAATTAGCTAGTATTGGTAAATTGAGACATTTATGGTATTCAAAAGATAAAGTGAAAATAGAATGGGAATAAATTTTTGATTGACATTTGCAAAATAAATTAATACTCTGAAAGGTTGTTCCCCGTGTAACTGCGATCAGATCGTGGGATCAATGATATAGTGCGACAATGTATAATGCACAAACGGTTTATGAGATGAAACTGCGATCGGATCGTGGGATCAATGATATAGTGCGAGCCAATTTAGTTGCTCATACTCATCACATCAAACGGGAAAGACCGTGATAATTTTGTAAACTTCTGGGAATCCATGGCCTTCTAGAGGATTGTTTCTCACATGACACTTCTAGAGGACGGGTGATAGCTTTAGACCATAGTACTGATAGGAAACATCCTAAAGTGGTAGGGATTAGAGCCCCGGGTGGGCAGGAACTAGCATGACAGGGGGTACCTAACTACCATCGTAACCATAACATACAAAGAACTACAAAATGGAAGTAGGAGTGGCGACTATTCAGTGGATATGAGAGAAAAGGATCACATAGACAGATACCCATTGCATTTTTTTTGCATTCTATTGTAAATCCAACTATACAGTTGTTGATATCAGTGGCTGTAGTGAAATGTTATAGTAACTACACAATTTTCTAGTGATATGATCCAATCTCTATCACATTAGCATCCATGTCCCATGAGGGTTGGCTCAATTAGTATGACCAAACTGTGTCAATGCAAATGACTTAGGTTTGTATTATGGTACTGGTCTTTCATATACAGGCTGTCCCTCAGTATTACAGTAAACCTTTATTGAGGCTTGAGGCATGCCTTGATGTACCAATAGGGCAGCTCTTGAACTTTGAAACAATATTTTCAGGAATTTAACCCTCATAAATCACAATTTCATTTGTTATACTGAAAAATTTAGGCAAGGTAATCCCTAATTGAATAAAGAACTTACAAAATGAGGTAAACATCCAAGGGTGTCCCCTTTTTGGCTTGATCTTCCACTGAAAGAAGACGTTGACGAGCTTGCCTTAATTCTTTCACACCTTTTGATCCATTGGGTGAGTCAGACTGTTTGTCCCTTTCATTGGATTGAGTTTCAAGAACAGCTATAAGTCTCTTAAGGTCACAAGCAGCTTGTTCATAATCTCTAACCATCTCAAGTAAGGTGGCTCTTCTTGAAATTGCCTACAAAATGAGATCAATGAGATCCTCTGTCCCCTCATTAGCAAAACTAGAGTCAAACAGAAAAACAATCATAATCAACAAGACTGATTGTTTCAATGAAACTTCTGTCCATAATCCATATCACTCCAATACTCCTTATATTTCAATAGGTGAAGCTAGATTTAAGAAGAAAATCCAAATGTGCACTCGTGATTTCACTTAATTGAAGGGACATTAGAAAGGTATACCTTTGCATAATTTCCATCAAGGGCAATAGCCACACTGCAGTCTGCAATGGCATCAGCAATTTGGCCCAAAGCTTGGTGAGCAGCAGCACGGTTGCAGAAACATATTGCCATAAAAGGACATGATTTAATATTGCATGATAGAGCAGCAGTGTAATTCTCTACAGCTTCTGTATACTTTCCCACTTTAAAGTTTTCATTCCCTGCCCTCTGTTGGTAAGAAGAATAATAAAGATCAATTTATTAATAGGCATATGATGGGGCCCTGACAATATGAAGAGATGATTTATTGAAATGAAGAGTTATAAGTAGAGATATACTGCCTCCCTTTCCCAAAGCATAAGCTGCAAATAACTTCCTTTGAATAACAAAAGATTATGCGTAAAAGACTTTCCACCCATTTTTATTTTTTTTTGTCCAACAACATCCTAGATAGATCTATCTAGTTATCAATTTCCTAGATAAGCCTATCTGTTGTCAACTTCCTAGATAATCCTATCCTAAATCTAAATGTCGGAACAAAGCAGTAATATATACCAGCTTCCTTAATAGCTCACAAACTCCCTAACCTAAATTTTGAAAAAAAAAAAAAAAAAAAA
>Ga0209700_103724_pt1 | contig 28683 bp, 14 predicted proteins | sample SiratroredBW_FD_187528 | JGI IMG/M metagenome (GOLD analysis project Ga0209700, IMG submission 187528) | Root nodule microbial communities of legume samples collected from California, USA - Siratro red BW (SPAdes) (version 2) | ecosystem: Host-associated > Plants > Roots > Nodule | place: USA... | reverse complement strand
AAAAAAAAAAAAAAAAATCACATATTTGGATGTATTTTGTTAGTCTCAAAATTATTCAAAATTTTTACAACAGGGCTTTTTAAAGTGTACAATAATTTCAGATTTAAAACATTACCTAACAATACTAAATATTTTTTTTCTTATGCCATATACTTGCGAAATAACGTCAAAACTATACCTAGAGATGAAAACAAACAAATAATTTTTATTTTATTTGTACTCTATCACATAAAACTATAGTGTTTTACTAATTAATTTGAAAATATGAATATTTTTTTTTCATTCCCAAACATAGATTAGATATCAATAATTATATTATTCTAAACTGGTTAAAAGAATCCAAACAATTCTAATGTTAAAATAAATTTGCTTCAATTTATGAGTTGTGACATATAAGTTGAAATATGTTAACAATATTGTAATTAAATTGAACTGAGTAATTTCTGAAATTCATTTAACCTACAATATAAATAGACTTAGATTGGATTGACGTATAATTTATGGAATAACCCATTTTATAAAATAATAATTATATTTAAAAAATAAAAGTAATATTATTTTATTAAGACATATATATTATAATTTATATTTCAATTTATTATATTTAAAATTAAAATTAATTTTATCAATTTGACTTAAATTTAAAAAAAAAAGTACGTAATTTTAAAAAATACCGAAATTTATTTTTAATTTTTTACTTTAAAAAAACAATTTTTAACTTGGCACATGAGACTAGCTAGATAAAAAATAATAATAGTAATCTATTTAAAATATATGGATTAAACCATGTTTATCATGTTATCCATATCTTCGTTGTTGAAATATACATACGAATCTCCATCATTATCCATGTAAAAAATATTTTTTAGATAAAACCATAAAATTAATTTGTCCTAATTAATTAAATTTTTCAAAAATTATTTCACATAACTAAATTAAAATCCTAAATAAATTAAATTACTAATTAAATTAAAATCCTAAAGGAATTAAACTCTTAAATAAATTGAAATAAAAAAAATGAATTAAACTCTTAAATAAATTAAATCCTAAACAAATTAAAATCTAAAAAATTTAAACTCATAAATAAGTTATGATACTAAATAAAATATACTCCTAAATAAATCAAACTCCTAAAAAGATAAAATCCTAAATAAACTAAAATCCTCAATAAGTTAAACTTCTAAAAGCTGAACTTTTAAATAAATTGAAGTCGTAAATAATTTCAAATCCTAAATAAATTGAAAATGTAAATAATTTTATGATTGTATTTTTCTTAAAATTATAAATAAACAGAACTACTTTATCAATCAATAAACTAAAATTTATATACAAATATTTTACAACTCTTTACCAGTTTATAAAATAAAAAAAATATTTGTAAATTTTTATTGCATAGTTTAATCATTTATTTTTTAATTATCATCACAATATCTTATTTTATTAAGAACTCTATTTTTATATAACTTAAATCCTTTTACTATGATATAACTTTCCTTTTATTTTTATTCATACAAGCCAAAATCCACCATAACTCATTTCCTTTAAATCTTCACTTATTTTTGAAAAATTAATAAATATAAATAATCTTCATTTTCGAAACTCCATTCTTATTTACAATATTCATCTTGAAATAAATACAAAATCAAACAATATATTAAAAATACCATTTTGAAGACATTGAGTTAAGAAAAGTGAAGATCTTAAAATTTAAAATTAGTTTTACAAAATAAAATAAAAATTTCAAACAAATAATTTAATATTTAAAATTAAAGGTATTACGTCAATGTTTTCAATCAATCAATACACGATGGAACATTTTCATTTAATTTATTATAAAAGTAAAATATACACAATTTAAAAATCAGTACGGTATCTAAATCTACTGCGCTGCGGATCCATCTTTCTCTTACGCGACTCTTCATCTTTCGTACCATCATTTGATATATGGGAATTCCCATCCGAACGTACGTGCTATCTAATCGGAGTCTACATTCGATAAAATAACCTCTTAAGATGAAACTTGTTACTGTAAAACCTAAACGAACGGTTGAGATGAAACTCATTATCTGTAAAAGTGAGAAAGTAACTTCATCACATCAATAAAAGGTAGGTAATTGAAACAGTTGTTCTTCCTCATTCTACACTCAGCTAGATGGATAACAAAAGGCAAAACGAAAAGTTAAATTTACATAAAAACATGAAAACAAGATCTTCAATTTCAAAATCTTTACTATATTTATCTGTAAAAGAATACAAGTCTACCTTTAATTTTGAAAAAGCAATTTGCAACCATGGATTTTTTATGATGGCACCCAATAAGTGGATTTCATCGAGAAAATCTTTGCAACGTCCTTTAAGGCTCAGGGATCCATGTTATAGTGTCATGGTCACCATCTCCCATCCTCCCGGAGAAGATGATCTCCATGTTTGTGTTCATGATGTTGAAGTTCTCTCCTTAGAGGACCAGCAAGTGATATTGGTGTGTCGCACTTCTTTTATTTATCTCTTTTGGAATTTTTTTTTTATTCTTTTTAGCATCTTACAATGGACAGAGATTTTGATTTATAGTTTTGTTTATCAGGAACAAGTATCACGCATGCTAAGGATAAGTGATGAAGATGAAAAAACTGTGATTGAGTTTCAGGAACTGTATCCACGAGCTAAAGAAGAAGGTTTTGGTAGAATATTTCGATCTCCTTCTATTTTTGAAGATGCTGTTAAGTCCCTGCTTCTATGCTTTTGCTCGTAAGTGGTTCATTGTACGAATAATGGCTTCTTCGAGTGTCTTTTTGTTTCAATAGATTTTAAAAAGTATTATTTTGTTTTAAAAAATGTTTATTTTGATTACTTTCGAATAAAATCATCTTAAAGTTAACTTTGTTGTTTATTATTGATTGAATCATAATTAATTTTGTATTAACAGGTGGCAGCGAACTTTAAAAATGGCTAAAGATCTATGTGAGCTTCAATTAAAATTAAGCAGATCAAATAGAAAGAAACACCAATTAGGAAAAATGCAAAAGGATGGAGTAGGGAATTTTCCTATTTCAAAGGAACTTTTGGAAATTGGTGAAACTAATTTGCGAAAGCACTGTGGTCTAGGAATGAGAGCAAGATACATTATCAAGTTGGCTCAAAAAGTAGAGAAAAATTGTATTCTAGAAAAATTTGAAAAGGAAAGAAGTTTTTCTGTGTATGCTAGCTTGAAGAAGTTTAAAGGATTTGGTCCATTTTCCATTGCAACAACCTTAATGTGTATGGGAAGCTATGAAAAGGTTCCAGCTGATTCTGAAACAAAAAGGCACCTACAAGAGGTTGTTTCTAACTTTATGTACCATTAACTTGTTAAATTCAAAATCATTCCACATATTTTTATAGTTAGTTTTACAAAAAATTATATTTATATGTTGTATTATATGAGTCTTATATTTTTTAATTATCAAATATTTTACTTGTTCCTATTTCTTTAGGTATATGGGATGTCCAGCTCTGAAAGTCAACCACTTGATAAAATTGTTGAAGAAATTTATGGAAAATATACACCATTTCAGTGTATTGCATATTGGTATTTAAACAACAGTAATGTGTTTGTTAAATTTTATATTAACTAATTGAATGTGTTTGTATTGATTCTTAACCCTCTTTTGTAGGTTTGAACTTGTACAAAACTATGAAAAAAGTTATGGAAGATTAAGTGAGTTAGATGAATCCAAGTATCATACTGTCACAGCAGTCCGTTCTAACAAGAGGAAAATGCCTCCAAATGGTGATATTTCTTGTGATTCTGATTAGAATTAGACTTCAAGTATCATTATAACAATTTTTGAAATTATGAACTCAAGTGCTAATTTTGTAATTGCCTAAATTATGACTTAGATGATGTCTGGTGCTTATGTTTTGCATTGCAAATCATGTTTGAAATTAAAATTGTGATGTGAAGTTTTAATCTATTTTTACTGATTTCAGTGCATGTTTTGATAGATTTTAGTTCTTTTCCTATGTTACATATTGTGAAATATAAAGAATAGTCCAGATGTTTTTGAAGAAAAAGATACTGTATCTGTCGATTTAAAATATAAATACAATAAAGAATAGTGAAAGTTAAATAATAATAATAATAATAATAATAGGAGTAGTAGGTAGTTTACAGATTAGTTATATAATAAAACAATGAAAAGAAATAAAAGTTTATAATGATATGATTTTAAAAATAAAAAATAAATTTTATACATAAAAAAATCGTTTTGTATACTAGTTTTGTTTATTCACTTATTATAAAAAAAATTAGTATGGTTTTCTTAAAACTGGACACTTTTATCGTGATATATAGAAAGTTTAATTGCATGGTATTTTTATTAAAATAGGAGTATTTTATATGTAACAATATATATATAAAAGATTAATGTCCTCGGTCTTTACCATCTTTAAAATTTTTCTTGTATTTCTCTGGCTCCAAATCTTAAATACTTGTATTCTCTGGTTTTGTTTTCAATAGCTCCAAAATTTAAAATATTTTATTTTTTTAATTTTTATTTTTGTCTTTTTGACACTTCTCTAACACAGGATAATATTTGAAAAGTTAAATTCTTAGGTAAATGAACTTAATAATATCCCAATAACCCTCTCACTCATATTACATGTTAAAAGTTATATTTCTTTATTTCATGTTATAAATATTATATTAATAAAAACTTAAATGTATACTTCCATTTAATATATTTAGATACCGGTACATTCTGGAATTTTATTAAAGTAATTGTTTCTTCCCTGCACCGAGTAAAAGTTTCAACTAATAGTTCAAGAAACAAAGGTCTTATTATAAAGAAGAGAGATGGGGAATATCTTGTAAATATAAGAAGTTAACAACAATGAAATATTTAATTTTTTTACTTCTTTTCCCTTTTATATCTGGAATTTGATCACAAAAGGAGAAAATTAAAAATAGTTTCCTTTTGTAAATTTTATTTTGTTTTGTCAATTACTCGACTAAGAAAGTCATCATGTGACGATATTTGTTTCTTTGTTTTCATCTTATTTTAAATTAAATTGCTTGCAACAAAGTTATACTGCAAATACTTGGATGAAAGGTATTTTTTAAACTTTGACATCAAAATCTCCTATTATTTTGTAGATAATTCTAGTAAAACGTATGCTAGTTATCTTATTTTGTTAAGATGAGATATTATCGTGTTTTATTTTGTTCTTAGTGCAATAGACAAATTTTGTGTAAGTGAACATCTCAAAGAATTAATAATATTGGTAAATGAAATTTGACCAAATGATAGATTTTGGAAACAATTTTCAAATAAAAAAAGAAGTTGGCGGATAATACACGATTTTATTTTCAATTATTTTTTAGAATTTAATATTTTAAACAGAAGTGGTACTTTTTTATACGTATTTGATGTAAAGAGTTGGATTCTGAAAAAAAGATAGCAGATTAATTAACTTTCAATTTTATGATTTAATATTTTAATTGTTTTTAGAAAGTCATTTTTAAAATTATATAAATTTTTGATACACAATTATCAAAGTTATATTTATTCGAACAATTTCATCTCCTATTTGTGCTAATAATTTGATCTTCCATTACCAGTGTTAATAACAAAAACATGTTGTCAAATTAAATTTTATTATCCATCGTTATCCATGTAAAACATATCTTTTAGATAAAACCATAAAATTAATTTATCCTAATTAATTAAATTTACCAAAAAATTATTTCACATAAATAAATTAAAATCCTAAATAAATTAAATTTCTAATTAAATTAAAATTCTAAAAGAGTTAAACTCTTAAATAAATTGAAATAAAAAATGAATTAAACTCTTAAATAAATTAAATCCTAAACAAATTAAAATCTAAAAAATTTAAACTCATAAATTATAATACTAAATAAATTATACTCCTAAATAAATCAAACTCCTAAAAAAATAAAATCCTAAATAAACTAATATCCTCAATAAATTAAACTTCTAAAAACTTTTAAATCAATTGAAGTCGTAAATAATTTCAAATCCTAAATAAATTGGAAATGTAAATAATTTTATGATTGTATTTTTCCTAAAATTATACATAAACAGAACTACTTTATCAATCAATAAATTAAAATCTATATATAAATATTTTACAACTTTTTACCAGTTTATAAAATTAAAAAAAAATATTTCTAAATTTTTATTACATAGTTTAATAAATGAAAGTATCACACAACATAGATGGTCATGCATTAATAATATATAATTATTCAACATGTGTAAGACTTATCTAAATTCACTAAACTAAGTCTATAATGTTTTAAACATGTATAACATGTCAGCAATAGATCCTGTCATTTAGTAAACTACTTACAACAAAACACGTTGAAATCTAACCTCAATTATTTCAAGCCATTCAAAGTTACTACAAATTGAAAGGTAAATAAATTCAAAAAACAATGCAGTAACTACAATTAGAAAAAAACACAGATAATCGATCATGGGGCTATCCATAATTGATTATGATTAAAAAAATCATCTAACACTAAATAAAAAAGAGTAGACCATCTAACAATATAAGACCATCTAAAGAATATTAAACGATCTAATAACATTAGACCATTTTAAACAATAGACAATATAATAATACTAGATAGTTTAATACGCATTAACATTAAATTGTTTAACAATAATAGACGGTCTAACATATACTAGACAATCTAACTACATTATACAATCTAACATATACCAGACAATCTAACTACATTATACAATCTAACATATACCAGACAATCTAACTACATTATACAATTTAATAACAATAGACGATCAACAAAATACTACAGAGTCTAACAATACTACACAAACACTAAATGATGTAATACCAATAAAATCACAAAATTAATCAATTATGCATATCCTTATAATTAATTATGTTGTTGTCACAACATTTCAAAACTAACCTTTATCTTCATTTAATTCACTTAACAAGTAATTTTGTCTACCAACTTACAATTAGTATCACTAAATCACTTCAAAAACTTTATTCTTTATTTTTTAACAACATAATCAACCAATCATCACAACTTTTCTTTGCACAAAAACAACTATAACTTTTATGTCATAACAATTACATAAAGTAGATAAATATCAATAAAATATATAATTAAAAGCATATCAACTAAAGACATAGAGATTTTGTAGTGACAAATTCAAACTCATTCAATAATAAAAAAAATCTGAATGCCTGACTCATAAGTATTAACATGACTCGTATATATATATATATATATATATATGGTAAAAGATCTTAACATTTTATTATAATATAACTTTACTTTTATTTCTTTTCGTACAAATAAAAAACCACAGCACCTAATTTTCCTACAAATCTTCACTTACTTTTTTTCATAAATTAAAAAATATAAATAATCTTCGTTTCGAAAATTCCATTCTTATCAACAATCTATCTTGGAAAAAATATGAAATCAAATAATATATTAAAAATACCATTTTAAAGACATTGAGTTAAGAAAAGTTAAGATCTTAAAATTTCAAATTAGTTTTACAAAATAAAATAAAAATATCAAATAAATAATTTAATATTTAAAATTAAAGATATTATGTCAATGTTTTTAATCAATGCACGACGGAACATTTTCATTTAATTTATTATAAAAATAAAATATATAAATTTATAAATCAGCACCGTATTTAAATCTACTGCTGCGCACCCATTTTACCTGCTACGCGTCTCTTCAATCTTTCATACATCGGTTGATAACTCTTCGAATTCCCAACCTGAACGTACCATCTAATCTGAGTGTACGTCTAATAAAATGAACTGTTAAGATGAAACTTGCTTTTGTAAAAGCAAAAGAAACGGTTAGGATGAAACTTGATTCTGTACGAGAAAGTAACTCCACCAAACACGGTAGAAAGGAACTGAAGCGGTTCTTCTTCCACACTTCACAGCGACCAAGATGAATGAGAAAAAGGAGAACGAGAAGCAGGAGTTGGTGCCTTCTACCGTCACCGACGACGTTAACCATGACGACCTCATTCTCAGCCAAGAACTCTTCTGGTACCAACGCTCTTACTCCCTTCATATGCGTCTTCAACCTTCTCTCTCTATAACTCTCACTCTTCTTTCTCTTTCCCAGCACGCCAGATTACTTAACTCCAGAAAACCAGTTTCCTTTGAAAGGCTTCCATTCCAACGTCGACATGGTGACATATACTTCATTGTATACTTATGCTTATGTTTGTATTGCTATTCACATACGTTGTTTTTGTTTTTTCTTTTAGGAGGAGGAAGATGCCCCTTGCCCCACGTCACCAGAGAAGCCAACTACTTCAAAAACCAAGAGATGCCGAATGGGTAAGAATACGTTTTGTTTGCTGTTTCTCCGTTTTAGAATATGATCATTACTATGCCTTTGAAAAAAAAACTCTTTTTAGTGTTATTCTAGCCAAAAAAATTTGATTTTTAACTGTTATTGGGGTTATAACTGGAGAGAATCATTACAGTAACCTTGAACGCTGTTGTTTTGGATAAAAAAACACTGTAAGGATAGTTATTTTGAAATGAAGAAAGTATTGTGTGAAGTTAAGTAATGCATAAGTATATTTTTAAGTGATTTTCTTTTGGGAAATAACAATAATTATTTGGTCATTGTGGTGAACACTTTCTCCTTGTGTTTGCAATAGATGATGGTATCCCAGGAGATACTCTCAGTTCTCCGTCTTGTGGTGATGATAAGGCAGCTGTGGAACTTGGGAAGGACTTTGTTGGAGAGGAAGTCGAATATAAGCCGACGACTCGAAGTTATGTGTCACGTTCTGCACTTGCATTGCGTCGCAGGGTTGTGCCTCCTCCTTGCATTAGAAACCGCTATTTGACAACCCTTTCTGAAGAGGAACAGCGGCCTTTTAGAATCCAAAGATCTAGATTTGACGATGGTACAGCTAGATATGTTGCTCGAATGATTTGGATTTTATTTTGTTTGGCTGTTTTAATTTCACCTTAAGGACTAAATGACAAATGTTTAACTTTGTACGCCTGCATATAATTATAAATATGCACACAATGCAGGCCGCTACACTGCATATCATGGTATTGGAGGTGTTTCACGCTACCACGACGACTTTTATGAGTTTAAGGTATTTTGTTTCAGAAAGAAATTGTGACTGTTTGACATGAGTTGTTTTGGATTGGTATTCACTGGCTGCAGTACATAATTTGGTTTTCATAGCATGTGTAACTTTTTCCTTTTGTTACCAGCGAATTGGTAGAGGAAACTTTGGCGATGTTTTTAAGGTAATGAGGCGACTAGATGGCTGCCTGTATGCTGTGAAACGTATCACCAAGAATGTGTGCATGCATAAAGAAAGGTAGCATCAGTATCATACCTATGGATGTGATTGCTCATTGTGTTTGTTTTATTTTACACTGATATTTTATCATTTGTAGGCTTAGAGCTTATTTTGAAGTTCAAGCCATGGCTGCCATAGGTTTCTATTTTACGTTTACAGCTCTTGTTTTATTCTATCATGACTTTCATATAGTTTCTTTAGTCATATTTAGCTCCTTTCTTCTTTAGGTTTCCATGAGAACATTGTGGGATATTATTCTGCTTGGTCGGAAGATGGACAACTGAATATTCAGTTGGAGCTATGTGATCACAGCTTGTCCAGTAAAACTTGCCCAGCATTGCTTACTGAAAGGCATGAAATAGAAGCTTTATATCAGGTGAGCCTCATTTTATATACACTCCATTAGATAAATGATCCATCTGGTCCTTGAATGTGTGAGAGGTTATCAATTTAATCATCTAAATTTTGATAAATCTGTGTGGAACATACAAATTGATCCACAAATTAGTTCCTAATACTGTCAAATGATTCTTAAAATACATTTTTATGACTGTATAGTCGCGGAAAACTTAACAATATGACCCAATTGCCTGACTTATATATTTACAGACAAATAAATAACTTTGTCGTTCTTTTGAAGACTAAACTAGCAGCACTCATTTGTTCCATAAGACCAAAGTTGTCATTTACTCATGTCTCCTTAAATTTTTTCACTAGATCTGTTGCATCTGATTGGTGATCATGGTTTGATTGGAGGTGTTAATTTTGGCTCAGGTTGCTAGTGCATTGCAATTTATACATGGGAAAGGAATAGCTCATCTTGATGTTAAGCCGGAAAATATTTATGTCAAAAGTGGTGTCTATAAGCTTGGTGATTTTGGATGTGCAAGTGTAATCGATAATACCTTGCTTATTGAAGAGGGTGATGCGCGTTTCATAGCTCAAGAAGTTCTCAATGAGAATTATGATCACCTCGACAAGGCTGATATCTTCTCCCTAGGAGTTTCTATGTTTGACTTAATACGTAGGTCGCGCTTACCAGAAGCAGAAACCCAGTTCTCTATTCTTAGAGAGGGAAAGGTGCCACACTTGCCAGGAGTTACACTGCAATTTCAAAACTTGCTTAAGGTGCTTCTTTTCATTCTATTTTTACCTGAAATCCGGTCGAACTTGTTTTGGCTTGAGTGTTAGAATAATCCAATGATTATTTGTTCCCTTGTTTCTAAATTTTTCTTTCAGTGTTTTGAATGTTTAGCGAATGTGATACCAGTAATGGGAAGTCCAGTGGGGGTACACTTCAGTGAAGAAACTAGACATGCTCACATACAAAAGAATTGTTTATTATATGCTTTGTTTGTTATTTAGTTATGTCAAATATATTTTTGGATCTATTTAAACATGTAAGCTGTAAGTGGGATAATCTAGGAAATGTTAACTGTCAATTATGTCGCTTCTGTATTTATTGTTGAGTCATATTGCCATTGTGACATTTAAAATCGGGTCTTGTCAAGGTTTTTTAGAAATCATGCTAAATGCGTTGGAAATACGATGAGAATTTAATTTTAACTAGACATTTTCTTATTTCCCATTCAGTTTTTAACATGTGTTCTTTAATGAAATCGTGAAAGTGTTGAAAATAATGTTGCTGCTGCTGTATTATAATTTGATGTTTGTTTTGGTTGACTTAAACGAGTTTTTGGTGATTGACTTATAGGTCATGATGGACCCTGATCCTCTTAAGCGCCCTTCTGCTACAGAGATATTGGGAAATTCACTATTTAGAGGCGCCCTTAAAATGACGTAGGTTTGGTAGGCCCTGGTACTTTTGTTTTGGTGGACTTGACCATGTATGTGTGTATGGCTAACTTTTTGTCTAGCTTGGATATACCCAAATGCTATTAAGCATGTTTTTTTGGAATATGTATATTTTGGATGCGGTCCACATTTTCCTCTGTTTTGATTCATGTATTCTGAACGCCATGTCTTGTCAGACATCTGCAGGACATTGTAATGGATTGCCCAAGTGTAGTTGCCAATGGACCCATCTTTTGGCTAACGTCTGATTGCCTCTTTTATTATCAGTGAATCTTTGTGTGAATCGTACTGACATATTTGGTGTCTGTGTAAATATTCTAGTGGTTGTTAAAGTATTAAAGTAAACTTAGATTATTCATTCTACTCAACAAACCATAGATACGAATGCATATGAATGTTATGTAGTTTGGAATAGTTTTCAACGTATTTCGGATTGTAATGTAATAATACTCAATAAAAAGAATGTATAATAACTAATTTAATGTCATGCACTTGTAATATATATAGGTAACTGTTTGTAGATCTAAATAATATTAATTATTTCAAGACTGATTTCTATTATTAGATTTAATAGCTTATAATGTTATAACTACTTGTCAAGTTTAAATACATATAGAGTCTCGATCTTTAGGAAGTACTTTTTAAATTTCATACTTGATCATTTAACATTTATCTTTATATTTTTAATTTCATACTTGCTCGCTTAATTTTTCATCCTTATGCTGTTATGAGTCTTAAAAAAATAATTTTAGGTAGATTTCTTCTTGAAACACGATAATAAAAGTGATCAAAAAAAGCTTGTGAGACCTTTTTGAAGGTCGTTGTTGAGCATGATGATTATGGTTGAATTCTTCATAAGTAAATGTTACATAGTTCTAACTCTGGTCCTAGTAAGAATATTTGGAATTTACTATCAAATTCAGTGTTTTAGTAAATAATACTATGAAAATTAATCGTGAGAAGTGAATAAGTCAATTCTAATCTTAATAAGAATATTTGGAGTTTACAGTTCACATTCATTCTAATAGATAGTACTCTTCATTGTAAGAAGAGAATAAGTCAGTTTTAAATTTACTGTAGGATCTAGGAAAACATATCACAATTCAAATAGTGTTCCCAAGAAGTGAAACTAACATTTTAACTTTTGTAGTATGTGATAAGGACCCATCTTCTCTTGATGTCATCAAGATCCATATTTAGACCAATGTGCAAGACCTCATTATCAACTTGTGTGAGGATTTGCAAGACAACGCACACCAATTCTTCCTCCACCCTAATATCCTCGTCCAGCACCTCCATAGTTAGTGAAAAATACAAATATGACCTTAAATGATAAATGGTAAAAGACTAAAATGTCTTTTATTCCCGTTCACTTCCTTAATCACTCTTATCCGTTTCATTGTTCCTTTGCTTGCATCCGATTCACTATTTCACTGTAGCATTTGATTCAGTCATTGTATATGTCTTTCACCTTCATCGTCAACAAAAGCGATTTGTGTATGGGTGAGAGTCTGCAAGGTCCACATCGCAGATCTGGGAGAAGCTGCGTATTTGCTTCAATTTGAATTAAAGCTTTAAACAAGTGAAAAGTAAATATTTTTTATGTTTATTAGCAATTTGAGTGATATTCATGATTAGAGTAATTAATTTGATGATTGGATTGCAGTCGACGGTGAATCTGCATCGAAGAAGACGAATTTCGTATGAACCGGATGTCCCATGTCCGGTTTACATTCTAGAAAAAAACCAAAATGTAAACCAGATGAGGGCCATCTAATTCACATTTACAAATGAAAATGTGAATCAGACGTCCGATTTACAATTTTTTTTCCAAAAATGTAAACCGAATAGGATGTCATCCGGTTTACATTTTCGTTTGGAAATGTGAATCAGGTGGCCCCCCATCCGGTTTACATTTTGAAAAAAATTGTAAATTGGACACGGGGCATCCGGTTCAATATTTATTTTTTAAAAAAAACAAAAGGTCCTTTTGATCATTTTTACAAGGACAATTTTGACATTTTCAAAACTTATGGAGGTGCAGGATAAGGGTATTGGGGTGCAGAAAGAATTCGTCAACAATGCAATGCTCATTGAACAAATTGCCACACTACAACAAAATTAAATTACATATTGATCTCAACAAAGCACGTGACCACAAAACTCATAGGCTCGACGTCTTGAACAAGTCATGAATCTCGAACCACATTTTTGGAAAAGTAGGTCACCCATCAACATGAGTCGAGAGTTCTAACTCAAGTGTAAGGGACCCAAGTCGGTGGTCAATCTTGAGTTGTCGATCGCACCCTCAATGAGGTACTTTTGGACGATCGCTAGCATGCTAGGGTTATAAAAGCCTGGTGAGAATGGGACCAACAAATGTCCTTCAAAGCTATGCCAGCACCTTGTCTCAACGTGAAATGGAAGCCCACTTTAAGGGTTTCCACCCCTTTCAATGAGGAAGTCATGCAAGCTCAACTTCTTAATAAGTGGAAAGTGACACAAATGGATTTGTATGACGACTCCTCAGATCAAGATGCCCATGTGAAGGCCTACCTCATCCAGACCAATATCTTCTGTAGGGACTTGAGGGTCCATTGTAGGTTATTCCCCACCACTCTTAAAGGACCAACCCTAGAATGGTATTACTCACTGTCTTAGAATTCAGTTGATTCTTTTCAGACCCTATGTGCTTGGTTTATAGTTCGGTTTGTCGATAACAAACCCATTGCAACCTCCTTAGCATCTCTCCAACATGATGTCCAAGGAAAAACTAAGTCCCTGAGACAATTTATGACTCGTTTTGCGAAGGCTTGCCTCAACATTTCAAATCTACATCCAACAGTTATCATGCATTCCCTCACAATAAGCTAGAGACCAAGTCTTTTTCTTGATACTCTGTTTTTGCTGACCTCGTAGAAAATGTGGATGCCTTGTGAGCTCGCGTAGTGAAGTACATCACCATTGAGGAGAACTCAGAGGCCATAAGTGATGGAAAGCTTCCTTGGTGCTTTTGTTTCAATGTCGTTCAATGTGAAGAAGAAGAGTCTTGGAGAAGATTTGCACAGATTGAATGGAAGAAGGAAGCTCCTTGAGGATGTGAAAGCAATGAAGTATGGTGAATACTCCGTTGAGAATGCCGTGAACAATGAAGTGTGTGAAAGAAGTTTTGCATGGAAACGATGAACTAGTTAGAGTAGGGTTCCTTACAGAGGTTAAGCCAACTATTAAGGGTTTCTCTAAGTTTTTCTCATAATAATACATTACAGAAAGTTTTCAAAGTTTGAGTACAAAAACTTACTTTTACGAACCAACAATCAGGAACAAAATACGCATAACTTAATTTGAATTCCTTCGTCCATTTAAGCCAATGCAAAATTAGAAGAATGAAACATTGATTTATAGTAAGAAAAATGAATCGAGTTTTTAATTTGAGAGAATCGAAAATATATACGAAAAAAGACGAACATTAGTATTTGGCGTGAGAATAGAGAGAACAAGAAGAACGAACGAAGTGAACCTGTGTATAATGCAAATCAAGCGTATGTAGAGAATGCACACATTGAACATGGATAACGTAGAGAATGCAGATTGAACGTGAACATCGCAGATTGAAAGTAGACGTAGAGGAACATATTAAACGTAACGTAGATTGAACAATGATGCAAATAGATGCAAATTGGACGTAGAAGTAGAACATATTAAACATGTAAACATAAGCATATTGAACATGCAAACGTATAACATATTGAATGTAGACGTAAAGTAAATTCAACCTAGAACATATTGAACACAATAATTGATTTAAATAAATATTCATAAAAATTAATTTATAATTTTTTAATTCAAATAATATTTTAAATTGATTAAAAGTAACTTAGAAAAATATTTCTAATTATATCTTAATAAAAAATAAAAAATTATCTAAAATTAAATAATTATCTTTTATAATAATTATCTATAGAAAATATAATAATTAATTATATCAAATAATATTTAATTTATAAAATAGTGTTTAAATTAGTCAATCTAATGAGTAATTAATTTGATCTCTAAATTAGTCATTATTTAATAATTTTCTTGTAATAATTATTTTTGTTTCTAAATAGTTAATATAGTAATTAATTATTTTTAGTCTCTAAATTAAGTATTATTTAATGATTTTCTTGTAATGTAAATAAAAAACGATTAAAATGAATTAAATATACTAATCAGTCACAATATTACCAAACTAAACAAGATTAATCCAAAAAAAATCTTATTAATCTAGGTCCATTTCAAACAATGACCTTCCTTAAATTTGAAACAATGACCTTCCTCACTTTTATAAATAAGTTGACATTATTATAAATGAAAGAAATGTTTTCAATTATATTAAATACCTCAATTATCAAATCCTGAATGTTTTCAATTATATTAAATACCTCAATCATCCTGACTTAAACGTGGGAAAATATTTTAAATATATTCTCATTCCAAAAAAAATTATTAATCCGTAAACAATTTCGAAGATGATGCCCCATTACATAAAACTTACATTCACGTGTTTTCGATCCCGGCAGTCTGTAGAATATGTGCTTCTCAGCATGATTGCCCTGGAGTATCAACACTACATATATGGACAAATCTTCTCATAATGACTTAAAACAAATAAAAAGTTCAGAAAATTATGAAATTTAGAGAATTTTATTCTTATTTTCTAAGCTTTTATAGAGAAGAAACATATTCAAACAATCTCATTAATGATATCTTTGAATTAATGTTGGTATTTTACGTAAGACAAACTTTTACACAACTAAAAGTACGAACCCAAGGCTTTCCCTTTTGTTTTTTAAAACCTTTAAAAATAATTGTCCCTGCCTCACAACTGGTCATAGGGATACCCATTAACATGTAAAAATAATTAATACTCCACTCCATTTAGTGCTATATATACTCAGAGATGATGGGACAAGCATCTCATCACTGAGATTTCTTCTTTACAATTCTGCTTCTGATATCCCCATTTGCAACAATTATCTCCTATGATTGCTTGCTATATCATTACGAATTCTCACGAATCACAACTACTAGTTTCCTTTCCGCCATAACTCAATTCTTGATTTACTACAGGTTGACACTAGACATAAATTCGTCATAATTATCAAGTTCATTTCATTACGTCGTAATAATTTTGGCGTTTACTAGAAGGGCCGCACCAACAGCAACTAAAAAATTGTTCCATGTATAGATCATGCAACATGGTTTTACCTATAAATAACGCTACTATAATCATACTAATATTCTTTGTAAATCATATATAGTCCTTGTAAATTTCACCATATGCCATGGTATATAAAGTCGCAGTGGCAGTATGAAAATATTAAATATTCACAATTTCAAGATTGTCTAGCAGAAAAGAGGAAAAAAGAGACTTTTCTTTTGATAAAGTTTACTGCAACATGGATATTGACTCATCGTACCTCTGTCCACCAGAGAAAATTTTCAGCTTTGATATTTTGGCAAAAAGCATAAAGCAGCTACAAAAGGACCTTTTGAGCCAATTTCTGTGCTAATAGACAAAACCCATATCAACCAATTACAGGGTCAATACAATGACAACAAAACAGCACCATGGTGGACAGTACAAAAAGATGCCTTCTTACGTTGTTCTAACACTGGGTTCACATGAGTCAAACAAAACAAACAAGACAGTATGTCCAAATTTCAGGAGGGAGAAAGTAAGAATGCCTTTAAGTGTTTGATTTTTTTGAGACAAACTTGTGCCCTCTCAAGAACCAGATCAACCCTATCTTTCCTCTTGTTCTTCCTGCTTGAAGAGTGCTTTATTACCTCAGCTTGGGAGTTTCAAGCTCAGAACTTCCACTACTCTCTCCCTCCATTACTACTCCGTCTGCCAAACCAAGTTCTAAACCACACTTACTACTCTTCCTTTGCCCCTCCAAGCTGGTGGATTCTGTTTCACATGATAGACAAAATATCTCAAAAATCAAACATATGTATGTATACATAGTATACCTTGGCATGACAAAACATATAAAAGAAGAAGAAAAGCAAAGAAAAACCTTCACTATCAAAGAAGACAAGGTGAGTGTTGCAGTGATTGTTTTGTACAAGAAGTTGAGAATCCAGGTGCTTGTTCTGGAGTTCACATATGAAGGACTTGAGCTCATATTTTAGATGGTGGTGGTGGTTGGGATATTGGGCTTCAAGCACCTCCAACTCTTCCTTTGCCACTTCTTCCATAATGCTTCCTTTCCCTTCATTCCAAACCATCATATCCTAAGCTCCCTTTTCTTCTCTCTCTCACTCAGACTCTGCCACTCCCTTCTGACTCGGTACCATTCATATAATGACTGAGGTGATGGGATTAAAGTATACTTATTTATCTTTATATTTTATTTGGTTAAAGTCCAATCCATTATTAAAACTATTAAGTTCATGAAAAAAGGATGTTGACTTCATTTCATCATTATATTTTTTTTTCAGAACTCCTACAATTATAAACAATGTATTATTAATCTAGAGTTAAATAATTCATTTAAGGCTATAGTTTAGCAAACATTATCTTTTAATTTCTATAATTAAAAAAATAATCTATACATATATATTATTTGTAATCTGTATTTCTTCCAGGTATATTTAAAAGATATACACCAATATTTAAAGATATTATTATAAAAAATAAAATAATTAAATAATGCATCTACTTAAGATGTACAATTATAAAATGAAATAAATAGTTAAACACTAATTATTATTTCTCCTTATTTTTAAGTATCATATTTTAAACAAAATATATATTTAAGAGTCATTTTCAAAGTTAAAACAATATTGCTTATTCTTTTATCATTTATATATATTTTTTTTCACCAAGTGATTATTAACTAGTTTAAATATATTATTATAACATAAAAGTAAAAAATTATAAATATTTCATTTAAATTAAGAAATTTATTATTTTTCCCATAAAATGAGACACTTAAAAAGGTGAGAGGATGCAGTAGTAATCCCATAACAGAAGGCAGAAAAGGAGGGAAAACCATCAGGGTTGGACATTGGGTTTTTGGAAGTTGGAAAGTTATGTCGGCTTCTGTTAGACTTCCAAAGCTACAAATTTTATTTCTTCATCAATTTGTTTGGTGGGAAATTGGATAGTTTATCAGTGCCAGTGTGCCACAACAAAAATGACCAAACATTAACTATAACAATTGTATCTCTTATAGTTATAAATAAATAGGTGTGTCGCTTCATCAACCCTTTCATCAAAGGGAATGTTCTAAATAATTGTCTAATGGATCTATGTTTCCTTTTGCCTTACTTTATTGTGTATATCATCAAATTCAACACTTTAATGTTCTGCAATGCTTTCACCCTCCTCAAAATTAAGTAATCCCCTTTTGTTTCAAATGTGAGAATTTAAAAAATCTTTTTATCAATATTTTCATGTTCAAAGAATACTTTTTTATTGAAATTTTTGACATTTATTTTTTTTACGCAAGATAATTTACTTTTTTAAAACCTTTGTCTTGGACTCATGTCTTTCAATGAAATAAATAAAAATTTTATTATTTATCTACGCTAAATTTGTTTGAAAGTGATCTTTTAACATGTTTTTCACGACATTGAGAGACAAAAGCTATTATAAAAAAACATTTTATTGGATACTTTTGAATACATTTTTAATTATTCTTTTAATATGATTCTTTAGTCATAATTGAAAGTGATATTTTCATAAAATCCAAATTCTATATCCTAATACAAATTTGGACTCCTTGGTTTGCGGCCATTAGGGTACCTATTCTCTCAGTGTAATCGTTAATTATATAAACTTGTATAATAGTTTAATCATTATGTAGTGTAATACATTTTTTCTGTTAATAATAATGAAGAAGTTATTAGTATTATAACTTTTAAAATATAATAAAAATACAAATTTATGGTATATCATTATGTGTGATTACTTTTTGCAAAAATTACTTTATAAATTATTTTATCATCCATTGTTTTAATGCAATTTGAATACCGCTGATGAAAGGTGCTTGGTCAAAAACATAATTAATGAAAGGTCCTTAGTCAAAACATTAGCAATTAGAGTTACGTCAAGAAGAATTTAGGGATAGGGGTATTCAGCTGATTTCAGCAAGTTTAAACTTTTATCTTCATATAAGTTAGTTGATCTAGTATGTTAGAATTTTTTTGTCTTGTGTTTGTGTCAAGTATAATATTTTTGGGCTTCTATTTGGCCTTTGAGTAGGTTAGATTTAGAATTAGAAGTTTTAATTTGGTTGGGGTTTCATTTGAGCTTCTTCAAGTTTAAAAGAGACCGTAGACCGTCCATGTTCAAGGAAGAGACATATGTTACATGTGAGGAGACATGTTAGGTGTGAGAGTGCATGTAAGACATATGAGTGGACATGTGTCACACTTTCCTTCCATACGTCATTTTGTTTAGGATTTTGAATTCAAAATTTCAACTGTGAGTCTCTAGAAGAGGATGTCCCATTAGACTATAAATAAATGTATTATGAAGGTGTAGTTGGCTTGCAAAGGGGGGTGTTAAATGAAACCTAAACTCAAATCACAGATTATAAACAATTCAAATGACAATGTATAATAAAGTATAGAGTGAAGACAAGTAGACAAAAATATATATGTTCGTGTGTTTTCATATCTTAAACATGTCACCTTTATCATATATTTATTTATTTGAATTCTTTCTATATCAGATTCTTTGATTTCCGAAGCTTTGATTTTCTCTAATAATCATTTGCGCAATTCTTGCATTGTAGCTTCATTTATCATCTATCAATCGCTTGATATGGAAACATTTAATATATTTTTTTTTCTTCTTCTTCTCTTTGGTGTTTTTCTACTGATGGTGCATTTTGAACAACTTCCATACTTGTATATCCTTGATTATTGACACTTGATTCAACTTTAATCATAATTCCAAAAATCTCATTCTGCACTGCGCCTTCTACAACGCCTGAATAGGAAATATTTGCTTTTGCATATTTTGTACATCCTTTAATGTTATAGTTTTTTCATCGAAACAATTTAAATATGATTGATGATAGTGCATTAAACTGCTTGGATCAATCAGAATCAGTAATCATTTAAACATCTATATATATCTGAAACATAATCTTTCGAATTTTAGAATTATAAAAACTTTCTATTCAAGAGATTTCCTTATTAACGTATTTTCCACAACCTTCTAAGTCTGTCTAATTTGTAAACGTTGATAGCAATAAGACTTTCATCAAAAAATTATTTAAAGTAAGTCCAACTAATCAAATCACAATTTTGAAAATGTATTAAATATTAAAATATGCTTAGTTCTTTATCGAAGATATGAAAACTTCCTATATCAGATTAATCAACATATTTTGATTTTAAACCTTGATTTATATGATTTGAAAAAAGTTTTGAAATTGTTTGAATTCATAAGAAAGCAATTATAAAGCATAAGCACTAAGTTTAGACACTTTATGTCACGATATGTCTATTGTTAGAATGAAGGCTTGAATGTCTGTTATGGAGATGAAGACCAGGTCATCTACTATGTTCAGTATGATTATTCCTTCTGGGGCGTCTTGTACTTTATGATAATCCAACATTTGTGTGTTACATGATCATCTTATAAGATTGTCTGTTGTGATTTTGCATTGTTTATCATGTTGATTCCAAGAATCGTCTAGCCTTTGTAGATGTTAGCTATATTTTTGCTTCCAATGACAAGTGCACCAGTCACAAACGTAGCAAGTAATAAATACTCTTCACTCTCAAAGGACTTGTGCAGTATATGACAATACTTACAATTATAACAAAATTAGAATAATGAATAATTCAATAATTTTTATTTTTGAGCGAGAAAATAAATTTGTGCAAAAACAAATAAAATATTTTTAGGTAATTTTGTCATACACTTGGAATTCAGAAAAAAATAAAGATAAAGATAAATAGGATGAAATTGCTAGGGTTAGACTTCACAAAATATCACTCTCATGCATAAAAAAATTACCTTCTCTTCTAAAATGTCAATGTCAATCCACAAGAATACCTAAATCTCAATTGCTTAGGTGAATGAGCCTAAGACTTGCTTTCAGCATAAGGATCTTAAGACAACAAATGAATCATGCTCTATTCCTAGACACAAGAATTAATTAGGTAATTAAATTTAGTTATAGATTACAAACAATATTTCTTAATACCATAAGATTCAAATATCAAGGCATGGATGAGAACAAGTGATAAAATAAGCTTAGAAGGAAAGCTTCCATGTGATGGCTACTTGCCTCACATGTGGCGCCTTCATAAGCTTGTTTGGCACCTTTTTAGAATCTTTGCAAGTCTCATAAAGTGGACATCTTACGTAACTTTTATACAAGGTATAAGGCCCAAAATCCTATTTTACTAAGTCTAAAATACAAGGTCCACAAACTATTTTACTTGCACAAAAATATAAGGCCCAAAATAAATTCTATACAACTCTATACAAATTTTACAAGTTAAGGTCTTGTAATCTTGAAGCTCTAAAATCTCTAGAGTGTTTTTCTTCAATTTTGAACTTAGGCCCAAAAGTTTGTTTGGAGGCCCGACCAAACCCAATTAGGCCAAAACTCCTGATAAGCTCCTGATCAAAACTCTATTCAGTGACATCTTTATTCTTCTCTGCAAATCTTTATTCTTCTCTACAATCTTAGAGACAGATTTGCATCATACCCCCTTCTTGAAAAAGATATCCTCAAGTCTTGCATGATGTTCTATGACTGCAAACTTTATTTGTTTGATTTATTTTTCCTCCAGGATCAAACACCAATCTAGAATAAACATTTAATAAAATTAAGATAAATTTCTTTATTAAAAGAGACTTAAGAAAATTGTTTTTGCAAGAAAATGTGTCAAGACAATGTCCTTTACTTTTACAATAATTTTTAAAAAGAGAATTAAAGGCATTTATTTTGAAAACATATTTTCTTTCACTTTGTTTTTGTCGTTCTTCTATGGTAGACAACAACAAAACAAATTGATGTTTTTGATTTTTTTAGGAAATAAGAATTATTATTAGAATATATATGAAAATGATAATTCAATGTATAGTAGTCCCCTTTTAAAGATTTTATCTCAGCTATGTTTATGGGAATGTAAAAGCTTCCTCTTCATTTTTGGATTTTCCTATTATTTATTCTTCATTTTTCAACCTTTAACAAAGCTTTTCTATGGAGGAAGGTTTCCTATCAATGTCTAGTTCAACTCTAGGCATAGATTTTTCTTTAACCATTTTCTCACAAGGGTTGTCTGTGGAGGAGTTTATGTCATTGTCGAATTAAGTTCTAGACAAAGTTTTTACTTCATGCAACTCCTCAAATGGTTTGTTTAGGAATAAAATTTTTTATCAATGTCTAATTCAACTTTAGACAAATACTTTTCTTTCTCTCTTTTTTCTATTCTTTCTCTTTCTCTTTCTTTCTGTTCTTCCTCTTCTCTTTTTCTCTTTTCTCTTCTCTTCTCTTCTATTTATCGCATCTTTTTCTCTTCTCTTTCCTTCCTATCTTTCTTTGCTTTCTCTTCTATTTGTATGATAAGAGATTGCAACTTTTCTTTAAATTCTTTTTCCCTTCTTATAAATTTTTCCTCTTCTAAAAATTTTCTTCCTTGTTTGCAAGCTCTATCATTTCTTCTCTATTCTTTTTGTTTTTCTCATAAAAGGGCAAAACAACTTTTCTTCTCATATACGCCTTTAACTGAGGCTAATTCAAAATTTCTCATTTTCTTCCAATTGTAACATCATATTGCCTTTTGTTTCCTCCAAGACATAACATATTCTTGAAAACTTAACATAGCCATGGAAAATTTGCTAAATTCATCCACTTGGTGGTATTAAAAAATTTTCTCAACCTTCATCTTCCATTCTAAATATTCCTTAGAATTTTTATGTCTATAAAAAAGGGATTTCTGTTATGTAGAATGATAATGGCTTTCATGATGATATCTAGGAGATGGTTGATAGGAATTATTATAGCAACGATTACTATAGACCCCTTCTTCTCTTTGAGAATAAGGGTCTCTGTGAGGTTCTCTCTTTTGATGTAGTCTCAAGGGTTGTGGATGGGGTCATCATGATAATTCCTTTTCCTACTGAACCCCTCACTATGTTTTTCTTTATTTTCCATCATCATCTCCATCATCAACCTCATTCCATCTATTTTTCTATCAGTTTCTTTCATTATCAACCTCATTTGTTCCATTTTTCTATCATTTTTCCATTAACTCCTCTCACACTTGCTTTAACACTAGAGGAAGCATGATCACTCATCTTTTGCTTAAAAGATTTTCAGAAAGATTTGAAAAATAAGCAAATAGATAAAATGCCAAATGATTTTTTTTAAAGAAAGTTTTTATATTTTTGGTGAAGTTTCCAACAAGAAAAAGAAATGAAAGACTTATGAGTAGACTCCCAAGAAAGAGAGGTGCGTCACTTGGACAATTTAAGTACAAAGTCTTTTCTTAGCCAGAGCATTCCTTAGTACTCTTCCACAACATCTTTGAATGAAAACCTCGAAACAATTTTTCCTAATAGTGTATGCTCTCGTGAACCCTAAAGACCAAAGGAAGGTCTTACTAATGTTTAAGCTCTTTGACTTTGGGTCCTATTTGTCATGGAGACTTAAGAAAAGTAGAATAACAAGGTAAATTAAAGGCAAGAAAGTAATACAAATAGGGAAAGAAATAAAAGCTAGAGGTGTCCTATGATGAAAGTGCAAGTGACACTTTTGAGCTCCTTGACACACTTTCACCTACTAAGCGCTTTTCACTATTACAATATTCAAGTTGTGAATTTCTTTTAATGCATTTTCCCAACACAAAGTAAAATAAAAAAGTGTTTACAAAATTTAAAAAAAAAATTACATAAAAAATCTTATTTTTGGTGTATCTTTCTTCTATGCTTCCTCACTTTGCCTTGAGTCTTCCACTTGTAAACTCTCCAAAGAGGAGACACCCTTCACAAGCTTCTCTTTTTTCCAAGATGCTACCTTAAGAATATTTGATAACCATCTACATAGATTCACAAATCCAAGGATTTTTTCATGTCAAGAGGCCAAGAAAAAATTAAATTAAAAATTGCTAAACTGAAGAGGATTATTGTACATGACAAAAACTAAATGAGTATTTTAAAAAAACAAAATAAAATAAAATAAAATTAAGGCTATCAAGAAAATTAGGCACACAAAAGGGAAATTTAGAAATGGTTCTAGAGTAGTTTGCAAAAAAAAAAAAAAAAAAAAAAAAAAAAGCAACTAGAGTAATCTGATTGGAGTGACTATTTAATTTATGTAAATATTTCTACAAGGAATTTGACCTTGAAATTTTTTTGTGAACTCAACAACACAATACATAAGTAATTCACAGAAAAATTTGTACAGAACACAACACAAGAAAATTTAGAACAATTGCTTAATTGAGAGTGTTCAACAAACAAAACAACCAATTTTTCAACACCTAACATTCATAGTTTTACGATTTTTCATTTTTCCTACTATGCATTCAAATGTGATTTTTAACCGAATGTTTTCAAAATCTTAAGGTACTCTCACAAAAATGTTCATATCAATATGATACATATACAATTTGCAATTAATTTTTCAAACCAATGCAATTTACATAACAACTTCAGGAAGATTGAAACCTACAGGAATCTAACGAGTTTGAACATAACATCAAGAAATAATAGAAATCTAAGCCTAAGGGTTAATGATCTAATAACAAGCTTAAGAACCCAAAACCATAAAAAAGAAAAGAACACAAAGCTTAACACAAGTGTAGTTTACTCAAGACATTTTGTCAAACATTTAGTAGACATATTACAACCATTTCAGCAAATAGCTTATGAACAAGATTCTAAAATTGGAGTTTATGACATATTTTGGAATTACGTGACTTAGAACATAACAAACTAGATTTTGTCACTTTCAAACAACTTGAGTTTAGGCATGCCATCAACTAAATTCTTAGACACAAGCTTATTTAAATGATATGCATGTAAATATATGCAATGTGTCAATGCCATAATGATTCCTCACATTTTGATAGTAAACAATTCAGATTTGTGCAGGAGATATTCAACATGTAAACATTGCTCATTCTTTTATCAACTAGTATAGATGAGCATAATTCAGGTTAAGAGTTGACTTTTGTTGAATCATTAGATAGTCTAAAAATCTTATTAAATGATATTTTTTATCTAACATACTTTTGATCATAACCATAATTCTAAGTGCATGTTTGCATTTAATGACCTATTATTAGACTAATATTCACAAGTCTCTAAACATTAAGAATATGTACCATTAGAGTGCATACCCCAATAAATTATTATATAATGTTATCTTATTAAATTAACTTTGATTAAAATTAAAATAAGACCAAAATATTTTGAAACTGTTTTTAAATCTAATTTTAAAAGATTAACATAAATTTTATTTGTCTGTTAAATCATTATTATGCCTGTTTCTTTTAATATAAAACTGTTTTTTTATAAGAAACTAAATTTTAATAAAGTTAATATGATTTCAATATTATTGAAAACAGTTATGCAATAAATTAAATTTTAATTAAGATTTATGCAATAAATTTTAATATTGCAATTTAAAGATTGAAAACTTATGGAATTATTTAGAGTTTGCTCCAGCTGTTCCGGAAACAACCTCAGCTGATTTGTTTTTCTGCTGTGAACATCTCACTGCTGTATCTTTTCCTTAATTACTGTTTTTAATAACAATCAATTTTAAAAATAAATCAAATTAATTACAACTGGACCAATTAAAATGAAAATCTGCACCTATGTTGGATAAAACGAAAAAACTGAAGTTGCTCCACTGTTTACGGAAAGTATCTTAATTTGCACAACTCAATTTCAACATTACTTTCCATGTTTCCATTCTTGTTGACAATTTGAGATGTGTTTCCGAGATCAATATTCCATGACAGTATTTTAGAAACAGTGTTGGAGTTTATGTACTGCAAATTCTATAATCAAATTGAATTGTTAACTCAGTTTAATTACATGATTAATTATATAAATGGTTTCAAATTTGAATAAAATGATATTTGTTTAGAATTAAATTTAACTTGATCAAATCAAGATTATGTTATAACTAACTAACGTATGCACATGCGTTTTCGAAAGTTTTCCAAAATTGATTGGATTAATATGCCTCTATCAATTGCTGGGTAATCTTTGTCTTAGTTCTCAAAAGATTTTCGAAATGATTGATTGATTACATGGATTGTTTCGGAAACAGTTTAGTTTTGATAAAAATCAATTTATGTCAAATTGATTGCTGTCAAAGTGTCTTAGGTAAATATAAAAACAATTCAATTTTTTCTGTTGCACATTGGTGATTTAATTGCCGTATTATTAATCTCACACTGAACATATTCTTACGGAAATAGATTGTGCTGGTTTACTTTGCTAAATCCAATTAACACTTTCTATAATTAGTGCTTCATACCAGTTCTGTATCAAATTATTTTACTGTAGCTAAATAGAAAAACAACTCAAATTTTGTTGCATCTGTTGATGACTTTACTGCTGCAAATTAAAAGAAATTATTTGGACCAAAACTAAGTTGGTTAGCAACGTTCAATATGGATAAAAATTCAAATGGTTGATGATTTTGTTTTGAAAAGAATTAATTGTAGTTGTTTTAAAGTGTTTCCAAGTACAAGAAAATCAAGTGTCCACTATATTAAAAAAAGGAAAAGCAAAAATTCTTAGTTTGAACTCTAATACATTAAACGAGTTGGACTAATTTTGGAAGCATCAAAAGTTGTTTTTTAAACATTTAATGACTAGTTTCTATAAAATTATATATAGAGAAACAATTTTAATTTGAAAAAATAAAAACAAGAAGCAAGAAGAGAAATACATTGTAATATATTGAAGAATTAGGAATCTATTGAATATTTGAATGTCTACTGTCAATCTGCTATTGAGAATATCTAGACTTTTGGGATGTGAAAAAACTATTGTGTAATTATTCATCATTGCGAAGTAATCTTGTGAGCTTTTATTGTTCTTCCTTTCGAGAGTGTTTCTTTCAATCTTAAGCCATTGGGGTGAGATTGGACTGATGGTATAACCTGGAGAGATTTGTGTATTCATGATAACTTCGAAAGGTTGGAGAGCTTTGTGACTTCGTAATAACCTAAAGCGGTTTATGTAAAAGTTGTAACCTGAAGAGATTATAAACGTTTACAGAATGATGGAACCTCTTGAACGGTTTGTTCAAGAGAGAACTGGACATAGTCCAATAGATTAGGGTGAACTAGTATGAAACTAATTTATTTGTGCTTATCTTTCATTGTTGGACGATCTTACTTTGCGACTTTGATTTTAGCTAATTGAGTTCAGATTCCAATTAAACCCCTTCTGAAGCCAACTATTACTACAGACCTGAAAACGTTTTAGGCTGAGTTCAAGAGGGGGGGTGAATTGAACTTTGAAAGATTTTAACCAATTTAGACCTTTGAAAATAGTTTTCGCAATTTGAAAAACTTTAATGAATCTTGGTGCTAAAGATATAGGGTGCAGTAAAGAAATAAATTGATTCAAGGCACGAATGAATCAATTTGTTATACTGACAGATATAAGCACACAACAGATTCTCAATCACACTAAATTGCAATTTCACAGCAGCCCTTTAAGCAGGTCAAGCTTACACAGTTTCAATAACAATATACACTCAGAACAAGATCATGCACAACTCCAAATTTGAATGAGAGCAGAGAGGAACAGAATTACAAAATACTAATTTAAACTCCTAACACAGCACTACACTGATTTGAATCAATATTAATAAATCTGATAAAGTTTCCTACCACCAGTAATTGATGCAAAATTGAAAATTATTCAGAATGCAGATTCAATTGTTTAGTTTCACCAAGAACACACCACAATGATATCAATTCTGCAGTATTACAGTAATTCAGCCAAAGTCAATTTTCAATGTCAACACAGTATCAAATACACAAAAATATCAAGAATCACACTGCAGTAATGAGCTCTTAAGTATGCAGCAACTCATATTCTTAACATTGCAGAACAACTTTCAGATCAGATTTGTTCAGAATTAAAACTGATGTGATATTGCAGATTATTCAATTTTCCAGCAATGCAATCAATTTCAAGTTAATGCTGTATGTAATTCAATGTTTGAAAAGAAACAATCTGTTAATCAAGATTTCAAACAGCTACAGTAGAATAATCAAAATCAACACACAATTCAAGTTACAATGCACACATCAATATTCAGCAGAGGACTTAAACCAGTTTTATCAAGATTACCAAAAATTAATTTAATCTTTCAATTTAATTCAGTGTGCAGTGCAAGAACAAATCAAGATGATAAGAAAAAGGTTCAAGAAGAAGAGACACAATCAATTTTATACTGGTTCACCACACAGGGCTACGTCCAGTCTTCTCTGCACAACTTGCAGAGAAAGTTCC
>Ga0209700_103721_pt1 | contig 28726 bp, 14 predicted proteins | sample SiratroredBW_FD_187528 | JGI IMG/M metagenome (GOLD analysis project Ga0209700, IMG submission 187528) | Root nodule microbial communities of legume samples collected from California, USA - Siratro red BW (SPAdes) (version 2) | ecosystem: Host-associated > Plants > Roots > Nodule | place: USA... | reverse complement strand
GAAGCTATAAAAAAAATCTGTTAACGCTTAGTGATACTTATAAAATAATAAATATCAAATCAAATTAAGATATTTTTTTAGTAATAAGTAATAAATTCGATAAAAATATCGTCTTTTTTTTTTTTTTTTTTTTTTATTTTGTTGTAAACCATATATGTCCGTCCTCTTTCTATTCCTTGTCAAAATCATAATTTTCTATCGTCCTTAGTTTTTCTTCTACAATTTTAGTTTTTTTTTTCCACAATAACGTCCTCTGTGTTGGTTTACTAGGGAACATACATGTCAAAACTTCAATGATAACTGAAAAGCAAACCCGGTTATGACTTTTTTTTAAGGCTCATGATAAATAAATAAAAATCCATATATCTACAAATCTTAATTTTAACATGTAAAAATACCATTTTTTAAAATATTAAAACTAATATTTTTTATTATTTTTCTTAAAATAATACATAAGGTCCTATAATATATATATATATATATATATATATATATATATATATATATATATATATATATATATATTAACTGAGACTTCCTATACATGACACGTGCATTGGGCAAAAAAATACTTAACACTGATGAGGTAGCAGTGAAAATGACAAAGTTATGAGATTGAAAGTAACAATAACATTAAGAAGTGTATTTGTTAAGTTGAAGATGGGTCCAATGATGGTATTCCATTCCATTCCAAGGACACAAACATTGCCCCCATACCTGCTAATTATGACAGTATATCCTTTTTCTCAAGTTATGGCTTTGCATTTTACTAGTATTTTACTTATGCAACGTACGAGATTTAATTAAATCAAAATAAAAAAAAAAGTATATTCATGTGCTCTTTTATATTTTATTACTATTATTTACTAAATATAAATATAAGTTGGCAATAACTCATAATTGATTCATGCAGAAATTATAAAAATATGTAAGTCTAATTTTATTTATTTATTTAATACGCTCCATCATAAATACGTATATTTTTTAATAAATTTTGACAAATAACCTAAAGTGTGATTATGTATTTAATACGAATCAAATTCCCTTTCCACTTACCGTTTCCAAACTCTTGCATGATCTTAGCTCTTTTTGTCTTTGCCTATTGTTGACTTAGGAATCACTAATAGTCACTTCTTAACTACATATTAGCTTAGTATTCAATTTAGCTCAATAATTAGTAAAACACATCCAAAACGAAACCAAAACTTAGATTCTGTGGTTTGCTTGAATCTTATTGGCTTTTTTTTACTCATCAATGATTTTCGTTTTTCCTTACTAGTAAAATCAATGATTTTAGTTTTTCCTTACTAGTAAAATCAACGATTTTTTTCTTTTGATTATAACCTTACATATTGTAATAAGAATATTTCAATACAATTTAACACCTCAATTTTATAATACAATTTTGCCACGCTCACTAACAAGGGAAAGCTAGCATATGCCGTGAATTGAAACAGAAGGCGATAGGGTTTGAGATCAATTGGTTCTCCTTGTGGGAGAAGTTGCCACTGAAGCTCGTTACTGTTTGCCAGCTTCCCAGATGAAATAACAAGTGTTAAACTCAGCCTTGCTGTTCGTAAATCTGCATATAAGCTTCTGATAGTGCAACCAAATGAGGAAGTGTTTCAGAGACATGCAAATCCTGCATCTCATACCTAATGAAACAAGGTCTTAGTCCACGTCTTTGTTGTAAATCCATTCGTCCATTCAAATTTATGGAGATTTCTTATATTATCGAGAAATAGAACTTACCATAGTTCTTCTGATTTGCGCTGTACAAATACCCTATACAAACCCTCACCAGGTTTGCCATCATGAACAACATTAGCAATTAAATCATACTTAGATCGCAATTTCTCATTTTCTTTTGGTGTTGGCAAGGGAATGTAATCCTTCAACTCCAGGTTCTTCACAGGAAAGTTGACTGAAGCAAATATAGGGTGAAGTTAGAAGTATGCGGGTGTTAACATGAACAAATTACAACACATTGCAGCATAAATTTTTACCTAATGTGGGATTCTTTTCCACAAAAAAATTATTCTTAGTAAACCGCCGCATGTGAATAATCATATACTTAGGCAATCTGGTAACACGATATTTCATCCTTGCTATATGAGGACGGACCACCTCTGTGATAGTTTCACCATCAAACTTCTTCAGTATGTTAAAGAGTGGAACCTAAAAATCAAGCTTTATTAGCAGGCAAGTAGGAAAAAAAGACAGATAGAACTTCAAAATAAAAAGCTGTAAACATAAAAAGCAAAACTCACATTCACAAATGGAAATGTGGAAGTGCAAATTGAACTAATTATCCTTGATTTAAAGGGAACTCTAACATTTTTACTTTAAAGCTTTAGATCATGCCACCTAGACTATACTACAATGTTAGGGGGTATGTAAAATAATTACAGGTGTGCATTTTAAATTCATAAATCTGGAGTAATTACAATGTACACAAAAGATATCACTGGTTCGTGGGGAGGAGAGTCATTCACCCAATGGTATTTGCAGATATTTTGAAATGAATGCATCAATCTACCCTATAAGAAGATGGGAACTTCAACTACAAAATACAAATGGGTGTACAGGTGGTTCAAAATAGATACATGAGTGTACAGAAAAGGTATTCAAAATTTGTCTCCCTAGTCATTTTTAGTGTTCACAAAAATTCTTGGAAGTTTTTCCACAATGAGAATAACTATAATATTTGTATATAGGCTTAAAGATGAGTAAAATAATGGGAAGTTGAAAGCTCATGACAAGAATCAGAACAAGTGGAGATCAACAAAACAAGGGTCGTCTCATGGCAAGGGATTTTATAGGAACTAGGACAAATACAACTAGGTGCATGTTTACTCATGGGAGTGTAATGGGGAATCTCAATCACTTTAAAAGAAACAAAGAATACAGTTCTTACTAACATTTCACACAGCAAATAAGATAAATGATTTTATACTGACCAATGACCATAACAAAATGCGTTAAAAAATGAAAAAAGAACATTTATTACATTAGAGTCATGGCTTTCATTCCATAAAAATGTGTGGATCATGCTGCTCATAAGATTATTCTACACACTCCCTCATAAAAGTCATGAACAATATTAAGTTTGTATGGTTTGGATGCAACCGGAACTTGAACTTATTTGTGTCGTGGACCGCAAAAATTCATTGGTCAGTGTCAGATGTATTCTTTGAACTATGAATTTTCTTCAATCCAATTATTTTGTCAAATTAGCTAATTTTTTGTCAAGATCAACGCAAGTAGTGAGTAATGCTGAAAACATGAGGAAAATAACCATTGTAAATGCAGAATTTAGATCAGTCATTCAAGTCTTCTAAATTAAAATATGCATTATATAAAACAAAATGTTTGTGCGTATACGTGAGATAGTAAATAGCATATTGGCAGCCAAGATGCAGTCCACAGCACATAGGATGATAAACAGCCAACGTAAAGGACATGATGAAAAAACAAGATAAATTTACTGTAAAGGATGCATAACACAGGCAAAATCAGTCAAGTAAATCTCACAAACTATTTACTTTGCTCTTAAATAATGTTACAATAAGATACCAGCATTGATGTTAAAACATCCTTCCGTACATTAATATCCACAATTTTCTTATTTTTACAAGTCTCTCGGATATAACAGTCACAAACAAAATAACAAGATATAAACTTCAAATTAGATCACCTCGATGCAGGTTATATCATTATCAACTATAACATCTCATGCAACAAGGACAATAGCATTGGTGGAATAGTACCTGTGGTATTATATTCTTTTCCATCACATCCTTGAAAAGAGGAGGTGGTGGCAAGTCCAACCCTAACATTAGAAATGGCATTTTTGAAGTTTCTTTGACAAATGCATATCGCTCATTTACCCCATCCGAAAGTTTCTCAGCATTGTTCTGGTCTTCATTGTTTTCTTTCTTATCAATGGTCCCTTTGTTAGGAATCTCTTTCACAACCTCAAGTTCACCCTGCAAGCACAGTAAAAACAACAAACACAACTAGTGGATAGCTGCAGCCAGCAACAGCATGTCAACCAAAAGAAAGGAAAATTAGAGTGGACAAAAAAGAACCTGAAAACACTCATAGATTATGCTGGTATTCTTTTTTGATGTCTTAAGATCTGCATGTAGTGTATTAAGCAGCCATGACATGAACTCAACTGGGTCAGATTGTGCACCTATCCGAAACCTTTTCTTACTGGCTTTCATCACTGCTTGTAGAAACTCATGTGGGCTGACCTATTGGCACGCATCTTGATAGACAAGTCACCACCAAATTATAATAATATACTATACAATGAATTTATCAGAAACAAACCTGTCCTTTAAAGTTCCGTGCATGCCATATTTTCCTAGTGAGCTCACCAAATCGATGAACAAGTGGAGATTTACAGTGTTGATAATTTTCAGGGATGAGGAAAAAATTCCTCAAGGGGGTAACTCTCATTAAGGATTGAATTGTTACATTCACAAAATCAGTCTCCTTGATATTATTAAGTCCCACCTGAAAAGTCATAGTACAAAGTATAAATGTAGGCCATAAAACACCTAACAACCTTTTTATAATATTAAAAATTCCATTTTTATATGCATGAAAAGTATACCATTCCAGGAAGGTAACTAGAACCATCAAGTGCCCTAGACCACTGCTTATTTTTGTCAAGTTGTTCAACTTCTTTTGCAGTGAATCTGCATATAGAGAACCATATGAATGCCCGTAGATCATGCGTTTTAATAGACAATGAAGATCATTTAAAGAATTCAAGGTAATGAAAAATAAAATAGCATGAAATCATAATCCATAATGATGATGGCAACTTAATTAAGGGTGAAAAATATATTTCTGAGATTCTTAATTAGAGGAAAATTGAAGTTTGATCTTTTATGGTGACAGGAAGTTGCTGATAAACATCATATAAGCATATTAAAAGCAATTTGGCACATCCACAGGCAGAAAATAGAAGATAGATTATGACAACAGGCAAATCACGAAGATGCTAAGCAGGTAACTGAATTTATTGGGAAATAACTCATGACACATATACGAAGCCCAAACCAGTTGTTTATAAAAACAAAAGCCCTTGTTTAATTAGTTTATTATGAAGAGAAAGATATTAACATTGGTGAGATAATAAATAAGTGTAAAGTAATTATTCCCCATGCCACCATGCAAAACAGCTATTTTTATTTTGGGTACATAGAAGGGATTCCAAGGTTGGCCTGAACAGCACAGGAAAACCCCAACCTACCAGTTAGATGCATTGTCCAGGGATTGTTCTAGTTAAGGGCTCACCATTGGCCCTACCATCGAATGGACAGGTTTACATTTAACACCAGTGAGGATCCAATCTCATACCTATTCACAAAGTGTCCAAGCTAAGGACTTAAATCTTAGAACCTCACAAACTTTGTGTCAGCAGATGACAACTTGACCACAATCCTCAGTGTTAATAATTGACTTTGAAGGTCCTTAGCATTAATTTCGAGCTGCCAGAAATCACTTTTCTAGGGGGGCAAAAGGTGAATAAATACTCTAACCAGCTAACAACAGGTGACATACAAAAGATTACAATATCAACATAGTCACCAGCCGACAGCTGATGACCATAGAAACAGAAAGATGTTGCTAAACTTTTTCTGCAGCAAGCACAGCCAAATAAAAAATTAGACTAACCTTGGATTTAAGACATGCCGAATGTCATCTAGTGAAGGATCATTAATTTCATAACCATCAGGAAGACAGTAGACTTTTTCAGTTCGGAGATTGATATAAACATGGTGCCCTGCTTCCAGACTATGTGTATATGCATGAGACTTCTTCCCTCTCCCTTGGTAATACTTCCCGCAAATCAAACATGCATACACATTTAAATTCGACAGGGAGACAGAACAGAATTTTTCAAAGTCAAAATCCAAAACCTGCATGCATAAATGTCAAAAAAAATTCAGATATGCATGAAAACCAGTAAAACTACCGTCAACAATGGACAAAATAAGTCAAAATACCTGTCTATTAACAGTATCGAGATAAGGACAGTCTCTCCGAACTTCAACCTGGCGATTGTTTCTTCCACTAAATTGTTCATGTGAATCGTCTTCTTCATCACTGTCATCAGCCTCTCCGTATCTATGCCCATTGTGCTGGGACCCATCATTCTTCCTCTCATTAATAGAACCCCTTTCCCTTCGAACATATTCTTCCTTCTCATCAATGTCAGCATAATTATTAGCCAACCCAGAAAGTGGATTCACAATGGAGACAGGAGGAGGAGAGGGAGAAGAATCCTCATCCAGCTTCTGCCTTTTGGATTCATTATCAAGCCCTTCATCCTCTACTCTATCACCAGCTTCCCTTTCCCTTTTTGACGTCATGTTCTCTCCTAAAGCAGTTTGAAATCAACAGCAGAGAAAAATTATTAGGAAAAGGGTAAATTTAGGACATTAAACTTCAAATTCAAATCACCTACAAATATAAACACTAATAGAAAGAAAAAAATCAGACAGATGGACAGCAAGACAACAAAATGTTAAGTTTCTGTTTTATCTAACAAAAGGGCCCAAATAGGACAGTGAAAGAAGCTAAAAATACATTGGCTACAAGCACATAAATAGTATCTGGTATAAATACCATGCCTAACTTGTAGAACTTTAAGGGTCAGTCCCTCCCAATGCCCAATTCTATCAAAAAGTGACTAGATCTTCTCTCTCTATCTCCCCTCTTATTTATAAAGCAACATGCTTTATTTCTTTAACCAACTAATCTAGCTAACTAATTAATGGGTATCTATCTGTATTTGTTTAACCAACAAGTAATAAAGCAATCATTTGGATTGTTCCAAAACTGATGAAATGTTGTCACATAATGCTAAATTGTTTCTGCCGGGCACACTGTTTAGAATAATGTACTATGGGACCAGGATCCTCTAGAGTTACAAAACAACTGCACTCCTTACGGCTTGTATTATGTCTATATCCGGTACCACAGAATACCAATTAAACTCTGAAAAATACATCAAGCCAACTTATATTCATTGTCTAATAACAATGAACTTTAACTCTGTATGAAACCTAATTACACATATAACAAGAACATATGCATATCATGCTCGAGAAAAATAAATATCACTCTTTTCAGCTAATAAGCATACACGAAGGATGTCCATGTTCGAAATCTTCTCCTGTTAAGGTTTTGAAAGGGAATGAAATTGTCTGAATGTGAATTGTCCCAATAAGGGGAGAAACAAAGTCAGGCTTCAGCAAACAAATCAGTTTTGAATTTCTTGCACGCATAACTTCGAACACTTGATAGGCACAAAAAAAACCTTAGGTATTCCGAAATGAATCTCGTCACAGGCTCTACAAGTCTGTCTTACAATAACTACTAGTGACTCAATAATCCAAAACAGAATGTGCATAATAACAAAATGCAACTTTAACAAATAATGTTTACTAAATTCCTTACCCCAATAAAGAAGAGAAAAACCTCTTGTCAGTACAGGTCATAAACAAGGAAAAATTGGCATAAGCTCTGAATTGAAACAAAAGACTCTAGGGTTTGAGACCTATTGGTTTTCCTTGTGGAAGAAGTTCGTTTATGACTGCGAGCTTCCCAGATGAAAGAGTTTATGGAAGGTCCTAGAACAAGTGTCAGTGAAAACTGAAGAAGGTTCATTTTTATGGTTATGAGTTTATTGTGTTAGATAAACTGAGGTTATTTATGGTTAAAATTATTTTGAGGTTAACATTATTTTAAGGTTGAATAATTGCTCTGAATTTAAACAAAAAAAAATAAAAATACATCAATTAATCTTTGTCTACTGAAATTAATGTCAATAGTTTTATAATTTGTTATCTGTATTTATGCAGGGAATTTTTAACCCTTCTTCCATATAACGGATAACCAATTTTCTTACAATTATGACAGTACATCCTTTTTCTCAACTGTGAGTTATGGCTTTGCATTTTATGTGTCAAAACTTGAAGAACGTGCTTTTGATCAACAATATTATATATTCCCCCAAATTCAAAATTATGTGAAAGCTCATACAAAACGTGGCTTTGATTCATTTATGGTTTTAAAATTGGCTAAGAAGATATAAATTATATATATATATATATATATATATATATATATATATATTTTTTATTGTATTATAAGTTAAAGTATTCCTACTATACCAAGTGGGTCTAATATCGTTAGTTGATCAATATCACTATATATGGTTTGTAAAATTTATATAAAACTTATTAGGAGAAATCAGTTATAGTTACCAGTGATCGAGGTAAACTATATATGGTTGAAATATCTTAGATCGATGACCAAATTATTTTAGATTGACGTGTTCGATATATTCTAAGTCAAGATGATATGTTGGATACTTAAAAATAATTAATAAACTTAACTATCATTAATAATAAATAATAATTTTAAATTCATATATATTGTCAGAATTAATTTAAAAAATCGTGATAATTCAAGCTTATTATGAATAATAAATATAATTGTATATAAATATTATAATCCTATATAGTGAAAGATATATTTTTAACAAATTTTTAGACTATTTAAATATCAAGTACTAACTTTAGTTTGAGTCTATCACTTAAAAATATCTATCTCTCCCGCAGAAGACTGAGATTTTAAATTTGACTATTCAAGACTTATTCTAATCAAATATTAAGTCCACTAAATATTTAGACCAAAACTAAATATGAGAAAAATATTTTAAGATATGAAAATCATTTCCACGTTAAAAATAAATCCTTTCTTAATCCACCTAGTGGACGAACAGTTAATTAGCAGGAGCAAAAATCAAAATATATTTTGTCTACTACCAATAAAATAATTATATATACACGCAGATATGAAATTATATATCATTTCATATAATTAATATAAATAATTTCACTGTACAATGTTAATTCAACAACTTTTCTTTTCAAAATTAACTTTTTAAATTTTAATCTATTTACTATCTCGCTTTCTCAAATTTACTAAGATTGTTCGAAAAAAAAAAAAAAACTAGAATAAGCACTTATTTGAAGAACTAGAAGTCATTTTTTTATTAGTAATTATTGTTCCTTTCAGTAGTAACATAAATTATGACAACCAGAAAAATAAATCATTTTTGTTAGATTTTGTCTATTATAAATTAACTTTTCAAACACCAATGCTCAATTATTACAGCAATTGTATCTATTGTTTATAAGTGTTGAAGATGGTTTTTATTAGTCATTAATTTGTTTAAAAACAAAGTTTGTGACTGTGTTTAGCCTCCCATGTGTTTGTGATTATTGATGAGATGCTTCTTAATATGCAGATAATGTGAAATGAAAGAAAGCTCTCTTAAAAAGTTGGTTTTATTTTTCAGAGGTTATTCTCAAAGGGCAAATTTTTAATGTTTTGTTCTTGTTTTTCACCCCATACTTGCTTTTTATACGACCTTTTAAATATGCTTTTAATATATATATATATATATATATATATATATATATATATATATATATATATATATATATATGATAACTCAATTTGATTTTACATTGTTATTCAATTTAATTATCAATTCAGTCATTATAGTTATGCATATTTTATTTTAGTCCTGTATTTAAAAACCGTTTTATTTTAATATCTATACATATATTTTGATGTTTTTCAAATCATACAGATATTATTTTTAATCTCTATTATTAACAATTTTAGGAAATAAATATATTAAAAATGACATGTAATAACCAAAATATATAATTCTTAAATGCAAAAACTAAAAGATAATAAAGTTTGTTCAATTATCAAAATGAAATGAATGGTTTTATCAAACGTACTGTTGCATATTTTGTCAAGTGTTTACTCTTGCTTTACATACGTACTTGAACAATTTTTTTTTTCCAAATTTTTTAAATTTAAAAAAATAGTTTTAAATTAAATTTGAAGAATAAAAAACTTAAGCATCACAAATTTAAAGGACTTCAAATGAACAAATTTTTGCGAATTGAATATAATATACATTGTTTTAATTGATTAAGTTTAAGTAGCTACAAGTTACATAAATTTAACTAGGATTTTTAAACTAAATTGACAAAAACAATTGGAAATCAATAAAAAAAATCATTATAATTTATTTTTTTATATTTTTGAATTTTTTCCTTTTAATCAAAGAATTTCGTTCTGATCTCAATTAAAAAGCAATAACAAAATTGAATAAAATCACTTATTATAGTTAAATGTAATGTTATATATTTAAATTTAATTAACAGCTAAAAATATAACGAGTGTCTTTTGAGGATTTTTTTACAATTGCAGTTACAATATGTTTATATTTATCATAAAAAATTTGTATAATAGTTTTTAATTATAAGATTATAAATAAAAGATAAAATTGAAATTACGAATATAACATTTTTTACGAGATATTTATTTGTTTAATAATTTTCATTATATAATGTTTAATAATTAATTTTTTTGTTAAAAAAATGCCTAACATTTTTTAAAAAAGTAACAATTTTATGATAACAAAAATCAATGAGAAAGTCTAGAAACAGTAAATTGCTGCTAGCAGCAACAGTGAAACTTATTCAAAATCACAGAAGAGTGGTGTGATACAATTTTTCATGATTCGATCAAAAGTATGAAATATGCAGAATGAATTGGTTTTTCAGTAAGTAAAAGAGACTGCACAAACAACAAAATCAAAAAGAGAAACCAACAACAGAATATACCAGAGATTGCCACTTTCATATATAGTTCCTATCTATTTTCTAGGAGACATCAAAATCCCAAGGGAATCATATAAAGCACACCCAAGTAAGCAAAAAAAAAGACAATTTTGGAAATAAGAAATAATACCCAGAAAATTCAAATTTAAAAAAAATTATACATTATGAACAATGATATCAGCACCATACAAGAAATTTTATTTCCTAACCAATAAAAGAATAACCCTATGTAGGGTATATAATAACATATAGCAATGCAAACTCATCACTCACCAACAGAAAAATCTGGTTCTTCTGGCTTCTGCAAAGAGTTGACAACAGTACTCTTCCTAGTCATCCTCGTACCATACACGACCAACCCTAAGGTTTCAGTTTCACCCTCACTCTTCGACTGAACGTAGCTCAAAGCTCTCAGTTCTGCAGTTTCCTTTCGCTTCTTGTAGCGTCTCCATGCAGCTTGTATGAAACATGCAGCCCACGTTCTCCACTGGTGCGAGTAAAACCTAAATAATAATTGCACATTTCATATATTATATATCAACATGAAACTCATAATAATAATATGTTACGGTTTCTCGAACCTGAACTTGTGTCTGAGTTGTTTGCTGTGTAGTCTTCTGAACTGCGAGGCCACGAACTTGAGGTCTTCGGCTATGAGGGCGAAGGCCTCCACTTCGGAGATGGCCTTGACGGTTCGAGTGGAGGAGGGGAGGATGAAGCTGGGCCCTGGGCCCAGGGCCCATGTGAGCAGCTCCTCGCCGCAGAAATCGCCGGGCCCTATGCGGCAGGAGTTGAAGAAACCGGTGCGGCCTCCGTTGGTGGTGTAGGAATCCAGGTGGCCTCTGATTATGAAGAGAGTTTCGTTCACGGGATCACCCTCGCGAACTAGGTACGTGTTCTCCGTGCACAGTGCCGGCTTCAGCCTCTCGCATATTGCATCAAGCATTCTCTCGTCCATTTGATCGAAGAGTGGCACCTGTTCATAAGTTTCATATATCCCTCCTTAGATATTACATTAATTTATGATATATAAGTGAAGATAATTCTCATCTAGAAGATTGAATTAAGCTTAAACTCTTCTTAATATAATATCAGAATCTATTCTAACAAAGATAGATTAATTTATGATATATTCATAAGTGAAACAATCTCTAATATTGTTGTTTCAAATAATATTGTATTTTAAGAGTAATGTGATGAAGTATCCAATTCAAAAAATATTTTTCTCTCCGTCTTATATTTTGGAGATTACGTGTGTATGCATGTGTCTGTGTCATGTGTCAGTGTCAGTATCCTTACTAAGTAAGGTATTTATGTTCTGAAATAGGATATCAAGTTCCAAACTCATAGATGAAAAGAAGGGATTAGAATGTTAAGTCAGGTTTTTGACTAAAACTAGTGATGATCAGGCTTATAGAGATGAGAGAAACATGAATGAAATATTCCCTAGTTGTGGATAAAGAAAAGTAAGTGACTAATGCATTTGAGGGGGCAAAGTGAGGGTTTGTTGAAGTAAAATTTGATGAGTGAGTGGCTTACTCGTCGAACTAGTTCGAGACAGAGGTGGCGTTTGATGTCCCTCCGAAGATCAGCAGGAAGTCCTTTGAGAAGAGCTTCTTCATCTACCCCTCGTGTGGCCAGCCATTTATATTGGTTATATTTGCGCACAGATTGTCTAAGGTCTGGGGGTAGCTGCCTGTGATGCATCCATTGTTCTGTATCAGTTCTCCTCACCCTCCACTCTTCTAAGCGAACAGTTGTTGATTGGAGATATGTCTGCCAAATATAATTATGAAGAACAATGTTCATTCAGGATGGTCAAGTATTTCTTACATTTCAATATGCGGCTAACTAAATAAATATATAACAGTTTTGAGGTTTGATTTTAGGCTCAGTCTCTAGCATGTATGATTTGAAGAGGATACGGAGAATTAAGCATTCAGCAAGCAAATTTTGTTTCTTGTAGTACTAGCTGGTAGGACAAAGCAATCTTGAAACTCTTTCATGAAATTGGGGAATTAAAGATTTCTATCAACAGAATTCTAAGAATGAAACAAACGAGAATTCAGAAGCACAAACTGGTAATACTCTCCAAGTAATTAACAATGAGTTATAATACGAAGCAGATTGTGGTCCTTATGTTGTGGCATTATTTTGTCATTATCAAGACATTAGAAGAGAAATTAATGGTTGACATATGCAAATTAAGCAGCAATAAGCTAAGAGAGATAATTTATGCACACTTACCTGCATATTTCCAATAAGCAATGCAAAAAGAATTAGTCCAAGGGTTGCAACAACAATGGCAAACATTATTTCTCCAACAAAAGTGCTAGTAAGAAGACCTTGTCCCAGTGAACTGCACAGAATATCACAAACTATTAATGCTGAAGGGATATAAAATAAAACGCTTTTTTTATTAGTTGTTGTCACCCAGACGAGAGATTTTGCTCTATTTGCCAGGGGAGAGATCTAATAATTTGCTCAAGAAGACACTTAGGAGTAGTGGAGAACCTCCAAATAAGACATACCTCAGATTCCTTAGGCCCCACCAAAGACAAAAGAAGTACTTGTGAAAGAATGATGAGATAGTAACTTGGGATGTCACAGCATCACCGTATATACCAAACTGATAGAAGTTAGCCTTTGGTGAGCATAAAATTGTGATATTACTTGCCATAAACCAGGAGACCCTTAAGGAGTCTTCAACCCTTTTGCAGTCAAAGAATCCATATTGGCAAGCTGGCTCCATATCGCAGACACTCCTCCAGCAGGCTTCTTGTCTTTCAATTGATAGAAGGTACCAGCTAGCTCCTAAAAACTTCAACCAAAACAAAATGAGTATTAGTGCAGTAAGGTACATTTCTTTATTGATATCGTTGATGTCACAATCATACATATTGCCAATTCTGAAATAAACTTTAGATATACATGTCATGTATAATTTTACACTTGAAGTTTACTGTTAGATATACACTACCTTTAGATGTCACTAAAACAGATCTTTATATAAATGTCAGGCAAAACGTAAATTATTTCTCACTAGAACATAAATGTGATCAAATTTTAGCTTGGTTTGGCAATTATTTTGAGTCAAGAAAATAGAAGTCCTTTAGTTAACAAACTCAGCTTGTCCAATTTGCTATTGATTTCTTCATCACACCACTTAGTAACATTGAATTTGGTTCACATCAAATCATTTCTTCTAAATGTAAAACTAGATTTTCCTCCACACAAACGTTAAAAAAGATTGTAAAGAATAGAAGGAAAAGGCTGACACATATACAGTGGGAGTGGCAAGGTGAAGTTGCTTGAGCAACAATCAAGGAAATGCAAGTTTCATATACTCACATGGCTAGCCAACATGTACAGAACCAAGTTGTAAGCGGCCCCTGCCCATGCTGTTTCTGTCACAACCCCCGTAGCTTTTACAATTTGGGATGAAAGTGGAAAAATCAGAAACAGCCTTGGTAAATATTGGAAAATGATAATGAAGCGAAGCACATTCTTTGTGTTTGCCATGGTTGAACCTCCAAGATTGGGGATCACAATCCAAATTAACACCTGTGATGTGACAAACATAACAGTATCAATTTTACTTAGCAAGTCAAAACACCTTGGCTTTGATCAAGATAAATGAAAACTATAGTAACTTACCTGAGGAAGAGGCAATGCAGCAATGAAGTCTAGCCCAAAACCCTTTCTCAGGTACCTAGTAGCTATCTTGGTAGTGTCTATGACAAGTTCTCCCCTCCCAAATACCCGAGAAGAAGGAGCAACATAAGCTGTTCTAAACTTCATGAGAATCTGAATCATGTAAAACACATCTGCCAATGATCTTATCATTGTGAGGAAAACTTCAAGCGCTGTTCCAATATCAATGCACACTTCATCTCGAACTAGTGGCAAATAAAAGAATAGAGGGTCCACAAACAAAGAAACTAAACATGCTACCAAGAAAATTTTGTTCCATCGGTGAATGGTTTGTCCCCGGGGATCTAATACTGTTTTTTTTCTAACTCTCTCATAATCCTCTGAGAATACTCTTGACAATACTCTAGCCTTCAAGAACTTCCTTGTCTCCTTCAGACCCTTTTTACCCTTTGTCTCAACCAATCGTGTTCCATTGCGCCTGATTCCCTTGCCACTGTTTGTTGTAGGCAATTTTACCAATTCAGGGTCATGTTGAAATCTGCAAAGTGAGACTTTACATTAGAGGCTAATACTATAGATTATGAAAACCATTTCATTCAGTTGCTGAAAGACAGCAAATGATTCTTGTTTAGTATAAAAATTACACAATTTGAAGAAAGAGTACATAGTAACTTAGAACTTAAAGGGTAAACTAGGAAGGAGATTCACCTTACAAATCTTGAACAATCAGAAGCCATTGTGACTTTTCCACAAGTATCAACTTCTCTAAGTCAGCAATATGTATGTATGTAGATATATATCAGTAGTTGAATCAATGATTTTGAGCCCTTCTGATAGTGAAATTGACTAATGAGAATTTTAGACCATAGCTAATCGAAGACCCATCCATGTTTGTTAGGAGCAGGACTATTGTGAAACAATGAAATAAAATATACATGAAACTTGGAGATGAAGCTATCCAATTGAGAATAAAAATTCCCTGAGCCATAGCATCTCTGTGTTACGGAGAAAACTAGTGAATAGTAAATTCATTGAATGTATTCAAAACCCAAAATTTATACCATCAATGCTTGTATTCTCATGAAAAGTAGGAGCTAAAGAAGGCACAAAAAATATACAAATCAACCACTGAAACAATAGTGGCCAAAAGATGGAACTTTAGAAGGGGTATAGGATATAGATAAATTAAACCAGATAGAGTCACGGATTGTGTGAATGAAAATGCACTTTTTGGCAAAGTTTAGCTCCTTACAACTATTCAAATTGACAGACAGTCAAGGAGCACCAATTAAAGTGACACAATTTCCAAAGCATTTGACTCTGCTGCAACCAAAGCCATGTCACATAAAACCAACCAAAATTTAACATAAACAAGGATCAGCATTTAACATAAACACAGAAAAAAAAAATAAAAATTAAAGGGTTGGTTGCAAAAATGAGAGAAGAAGAGTACTGTGCTCTTCAATGGTTGTTACTTACACCCCCTAAAAATGGGTGATCATGTACAGCCAAAACGAAAGACAAAAACTGTATTCACAACCCAAATGGCGAATTTAAAAGAGTTGAAGACGGAAGAGCCTATGCAAACAGAAAGAAAATAACTTTAATGCAAATGAAAACTCACACACACAATACAACAAAGAGAAATGAATAGGGAGAAAAAGCAGTGTTTGAAAAGCGTGTAAAAGCAATGGGCATGGATGAGGCTGCCCCAGAGAGGTGTATGAAAGTCCAACCATGAAAGGTATATCTGGCTGGAGACAGAGAGGAAAAGATGGTCCTAAAGAAAGGTTGCTTCTTGCTTTCTTCAACGTGTGAAGTTGACTACGTTAGATATGGTTTTAGGGAACCTTAACATGTGTCATTTTCTTCTCACTCCCACTTTTCAGCCACTTTAACTCATTATATGATGCAACTACTATTCAAAACCATAAGAATATTTCTATCTTCAACCAAGCAAATAAACAAATACAGTAGCAACAATCATATAAAAAAATTGAGCAAGGTGTTCAAAGTTAACAAATTAATAAGGAAAGGACATGAAAAACGTTGTGGGGCACTTGACAGCAATTTCTTTTACGACATTGTTAGACGTAATTATCGGAACAAAGTGGTTGTCGGTGTGTTGTAGTTTCCTTTTTCAACGTTTCGAGTTACCACCATGTTATTCTGCACATTGCCAGTAATAATAATAGTGAGGAGCAGTAACAATTCATATGTATTTAAAAACAGTGATTTACCTTTAATCCTACTGTGTAACTCAATTATGAAAAAAAAATAATGGATATTTTTATTTATAAAGAATTAGTTTCTTTATTTGTGTGAAATTCTTATTTATTGGGATTAAATAAGTTTATTTCAATCACCGTGTGCCTTTTTTAGGATATTATGTGTATTCTTGTTTATAAAGAAACTATTTATAAATTCGTTTAGTTAAGGTAAATTGTAATATTTGTATCCTTATTTCAATCAATATGCATATCTTATTTAGAAATAATCTTTTTAATTTTTTATTATATATTAAATAAGTTTACTTTATGTAATATGCATATCTTTATTTCTGGGTAAAGAATCTCTGTTTATTTATGTTAAGTTATAGTTTTATTTTCTTCCTCTCTTAGATTAATATTTATAAATCATCTTTGTTTATTTATGCATACCTTTAAAAATCTTTCTTTAGTTACGGATAAACGAAATGTATTATTTATGTTACAATAGTATTTATTTTATTCTTTTTTAGACTATTTAAATTATCTAAATCATTTCATGGAATTAAAATTGTGTCATGGCAAATTGATATGAAAACTATGTATTAATATTTTAAATAATTGTTATGAAGAAATTATCCCTTTAAACTACACGTATCTATCTTTTAAATGTTTCTTAAAATTATGAACGCTTTCCCTTTATGCCCATTTATCTATCATCACTAATGCCAATCCTTATATTAGAATTCTTCAATTCAGCAATATTTATCTTGTAGGCGAACATATATAAAGTCATTATTTAAATAATATTTTATTTTAAGTATATTTTAATTTTTTCAAAAAAAATTAAGAAATATAATAAATTTTCTTGACTCTAATAAATATTTAAAAATATATATAAAATATATGTATAAATTAATTATAAATTAAATAAAAGACAATAATACAAATGAAAAATTAATATTATCTAAAATTTTGAAATTAATAATAAAACAAAGTAATTTTTTTTCTAGAAAAATACGACAATGCTCAATTACCATAAAATTAACTTTTAAGGTATAAATTACCATTCACTTATTTCTGTTAAGTACTATTGCATTCGGTCTGTAAATAATAAGATTTTAATGAATTATAAGGTAGATTTTAATATACTTTAGGATATAAATTTAGGTCTAATTAAACTTCTATAAAATCGATTTATAAAATAAGAATTATTATTTTTTTATATTGTTACCTGGTTTAGTTTAAGAGTAACTCAGTAAATTTAAAAGTTAATAAAATATTAAAAATTAAGTATTTTTCTCTATGCTAAATAAAATGCAATAAAATGCATACTCACCATATATTGGAATATATATGTACTTTCTAATTATATTATTTTACAAAGTTTTTATAAGTATATGTTATATGATGAACACTGAATGAAGTTAAATAGTTGTAGTAAATTAGTTCATGTTCCATATTAGTATATTACTATATTGGTATAGATATGAGAAGGAAGTAGCATCAACCACAAACACAGTGCCCCATTGAAAGGGACAGAGTCACAAGTAACCACAAAAACACTTCACGTTGTTTAGATATTGGAACTTTTTTTCTTGACAATACTTATCCATCAGAACTACAAAGTCAAGTGGTGCCTGCAGAAATCACAAATAAATATGAACATGTGTGTAGACAAGAGACTCATCATTATTAATAGATTTTCAAATTTTGCCACCAACACCAGTTTGCAATATGTTAAGATAATTGTATATGGTGTATTATGTTTTAGTGTATATATTGTGATTTTCTTATGATTTTTCCTTAAATCTCAATGGATCAAAAGTAATCAGTTTTATTCTCAAATGATTTCAGACTTTTAAGTGTACTAAACAATTCTAGGATGAAAAATATTAGGCTGTTATCATATGTATTTCTTTTTTGACCTAGCATTAAAAGTTGAAAAATCACAATTAGAAAAGGCTAAAAAAAGTATGTGCAATTTTTTTGCAGATATGAAATTTTCTATCATTGTATAAGTAAATTATATATGACAAAAAAGGCACAAAAAAGTAAATTATATATATATATATATATATATAAGGGGTTGACAGCCCTTGTGTAAGCTTTAAATGAAGAAGTATGATTGAATGTACCTTCCAAATGATATCAAATCAAGATGTACAGAGTGTCTGTGATAGAGAAGGAGCCAAGGATTTAAGAATCCAGAATGAAGATGAGTTTGGGACCCATAAATTTACATGTTCATACTACACTATTCAATGATCAAACTAGTGACTCCCTAGGGCTAAATTTAGGTTTAGGTCAAGATTCATGATTTTTGTACGGTCCAACTCAATAAATTTTATAAACTACATAATACTAAACCATGTGTCAATAAATTCAAGAAACCAAACATTCTTTATCGATTTAGTCACAATTCATTAACTTTCATAGTTTGGTTGGAAGCAAAATAATATTAGATTAGTGTTTTCTTTCTATAAAACTAGCCAAAATCTTTTTAAAGAATATTTTTTATGCAAATATTATTTGAAATTTAATTTTAGATAAACAAAATTAGATTGTTAAAAATTTGAAATAAATTAAAAGATATAAACTTATAATTATTAAAAATATATAATTACTTAATATTAATATTTAATTCAATATTTCATCAACCATATACAGTAACTTTCTCGGTTTGAGTTAATTTTACCTTAGTAAAAGAACTCAATTATTTTGATTTAACAACTCTGAAAACTTATTTTTGTATAAAGTAAAAATCCCCTCTTCCAATATCATTACACAAAATAGTTTGGTACAATTCAAATTAACTATTTCTCAAGCAAACTAATTTTCCAATTTAGTTCAGTCTTTATACAGTTAATTCAGTTCAATCAATATTTATTTAACACCTCTAATTCTCCTTACCTTCCATTGTTGTCTTCACTTTTTAGGCTCTGGGCAATTTGGTGGGTTGAGACAGTACAGAAGAGCAAAACTGTAACTAAATACATAGAAGATACGAAGAATGGACAAAGAAAAATTACAATCCTAGTTGAAATGAATATTTGGGTGACATGCATACAGTTATTTTTATTTATTTGTTTGATTTTTTTTTGTTTTCTTTCGCTTTTTGGGAGAGGATCATAAAAAATTGGAGGGTCAAGAACTGAGAATTTCTAATTCAGAGAAAGATTGAATTGAGTCGTCAAACAATGTGTATAGCTGTTGCTATAAATAATTTTTACTTTATCTTTGACAAGCTCACGAGCACAAAATTTTCAAGATATGCACAGCACCTCTCTCTACTACCTCCAACACAAAATTATCTCTCAATGTAAGAAAAAATATTAAAAGCACATATCGTGATTTGTATTGATATAGAACTGCCATTCTACTCCGTGGAATCCGAAGCAGCTTCTTTCAAACATGATCTCATAATCTTCGCAAGCTTTGCACAAGCATCCAAGCACAGCTGCATTCCCTGCATGTCGGAATCGAAAATGTCACTGACAGAACCAATTTGGAACAATAGATATCCAGACATAGATTCCCGACTTCTGAATAAGATTAAAAGAAACTTAAATCTGAATAAGATTAAAAGAAACTTAAATCTAAATAAGATTAAAAGAAACTTAAAAATAGGCAAACCTCGTTAATCTTCGGGGAAGACCATTCCCCAGTGACGGTGAGTTGGGTGATTTCATAGCGGGAAGGCATGCATGTAATCATTAAGCTACCATCTTGGCAGTTTTCCTCCTCCGAAATAGGATCAATGACAAGGTTCTTACTAAAACTTGACTACAATCATTAGAAAATAATAATTAGACTCTCAGCAGCAATAATCGCTTCATGGAGGAACAATTTATAGCAGTCATAATCGGTTAAATGCCATTAACCTTCATAACGATGATGTCATTTTATCATAATGAGTTTTGTGAAGATGAACCTGACCAGTAAAATAGTACACTCGCTAGCATGCAAATATGCCATAGATTTTTGGTATCCACAGAAAGGTAGTTGGAATAAACAAAAAGTTGCTTAAAAACATATTTTTAGGCTACAGAAGACAAAACTCTTACATGGAAACGTAAATTAATAAAGCACAAAATGTGAGGCAGGTACTATGTCAGAAATTATTAGAGAATATGAAATTATATGATCTTATAATAACAAATTCAAGATAAGGTTTAGAATGGGAGAAAAAGATTATCGGCACTACAAAACAAGTACATATTAGTGAAAATATGGCTGAGTGCAAATGTGAGCAAGATCCTACCACAGAAACCGAAGCAACAAGATCATACATCATTATTCCAGCATCCGCCATAGCAAGGCTAGCACACGATATGACAACTGGGAGATCACCTGCAACATGTTTCACTAATATTATTACCTGCTAGACACTCAATGATTTTGCCAAAATATTAGAATTATATTACATCTCTGACTGCTCCAAACTTTAAATAGGATCTCATTCATAGTTACTTTCAACAATTCCAAAGGCATAATACTACATCTGAAACAAATTCACTTAAAATCAGACTGACTATTCCATAAAAAATGCTAAATTACGGAGAAAGCATATGTTTCTTGAGTTTGGCAGTGTTGTCACTATGGCCTTAATATAAATGAGACAACACTATTGCCTTGCAAATAACAGTTGATCCACCACTGCATCGCTGCCACCCGCAAGAAAGGTCATAACAGTCAAAAGAAGTCTTACAGTTGCAGCATGGGTCACAGATCTGATCAGAGTTGCTCGGTATTTACTCAATGAATACCAAAAACTGAAGTCTTAAACACATGATAAAGTTTTCTAGGACACCAGACTTTTTCCCTACACATGAAATCTTCAAGTATTAAACTCATCCAGGGCATGGCTTTTATCCCATTTAAAAACTATAAAATATTGTGGGCTTACATAAATGACATTTGTGTTCTACTTAAAAGTCAAGACTTCAGTTAACGTAAGGGCCAGGGAATGACTGATCAAGCAAGGAGGGGAGTAGTCACTCCTCTGTTCACGCCCTCCTGCAATCTCCAGAGACTACAGGTAACTGTGGTATTCCTCTGTTCTTTTCTTTTTTTTTTTTATTCTAAACCTTGGCCTCTTTCTTTTGACTTGGATTTTTTTTTCCTTTGATTCATTCCAAATTTTTAAGTTTTGTTTTTCTTCCTCTTTCATTTTTTTTCACGCTCTCTTCTTGTTTTATAGAGCTTTGCTCTTTCCAAATTTTTCATGTTTTTCTTACTCTAGTTTATTGCCCATCTTACTCATTGCAATCTGCTATTGGAAACCTTTATCAAAGAATTGAAGTGTTACTACCAGTTACGTGGAATCAATTCTCATCATAAGCAACAAAAGCCTCACACAACAGAAGCTCCAGCTGACATCCCTTGCCACAAAAACTATAGAAATAGCTGAACTTAAAGAAACTACTTTTTTCAACCTCTGACATGTTGTTTCCACCCCCAATATTGTGTGAATAATCCCCAGTCAAGCACCTGGTTGTGTGGTCTTGATCACAAATTCTGTCCATGAGATTCAAACCCATGCATTGCAGGTAAGTTCATTCATATACATTATCAATTGAACCACAACTAATGATTAACTAAACAAAAATGTGTTAAAGCAAAAAACATCTTCACATTTATACAAGAAAACAAACCTATGTCGACACATAGCAACCGTTAAATAACAGCAAGGTAGATGAAAAGACAAATACACATTAGCTTTTGTTATTAATGTTTTTTTAGTATATTTAGTCCAGCATACTTTGTCTGTAAATTTATAACCATAAAAAAAATATCACTACAATTAGATTGAAAATAAATATGAAATTGTAGAATACTTACTGCCACTAGATTCTAGCACCAATGCGAAAACATCCACAGTTGTCTTGGGGAAACTTTTCATTATTATTGCGCCCTCCAAAGCTTTATTAAGCATCGCACTGTACTCTTTGTGGTCTGAACCCTAGCTTTGTGAGATTTAATATATTAGAGGTCACTTCAAATAGCGATGAAGATGGAAGAAACAGAAAAAATTACACAGCCTTTCATATACCTGCCCTCGTACTGGAGTTGCAAATGTTGTAAAGCTGACATTGCAATTCAAACGCCCTGTATCACTGTACATCATTGCCTTCTTGCTCTCTCGTGGCCCAAATCTATATTAACAATTACAAATAAAATATCCACATTAGGGAGAGCATAACAAACAACAAAGTCAGAAAAAGAAAACCTTAAAATCTAACTGGCACATTTTTAAGAGACAAAAGAGTCACTCACACAGATACAATGACCTTGGTATTTCCAAACTCGGCATAAGCAGATCCAGATGCTGCATTCACAGCACCAGTCCTGAAAACTGCAAGTTGCAAAAATATTGATGTTATTATCAAAAATCAGATTAACTAATCAACATATCAATAAAAATAAGTGATTCTTACTATTGATTTAAATGATCAGAAGTTATTTAGTCTTCTGTTAGATGATCAGTAATCAGTTTTGATGACAGTTACAGTTCAGTTACTTCATTTGCATTGATGTACCTCTGAGTAAACAAACTCTATTGATGAATGAAAATATGTTCATGTACTACGATACAAAGTTCTTTTAACAGGGTATCATATCCTAGATCCATAGTTATCCCGTTTGCCATATTATCCATGCACCATGACCAATAAGTGTAGGACGTAAAGAGGTGTATTTGGAAGAAACTAAATCCCACGATTATTAGAGATAGTATTTGATAAGAGCTTATTAAGCAATCCACATCCCTCACCTTAGCCAGCTTAGAGGGATGAGTTAGGCATTCTATCCAGTCCTAGCATCACAATCTACAACATGAAGAATCTAAATCTCAATATCCGTTCCTTTTCCAATAGCCGCACACATAGCATGATAAATCATGATAAATCGGAGCTCGTCTTTCATAATAATTCCATGCCATATATTATCAATATCAAGTTTGACAGAAGCAGGTACTACAGATGCTATCCTAGTGCCTGGACTGGATCAAGGTGTTTAGAACAGAACCACCACCATCAATACCTTGGATCAATTACAAATGGTTGTTCTGGTCCTAATCCACGATCATCTGTATTCTTTACAGAAAATGGAGCAACACTATTGAACAAATACCACAATCCCTGAGACTTGTGGAGCATGCCCTAGTATTAAAATCAGGTACGAGGTTGAAGACCTTGAGGACCAAAAGGTCGCCTTGGGACATGAGGTCCAAGATGACAATTGTCCAGAAAAATTAGTTGGTACCACAGGACAGCTATGACCAAATACATCTGTTCCTAGTAGTCGAAATGAATCCTAATTAACTAATTCATCAGGTATGGACCCTTTACTTCCACGACAAAACTCAAGGTAATTTTTGCCATGTTCAAGCTGATTGCATGAACATAATTGCTATTATAGATTCAACAGATTCAATGATATCAGCAGGAACACTCTTGATCCTGTACATTTCACTTCACCAAATGAAATCATGGCACATGGTAGGACATTGATTGTCAATTTGGAAAGAACGAGGAAAACCTATTCACAAAATGTTAATGTTTTTACAGTTCTCCCAACAGCCACATTGTAACCCGTAAACGGCATTTGTTCAAACAGCTCAGCCTCAGAAATCACTATAGCACCATACATATGAAAACCTTAATAGTTCACAGACAAAAATAAAAAAACTAACCATTTAATAACAAAAAATCATAATCATAGGTAATGGAGAAGCATATATTGAAATTGCAATTGCATTGACAGGAAAGAGACAGAATGGTTCTATTTGAAAGCAAGTGGAACTTACATGCGGGCCTGCACTGGTGGAAACCGCGGCCATCGGGCCGAACCCAATCCTCCTTAAAAAGCGGTGGTTTCTTTTTATCGGCTGTCGGAGACGGCGAGTATGTCGCCGGAGTCGCCCCACCTTTGCCGGCCATTCTCAACCACTATACCTCGCTTTACTTCGTCTTGTTACTTTCATTTTCCGATGCTGTTTATATAGGGTACATGGAAGGCTTCCTTTAAAGAATGACGAGAACTGTTGTATCTGGGCCTGGGCTTCTTACTTTCAAGCCCATAGATTTTAAGGTGGACTTTTGTTTTTTCACCTATAATTATTTCATGCACTTCCAATTAAAAACAACAAAAATGTTTGTATAAAATTATTATATTTCTTAAAGTATATTTCCTATACTAGTGAAAACTAGATGCATTAACACGTTGTGTATTTACTTTTTTTTTTGTATGATAACAAAAAAATATAATTAAAAATCAATTATTGTAATAAAATTAATTAAAAAATACTATTAAAGTTATAAATATTAGATACATAAAAAATATAAAAAAAATTATTAATTTTTATAATTTAATAATTATATAATTGGAACATATGTAAAATTCTATCAAAGTACAAAGTTAAATTGTAATAAAATGTGTATAAAAATAATGATAAAATATTTTAATTTTTATTTAAAAATATCATGATTATAAGTATACAATAAAATATGTTCAATTGTTGTGACTGATTTAATTACATAATTGAAAATAAAAGGTTAATTGATGAATATAAAAATAGATAGACATATATAAGGGGTAAAAAAGTATACTTAAAAAAACAGTGATAAAATAAAGCATAATTTATTATCATGTAGTGATATACTAAAAAAATAATTTATATTTGGATCTTTGCATTAAAATAATTATTTTATATAATAATTTAAATTTAGGTATTTACATTAAAAATAATCTATAATTCTAATTTATCATAAAAATATATAAATCTGCAACATATAAAACGTTAATTTAAATAAATACTAAAAATATATTATATTAACCTTAACCTAATAATATTAACATAAATAAATAATAAAATAAATAAAATTAATTTAATATATAAATATTAAAAATAAAATAAAAATTAAAATACATTAACCCTATTTATTTTAATTAATATTGATTGAAGTTAACATAAATATTTTTATTTATTAGAAAAATTAAAAATATCACATTATTTTATGTTGGACTAAAACGAATTTATTAAAATGTAACAGTAAAGGATTATGTCAATGTTAGCTAAATTAATATTAATTTAAAGTTAATTAAATTAATTCTATTAGTTGTTAAATCATTTAAAAGTAATTCCAGCTTTTTAAAACTTATTTTAAAAAAAAAGCATTTTAAATGTCAAATTAAAATCATTTACAGTATCAGCTAAACCAACTTTAATTTGATGTTTTATTGTAAATATAAACAAGTATTCATCACATATATTTTTTTACAGTACAGAATCTATCACTTCTTGCTATTTACAAATCAACCACTGCTAATTTCTTCATACCTATAAATATATCAGTATTCACACCCCTATGTGATTTGTACTTAATTTTTACATTACATACATACATACAGATTATACAGATTATGAAACATATATAGCAGTAAGAAAGTTTGAGAATTATGCAGTTGGGTAAGAAGCCAACATTGCTATGCCACACAACCCTTCTTTAGCATCAACATCCCTTTGCATCCTAATGTATCCTTTTTCACCCCACTTCACTCCCCATGAATTCTTCACCAACCAATACTTGCTTCCATCATCACTCACTCCATACCCCACAGCAGTCACACCATGATCCAGGTTAGTGTCACATGATCCATTGAACACACCACCTGAATAGAATTGAAACTCATAACCACTTGCATCAATAGCTACTGATACTGGTTGATTAGCAACAGCTTTCAGCAGTGCACTCTCACTGTTGGCAGGCACATCCTCATACCCCTTTATGCTAGCTGCATGGCTGCTTTCTGCTTTTGCATTACAGCTTCCATCAACTCCCTCATAAGGGTAACTAGCTTCTGTGGTAATTCCTTTGTTATTCAAGATAAATTTGAAGGCATCATCCATTAATCCTCCCTCACAACCTTGGTCCTCACCCTTTGTGTCACAGTCAATAAGCTCTTGTTCTGATAAAGAGATCAATTTGCCAGTGCTCAGCTTGGTGATTCCTTCTGTTGCTGCCACAGCAGAAAATGCCCAACAAGATCCTAAAGATAAAAATACAAACAAAAGTTTTGTTTAGATAAATGTATGAGTACACAAATACTACAGAAGAAAAAGTAAAAGTGATTAAGTTTCTTACATAAACTAAAAACAAACTTATTAAGTTCTTGAAGAGTTAAAGTAAGTAAGCCTTAAAATTCAGATAATAATAAAATCCAAACACATATATACCACATTGGCCTTGGTCCTTAATAGGTGTAACAGCTCCTTTCTGTCTCCAATCCACTGAAGTTGGCACTGCTGTCACATGTTCATACTTAAAACTTGGTGTTCTTGTTATTGTGGAGCACATATGACCCTTGAATCTATTTCTTGCTTTGAATTCCTCGTTTGTGAGATCAGCAAATTGGTTTATGCCAAGCTTGTAGGGCTTGTTTCCAGCATTGTTAAATGCCTCTATACGTTGCACGTTTTCCTTGAATATTTGGAATCTTTGCTCTTTCTCATAAGAGTCCAAGTAGAGTTTTCCATGTGTAACCATCCACTGCTCATGCATGTCACGCATTGAAGCATCTTGGAGAGTGCGAGCATTGGCCTCCAAAGCACAAAATGCAAAAGCAAGAAGCAAAGCAAAAGTGATATGGAATAGTGTTTTGAAGGCCATGGCAGTGAGTGATTATGGAAAACTTCACTGCTTTGGTGAATTGTGAGAAACTTGAGAAACTTGTGTGTGTATATATAGACACACATATTCTTGGAGATTCATTTGTGTTCTTAACAAGACATGCACTTAGTGTCTCAGAAAAATTTCTGACTACGACCCTACACTTTAATATGAATCATTGATATAAAAGTTTCATCTTCATACGTAATTATATATGAAAATCAATAATTGTTCAAGAAAGGAAAGAGTTTTGAAAGTGGTATATTCTCAAGTTGCACAAATTGCTATTGCTGAGACGTATTTGGGTGGAATTAGAATAGAAGTCTTGTCAACAAATCCATTGTATGTTATATATAATATATAAATTATCAGATTCTAGCTGAAATATGATTTAAGCCTAATATTATTATTTATCTAATACACTTCCATTATTCTCTTTTTAACAAATCTTGACCTTATCATCATGATCACAAATTACTAACTTTAAATTACATTGATATATCATTTTGAATAACCTTTAGAACTTTGCATCATTACTGCATTAAAACTTTTATACTATCATTATATAAACAAGTTCAAAGGTATAGTGATATAATGGTGAGATTCTTGTTTATAAAAAATCTACCCAATTCAAACAAGATTCCATATCAAAAAATACTAGTGGTTAAAGAAAAAAAAAATTATTACTGCAAGATCGATTTTAGTTTACACCATGAAAAGGGTGAATTTTTTTGTCATTTTTAAAGGATATATAGATTTCTTACATTTTGTTTTGAGTTACAAAATATTTTTTTATTTGTTAATTTCGTAGGATGTAGGATATATGTGTAACAATGTGAACTGGGATATCATCTGCATGACATTGATAGAGATGACGTACAATTTAAACAAGATTCCCTATTGTATAAGCTGTGGTCCCTACCAACAAAATGAATATAGACTTCATTTGTTAAACCATACTAATTTCTATGCACCAGAACTTCAATGATTTTTTTTTTTTAATATTATTATCATTGTTTTTAATATAGAGTTTAGAAGTTTTAGACTTTCAATTACCTCATAATTATTAATATTAAATCTTGTCATAAATGGAACTAAATTGATTCTATTTTGGAAAAAAAATCAAATTCATACTTTATTTTAAAATTAATTTTTAAATTGATTATTTTAAAAATTAATGATTCGCTACTACATAATTCTTTATTTTAAATTATTAATTATTAATCATATGAACCAGTTCCATAAAAAACGGAATGGTGATATAATGTCAAGTATTTAAAACTAATAAATATTAGAAAAAAAATTAAAATCTTATACTTATCATTTTGATTAAATTTTATTTTTTATTTTTTTATGCGTAAGGCTTGCTTTTATATATATATATATATATATATATATATATATATATATATATATATATATATATATATATATATATATATATATATATATATAT
>Ga0209700_103720_pt1 | contig 28735 bp, 17 predicted proteins | sample SiratroredBW_FD_187528 | JGI IMG/M metagenome (GOLD analysis project Ga0209700, IMG submission 187528) | Root nodule microbial communities of legume samples collected from California, USA - Siratro red BW (SPAdes) (version 2) | ecosystem: Host-associated > Plants > Roots > Nodule | place: USA... | reverse complement strand
ATCATTACTCAAATAAGGTCTATTAATCACACAAAAATCAAGATAATCAAACTTATTCAGTGCTCAAGGACCAGTCAGACCTGCAAGAAAGACTTGAGCACTGATAGTCACATATTCAAGTCTTTATCTGAGTTCTATTTAAAAGTAACTAAATAGTATAAAAATAAGTTACTAGCTTCCCTTACCTGGTGACAATTTCTGAAAATAATTCCTCCAAACTAGCTAGTGGGACTAACCCAATCTTTAGGGATCTAGAACAAGTCATCAGAACAAAACCAAATTTCAGTATAATCTTAATTAAGTTGAGAGAAATACTTTTCTCAACTATTCCTACTAAGATTGATGACAAAAACCTAAGGAAAACAGAGATTAAGGGATCTTTAGAGCAAATATGAACTTACTCTATTTGAGATTCTGATCTGTTAGAAATGATCCCTAACTCTTCTTCAGGTACTGCAGGGTGTGATCAGATTCTAAAACAGATGATGTATGGAGAAAGAAAAGTTAGAAAGAAGAGAGAGAGATTTTGAGAGAGGCATAGAGAAGAGAAAAAAAAAACTTACGGAGGTGCAGCGGCATCACATATATCACTTATAGGTTTTGGTAGTTTGTGAAAGGACTTCCTATATATATATATATATATATATATATTTTAGGTTTTGAACTTTCCATATACTATTTTCATCGATTATGATCGAGTAACGAACATATATAAAAAATTATATTCTTTACTGTTTGAAAGAAAAACTGGAATTGAATAATTAAATTAAATCCTAGTATAAATATTTTTATTAATATTTATAATTATTAAAATAAAAAATATTATTAAATTATAAATGTAAGAAATTATTATTAAATTTATAAAAGGTAAAAAATTATTATTAATTTTTTGATAGTTAATTATTATAAAATTTAAAATTATTTGCACTATAAATTAATGTGGAAATGCATTTGTGCATATGAGTACATATTGTTTAAGATAATTTAAAATAAAATAAATAAAATAAATAAATAAATTTATTGTTTAAATTATATAAATCAATTAAAATTATCTAAAATGTGAACTTTTATTTCATATTGTATAAAATTAATAAATTTTTCAATTGTGTAATTAAGTTTTATATGATTTCAACAGTAAATAATTATTTAATAAAAATTGAAATTGTAACTATTTTTATTTTTATTAATATAATTTATTTTATTATTTTATTTTTTAATTTTTGTAATTATTTTTAAATTCAATTTCGTTACTATTATTTATTTTATAATTTTTTAATAAATATATTTTATAAATTTTATATTTTTTATTTAATACTTATAGTAAAATAATTATTTTGTCATCCTAAATATAAATATATATATATATATATATATATATATATATATATATATATATATATTTGCGTAACATATGTTTCCATTAGTATATAATTAAAGAAAATAGATTATTAATTAATTAAAAATTAAAATAAATATGACTTTTCAAATATTTTCTTACAAAATAAAATAGTCTCACTGTTAAATTATTTTGTGTTGTCAGTATATAATATTTTTATTTTAATTTTTTAAAAATATATTACAAATATTATCTTTATAAAAGTTATTGAATAAACGAATTATCACTTAACATATCCATTAAAAAATTGTACCGTGGTCCCAGAATTTTTTACATCAAACCAACCCTAGTAAAATACTTATTAACTTATTTTGTTTATTTAATAACATATTTTATCTAAAAATATTTAATAAATAGCAAATATAATGCCAAGGAGACCCTGCTGTCCCCACACTGGTGATATTGGTTGCAGGGAGATTCAGTGAATATTCAGAATGCAGCATCCTTCATTGGCTGCATTTATGGACATTAAACATCATTTCACTGTGTATATGAAATGGCCATATAAAATTATAAAAATGTTCATAATGTATCATAAAATAAAATTATTAAGTCAAAGATATATTACTCCTTCTGTTTTATAATGCAAGTGTTGTTTTAGATTATTTTTCACAAATTGAAAGAAATAGAGTACAACAATTTTATTTTATTTTTCTTCATAAGTCAATTTACACAACATTCTAAAATATTATTCCACTGTTTTCTTTTAAAGTATCAGATTGGTAACAAATCTTATTTGTTTATCATTCTCAAATTTTACAATAACAATTCCTTTACTTTCTTATGTTATTTTTATACATAACCTTTGATTAGTTTATAAAATCATAAACCAAAAAGAAAAAAAAAGAAAAACTTCAAAAATCAACTAAAGAAGCATTATAAATGCAAAATAATTATCATCATCTTAAAAAATTAAACACAAACTTTATAGAGTGATGGTACCAATTATACTATTTTATCACAACATTCTAAAAAACTTAAACTCAATTTATCCCAACATTCTGAAACTATTACTCCATTGCATAAGTCAAATTTTCCACCACAATTTTGCAACATAAGTCCTTTCCTAACAGCAAACAAAAACCTCTGATTAATTTATTAAATTATAATAAGAAAAGTCTAATAAACAGTTGAATTACCATCTTGTCCGAGGATAGGAAGACCTTTGCTCCTGAAACTCCTCCTCAAGGCATTAGGACAGCATCAAAATGATGCGTTTCAGCGTTTCAGAACTGTGACGTTGGCCAGACGATCTTAAACTGTGCACGGAAGTCAAGGTCAACCAAGTATCGTCACGTGTCACGTGACAACCTCTGAGTACACTACATCAATAAAATCATGGCTTCAGCCGGAAGTGTCATGTGCGGTCTGGCATACCACCGCATTGTGTCGCCTTCCTCAGAGAAATGCTGCAACTTTCTTCACATTCTCTCTCTTAAAAACGCCAACTTCTCCTCCGGCTCAGAACATGCGCCATAAGTTTCCTGTAAAGGTATTCATTGTTGTTAGGTAAGTCTTTGTTTGAATAGTTCCGGTCATCGTTTTTTTTTATGATATTTATTATAATGATAAAAAAGTTTTACTTTTGTTCTGGATCATAAAATAAATTTCAAATATTATATATATATATATATATATATATATATAATATTAAATTTAATTCAATTTTATGACACTGGTTTTATAAAAGTGAAATTTGAATTCATGTATCTAGTCTTTGTAAGGTTTTCAGATATCCTTGAATATTATTTGCAATCCAAAGACCTAGGATATTTATAATATAATTAATTATAATTGAATGAAATGACACTGGATTATTTATTAAATATTTAATCTATGAGTAAAAGCATATAAATAAAAATTAATTATAATAATTATTTAATTTTTTAATTCAATACTCATGTACTCTTACTTTTTTTAACTTTTTCTACTGTCTTTTACAAGAGTTTGATACTTAATCTTCAAAAACTAGAGTTAGGCATCTTCTGAACACTATTTTTTTTTTATCTTTTAAAAATCATGTTCCCTTCCAAGATATATTAATATATATATATATATATATATATATATATATATATATATATATATATATATAAACTAATTTATTTATGTGATATTTATTCTTTTTTTCATATTTTTCTATTTTTCACATAAAATAGAATTAAAATGCAAAATTAAATAGATAAACATGTGAAATCATCTAAAATTCATTCATGATAATAATTATTTTAATTATTATTATAAATATCTTTTTATTTATTTGTAATGAGAAAAATACTCTAAGAAACTTTTTTCAAAAGATTGCAAATTTCTTTTAGAAAATATCAAAAGTATATTCGCTAGAGGAATTGAAAAAGTTATCATTTTAAAAAAGATTTAAAACTACTAGGTGAGATATTTAATTATTATTATTCATAAACTATTATGTTATTCATGTAACTCATAAGACATGTTAAACTAATTTATATAATTGACTATTTACAAATCTATACTTTTTTTCCATAATTGATTATTTCTTAAAATAATTAATTATTTGAGAAATTAAAAAAACAATTTTGATCTAAATAATTAATTATTATTTAAAATAATGATTATATTTAACATAATCAATTATTATGTTCAGTAGGAAACTAATTTTTAATACAAATTTGTTCAAAAATCAAAATCTGGTATGTATGTGTCAATTCATAATCTTTTTTCGAATCCATGAACACATATTTCATTCTCCCCTTTGAATATGATAGAAAGAGAATTTTAAAAAATAGGTATGTGATACATGTTACTACAAGGCCGATTAACTTTGAACAACCATCTAAGTCTTTGGTCATATATGTAAACCATCTTTGTCTTCCAATATTTTCGATTGGATATCTCTTTTGTATGACGGTCAACTCCTTCTCGGTATTAAGAGGAATTCCTGCAAGTACTCTAACGCTTAAGTTAGTTAACGGTCTGAGCTCTATAGAGTATTCTTGATCATAATTACGTTACCTAGGGTTTGAGCTTGCTCTCCTATTTTTAGGTTCATAGTTTGGGCCTTTGTCTCATTGGCCTCAAGTACAAATTCTCGTGGGCCCTAAATTTGTTTAATCCATGATTTTGCTAATATATTTTAATATTAATATCCTTAGGATTTTATAACTTAGTTGTCTTTATAACAGACCGAGATATGTTTGTGGGGTCATGAAGAGTTGTTTGGAGTGTATTTGGCTGTCAGTTTCTAATTCTGCTAGCAATCAAGTTGTACTTATATTTCATATTTGTCCTAGGTCTAACATGTTGTCGTACTTGGTCATCTGAAACGTGGAATGCAGTCGATCGAAATCTTGGTAGTACACAGGCCTCTAAGTCCTCACAGGATCAATTGACCAAGAATGACTTAATAGTTGGCGAGTTCTACTAAGGGAACACATGACACCTCTTGGTCCCGACTGACAGACTGTTAAGTCTTTTCGTGTTGGGGCCTAGATTTTGAGGTTTGGTGTGTTGAGGCACCTCGTTTTGTGTGATGATGTGAAAGGTCGAATGATCTGCACCCTTGATCAATCCCCGATCGAACAATGTGGTGGAAATGACAGTTTGTGTGCCACTGTCCCTATAAATAGCGTTAGCGGTGGGCCATTTCGCATCACAATCCTTTGTTGTTGTTGTCGATCCATCTTATTCTTAATCCAAACGTGTGGTGTCCTTGCTTGTCGAGGTAAATGAATGACTTCCTTCTCTCTTTATACTTATTCTTCTTCAGGGTCTTCAGGTGAATCGGTCTCACTAACCAAATGGGTGGGCTTTAGGGAACAAGAGATTAGTCCCGTTGGTGGTTCGTTGAGTAAGAGTGAGTCTGCTAGGTCTAGCCATGAGTCAGTCGATGTCGAGGGAGGGGTAGAGGTTGTTAGTTCATCCTTGGCGGTCGATGATAATAACAAGGGTATCGACAAAGTTGCCCCTTCTGAGGATGATTGGATTGATTATGAAGTTCGCAAGATGAACTCTAAGTTTAGGATGTCCTCCTCTTTAAAGAGTTTTGTAGATATTATAGATATTATAGATCCTTCGGTGGCTGACAATGTCTTTTCTCTTTGTGGTTGCTCTTCCTCCAACCTTATGTTTCATGGTGGGGGGAGTTCAAATGTTGATTTTTTTCCCTTTTGTACTCTTATGTAATAAAAGATGTGTATGTTCGCCTTCCACTAGACGATTTTACCATGAGGGCCCTTAAGGCATTGAACGTCGCTTCGCCACAGCTTCACCCGAACAGTTTGGCATACCTTTAAGTCTTCCGACCGTTATGTTCTGCTTTTCCGACTTAGTTTGGTTTTCAACTTTGTTGGCTTTAGTGGTTTTCGTGCCTGAAAGAGTCATGGAATTTTGACATGAAGTTTTCTTAGCCCTCTTTTTATGTCAAAGAATCACAAATCGACCCAAGAAAATATGTTCGAAAGTTTTGGGGGCAAAACCAAGTCATTTTTGGTTGAGTTGCAAATTTAGCGAGTTTTCGTGCTAATAGTCATGAAATTTTGATTGGAATATTTTTTTAGCCGTATTGATGGAAAACAACAAAATGACAAAAAATTGACGTGAGGAAGGTTTTGGTGCAAAACTTTTTTCATCTTGGGTTGGTTTCCAATTTTGGTAGGTTTTCGTGTCGAAAGTCATGAAATTTTGACCGAAATATTTTTAAATCGTACTGATGAAAAATGATAAGAAATGAACCGAAAAGAACGTGAGTATGTTTCGAGTGCAAAACCAAGTTATCTTGGCTTAATTTTCAACTTTGTCAGCTTTGGTAGTTTTCGTTTTTGAAAGAGTTGCGAAATTTTGACCTGAAATTTTCTTGGTCATCCTTTGTGTCAAACAACCACAAAGCGACAAAAAAAAGGATGTTCGGACGTTTTGGGGACAAAACCAAGTCATTTTGGGTTGGTTTGTAAATTTGGAAAGTTTTCGTGACAAAAGACATGAAATTTTGACCAGAACATTTTTGAGCCATATTGATGAGAAATAATAACAAAATGGCTGAAAATGATGTGGGAAAGGTTTGGGTGCAAAATGTAGTGAGCTTGTGTTGGTTTTCTAACTTCGGTAGGTTGTCGTGTCGAAAGTCATGAAATTTTGATTTGAATATTTTTGAGTCGCACTGATGGGAAATGATAAGAAATTGATCGAAAAGAACGTGGGTATGATTTAGGTAGAAAACCAAGTCACGTGGCTTGGTTTCAACTTTTCCAACTTTGGTAATTTTCGTACCTGAAATAAGCTTGCCCTGATAAACCCATAATTTGTTTCTTTATAGAAATTATGACCTCCTCAACTATCCCAACTTTTTGAACGTCTTCCAATATAGAATGTCGACGAAGTTGTCCTGGTATACTAGTGGTTTCACTACTACAAAATTTGCCACCTTGACCATTATCACCATGGGGTTGATGCTTATATTTCTATTCACATTTAGAGTATTTAATCTTAACTTTCTTAGACTGCAATTGAGAATAAATTCATTGTTCTAAATAAGATTCATTCAATCAAGATTAATTCGAACTTAATTGAGATTATTGGTTAAATTTAGATTTTAAGCATATTATCTTACTTTTCTTGTTTCTAATTATTTGCATAGATTCTATGCGTTCCAAATCTAATAAAACATTTTGCAAAAATATTCTTCAAAATTTCTACAAAGATAATCCTCTACAATTCTTATTTTATTTAAAGAAATTTTCCTTCGAATATTTTGCAATATCTGCTGCAGCAGATTCAATTATTATGAGCTGGTATCTAGAACAGAATTTGAAAACAAAATATATAAAAAAAAATTGGGAGATGAAAAATCTACAACTTTATTGGAAAGAAGATATTTACAAAATTAATTTTTAGCACATAAGGAAACATATGATAATTGCAACGACAATATCTAAGAATTAAATATGAGTTAATTTCTTGAAGAAAATGAGATTATAAATAGAGGTTGAAGAATGCATGAAGGACACACACTCTTGCATAGCATAAACTTCTTTTGTAATTCTTGTACCTTCATCATATAAGACTAAACTCTTTTAGGTTGATTCTCTTGTGATTTCACGATGAATTCTGAGATTTTTGTTTAACAAAGTTATGTTCTTTACATTCGCTATTACAATTGTGCTATATTGTTGGTCCTTTTGAAATATGTTTTTAAAAAAGTATCTATTTTTAAACGTTTGTTAAAAATTTAATTATTTTTTCTTAATTAGAGTTATTGGTTAATACTCTTAATCTTAATCAATTTCTTGTACACTTAGTCAATAAATAAAAAATATAAATTTCATTGAATATATACTTGAAGAATGTAAAAAATATTGAATATATTAATAGATGTTTATTTTATTAATAAGATTTATTGAATTTGATTGATACTTATTTAATTAAGTTAAACTCTGTGAGTAGAATTGAAAGATAATAATCTTAATAACATAAAAAAAAAATTATTACAGAAAAACTTAAAAATCAACTTATTTTCTTATTATTTTTAAATAATTTATTTTAATTTTCCGTACAACAATCTCTATGTTTCGTGGTTCCCTAAGTCTCTCGGTCGGCCCGACGGTTCGTATTGGTGTGACTCTGCCGGTTAACTACATATATGTCGGCTTAACTAGTCCCATAATTCACATTACAACTCACTTAAGCAAAACATATATTAGACTTATTACAAGCTACTTCATCTTAACCATTTTTACGGACCTATTGCAAGGTAGTTCATCTTTACCATCTTTTACGGGTAAAACGCAAAACAGACCAAAAGATTACAGGTGAACCTCGCATTGTCACCTCACAACTAAACTTCATTTATTCATATAAATGATCTTTAATACATATCAAATGTAAAATGATTTTCCAATCCCTTCAGAGGATAATGCTACTCTGAATTTAAAAAATTGATGACATACATGTGTCAAGACAAAATAACATCTAAAAATATTGAAGACGTTGATAGTTGTCTTCAATTAAATTTAATATATATATATATATATATATCATAATCATAACTTTATTATTGCAACAAAAAAAAAACACAACTTTCCATTCTTGTTAGAAAATTTAAAATTTTAAAAAAAATCATAGAATAGATTTTTTTACGAGGGACATAAATTTATAGTCCAACTTTTTTTACTTCATTTATCAATAAAATTAGTCAGATTTAATCATCATTTTCTAAGTATACTAATCATATTTAACCAACTTCTCTTCAAATATCCTTCAATTTATCTAATTCATCAACTCTCCCTAATTTAGTGTTTCTCACCTTCATCTAGCTTATAATTAACTCCACATAATATATGAAGTGGAAAGCAATACATTTTCAACAAATGAGTACCATGATGTCAATTGCATCACTGATAGCAGCATACTTATTATTGCAAAAATGTTACAAAACAGAGGCTCGTAAATAAATGAAAAATAACAGCGGTAGCCGCCATTCGTAGGCATGTCATAAATTTAAACAAAACATTATATCGAACCTCCCCGATGAAGTTGAGATGAAGCAAAAAAAAAAAAAAAAAAAAAAAAACTAAAAAGTTCCGCAACTTTCAATGCCCTATTTTCCTGCATTTTCTGGAAAATCGCGAGAATACAAAAACGAGAAAAAGAAAATTATAAACCTGCAGAGATCGTCAAGGAGTTCTTGAGGAGGAAGACCGTTCTTAGAGGAAGAACGGTGGTGATTCGACATCGTTGCCCAGTGCCACTTCTCAAACCCTAAAACCAAAAAAGCAAAACAAAAAATACTCAAAATGAAAAGAAATAAAAAAAAAAAAAAAAAAAAAAAAAAAAAATCAAAAAAAAAAAAAAAAAAAAAAAAAAAAAAAAAAGCTTCTTCGAGAATTTTCTAGGAGCTTCTCTCACTCTCTTTATCTGAACGCGCTGTTCTGCTCTGCTCGGAACGGATCTTCTTCGCCTTAAATGTTGAGACGCGTAGCTCAAGTTCCACCCAAAACCGTTTTCTACCTTTAAACTTTTTTTCTTCCTAGTTTTTACCTGCATGGAGAATAAAATTTTCTACTTTTTCAAAAATCTGGAAAATTTTAATGTTTTATTTATTTTTTAAAATTATTATTCAGAGGAAAGAAATAACGGTTTTGGGAAAAAAATGTCCTATTTTCATTACAGAATAGTTTTCAGAAAATATAAAACTCTAACCTTCTACGGGAGGAAACAGTTAATTCCGTATTTTTGTTATATATTAAATATAGTTATCATCACAAAATAATACATAGAATTAGTTCGGACTAATTGAAATTAATTTATTACGCTTAATTACTTTAACTAAAACTTGTTAAAAGCTTTTAAAATGTTTTAAAAATAATGTTTTTTAAGAGAATTTCTAATCCAACATATTTAAAATAAAGAATCTCATTTTTTTAAAAGAGAATTTCACCTTCTCTTATACTATTCAATCTCCTTCTTTAGCTCTTTTTGTTTTATATTCTCTATTATTTTTTATAGATATTCGTAATTTTTCTTAGTCACTACTAGAAACATATTCGTCTAAATATATGCGTTTACTTTTTTAAAAAATTATTATTATTATTAAATTATAAAAAGATTTTCATAAAAAATAATTATAAAAATAATTTTTTTATGATTTTATTGTAGGTAATTTTATTATTATGTAAGTAATTTTTTATTGTAAATATTTATTTGAATTTTAGAAAGTAATTAAAGAAGAAATTTTTTACATAGAAAGAGTAGTTAAAAAGGACAATTTTTTAAAATAATTAGCGAATGAATATTTAGAATTCATTTAGGTTCTTTGACATTGTTTATATGTGGTTAGAAGGTGTAAGTACAATGTATCTAGATAGTTTATAATTGTTTAAAGTGTGTTGAGAGAGATATCTTAACATATATTTATTTATGTTTGAAAGCATATATTACTATTTAATGATAATATATTAAATTCAGCATATATTCCTTAAAGGTTATTTTATAAATATGATACGAAGAAATAAATAACTAACATGTTCAATATAGAACTTTGAGATACAAGATGATAACTTAATGGAAATTTAATAACTTGGATATTTTAATAAAAAAAATTAAAATACAATACAACAGCAATACACCAAAAACACTCTCACAAAAATTCTTAAAACTCATAATGACTTTAAAATATTTGAAGAGAAAAAGAGTAGTGTGCATAATACTCTTTCCAACAGTCTTGAAAATTGCTTTATGTTTGTATTGTTAGATTTATACAGACAAATTTTTTTCCAGTGTTAGTACTCTAACTTTTGTCCTTATAGTTTGTTTTGAACAACTTCTTATATAATTGAAACTATAGTTTCGGGTGGAAATAAAAAATGAATAGAAAGTAAAAAAAAATAATTGAAAAAAATAAATGAAAAAATGAAAAGTTTATACTATATGATTGATGTAACTTAAAAAATAAATTTAATTATAACAAATTATTAGTATGTTAATATGTTGTTGGTTATAACTTGTTGGTAATGATTATAAATTAAATTTAAATAATAAATGGTTATGAAATTATTAGTTTATCTAATAAAAAAACAATTCTAGGATAAACTTATTACATTTATTATATATATATATATATATATATATATATATATATATATATATATATATATATATGTGTGTGTGTGTGTGTGTGTTAAATTTGATACAAGATTGAAACTGTTGTGGCCATAGAGTATACAAAAATAAAGGTGAAGTGTAAAAATTGTAAAATGGGAAAATGGATTTACAATTTAAACTCTTCAATTTATACTTTCATTTATAAATACCTTTGTGGGATAAAAATGACATCACTTATGTCTTTGTAGTGATATAGATGTCCTTTTTGTTTTCTTCGGATGTCATAAAATACAAGAAGATTGCTCTTTCTGTACTGTATTTACGTAGACATAATATATTATGTTATTTGTATAATTAAGTTTCAACCATAGAAGACAAAGAATATATATAATAAAAATACTCTTATAACACTTAATTTTTTCAAATAATAATATTCATGCATTAAATATATTTGTAAATGTATTTATGTTGTATTATATTATATCAAATCTCATGAATCAATAATAACTCATAAATGAAAATTTATAAATAGAAAAATATTTTATACGTCATAATTCATTTTTTTACAAATTTAATTGGAATAATTTAATTCCAACCAAATAATATTCTTTTTTATCTTTTATCTAGCTTTTTAAATAATTTGAAGTAAAATATTGTAACACCCCACAAAATATAACTTTTATTTGAGCAGCTAAGATAACACAATCATGCACATCTTACAGTAATCCATAGTTAACAGACATCAAGATACATAATCATGCTAAACTGTAATTTTAAAACATGTTTACAAAATCATATATAATTTTTTTTCAAAATAAAACACTATTCCCATCAGCATCTTTCAGCCTAATTGGTCTTTCAAAGATCCATCTGCAGCATCATCTACTCCGGTGTCAACACAAGATCATCACAAACAGATATCAAAACACAAGCACAACCAGATAAAGGACAAGCTAACCAATTTTTAATTTTAAGTAATTAAAAATTATTTAGAACAATGTACAAAAATTAACACCACGCAAACATCCCATGATCATTCATCTCAGTCAATTAAATGCAATCATTTCAATTATAAGATACTGACACATTACAAACTTGACTCTACTCATGCATTGAATAGACCTCGAGATATGAATCTGTCATACATTTCTAAGTTGTGAACTCACACAGCCTCCAAACAAATGAATCATCAATCATGTGTGATAGGGTTAGTCCCCTTGAGACTTTTTCTGACCATCTATGTTTCAAGCTATAGTCACCCAGTTCAGACCTCTTTTGACTCTCACCACCTCTAGTAATGATCATCTATTGATTCCTATTACTAGTAGAGTCAGGACATCAATCATTATTGATCAAATCCTTAGACAATGCACTTCCTAATTTACCTAGGCACGGGTGTTTTCTTTCCTGAAAACAGTATATCTAGATCTTGACCAACTTCATTAACACTTTAACAATATAACATCATTATATAGATCTCTACTCATGTATTCATTCACTTTTCAATCTCAATCTTAAAAAATGAAAGAAATCACCAAATCATCGATACAATTAAATTTAAATTATCAATTAATCCATTTTAGTGAATTCATACATTGCATTACAAAAGAATCAAACAATAAAAATAAAAAGCTAAAAAAAATTAGCTTAAGCGAAAATATTTTTGCTTGAGCGAGAATCCCCCTTGGTTGAGCAAAAATTTTCTAGACTAGATAACACTCCCGTTCCAGGGTCATTCTCGCATAGGCGAGAATACCTCCTCGACTGGGCGAAGGATTCCTTGCCTAGATGAAATCATTCCAGAGAGCACACTTGCTCTAGTGCCATTCTCGCCTGGGCGAAACACCTCTTGCCTGAGTAAAATTGAATCCGAGAGTACATCTCAGATTTCCAAGTCAACTCTCCTAGACGAGTTATGCAGAAAAACAACAATTTCTCAGATTAATCATGCAGCTTCTACTACCTCAAAGTTATCATGCATGCCTCAGATGACTAAATTGGGCAAAATTACACGATGAATGATCAATCCTTGTACAGATATCTATTCAGCAGATCAACATACCATCAATTTTCATCGCCACATCATACATGAAAAATCAAATCAACATCATAAAAATTAAATCCCAATTTCAGACATACAAAGAACTTTCACAGATGCATTTTCGCAGATACTACAATCATTACTTATCAAACCCTAACCTCCATTCAACATAGATAGGACAAAAGGAAAGTTAGCTTCCCTTACTTACTTGAAACACAACGAAAGTTCCCTCTAAAAACTCCAACAACCTAAGATCCTCAGGAACTCGAACCTACACCAAAGCACCTTTGATCAACGATCAGACTAATACTCTAGGAAACTGAGCTCACAAAGGCACCATCTGATGACTCAGAGGCCACATGCAAGCTCAAACGGCAAAGGGAAAAACAGAAAACCTAACTGGTTCTAATAGAAGTAGGCAAAAAAATGAACTAACTCTAATAGAGGTTCTGATTAGATAGACTTGCTTTGTTCTCTGCCACGAGTCCAACGGTGGGCTTTCGCTCGAGGTTCTGATCAGATAGACTTGCTTTGTTCTGATCAAAGGAAGGAAAAAGTCAAAGGTTTAAAGAGATAGTGACTCAAAGTAAAAATGAGACTTTACTGTTAGATTTTTCTATAAATACTTGTTTTTGGGTTCAATAATAAAATAATCAGGTGCTAATTCCACTTTTATCACTTTTACTCAAATGACAATTTTCTAGGTTGTTACATTCTCCCCAACAAAAAAAAAAATTTGTCCTAAAAAATTGATGTACTAGTGAAAAGGTGAAGGTAGTTTTCTATAATAGTCTCCTCTAACTCCGAATAAAGAGGACTCATTAAGTGAATTATTTTTATATATTTGGTGTTCAATTAATTTAGTTTGTTAGTTATGAATTTAGCTATTAGCCTCAATAATAAAACATTAAAAACAAACGTTTAAAAGTTTTTTTTAAAAAATAATAATAAAAAATTTAAAAATAACAAATAAGCTTTTTTATTTAGTAAAATTAAAAGAAAAAATAAACTTCATCTACAAACAACATTCAAATTCCAACATCAAATACCATGTTAAAAATTCAATATTTCTAAATTTTTACATGAAGAAGTTATAAATATCATAATACTGAGAAATTTACCAACATATTTTAATTGTCTGATAAAGTTATAAAATAATAACTAATATTTAAAACTTTTGATAATAAATGGTATTCAAACACAATTTATCCAAACATAGTGTTGTTACTTGAATCTAACTTATATAGTATAGGGCTTAAACTTACATAGTTGATTTAAATACGATAATAAGCATGTCAAATCTAATACCTACGTAAAAGATTGGCTTGCATAAGACTATGAAAGATTCTGAACTCTAGTATAGATATTTTTTTTAAAACTTGAACTAGTTAAACACTATAATTGTTATAAATATATGAAATCTTATTTAATTTAAAAAGAAACATCCTATTTTTTTCCTATTTTAAAAATAAATAAATAAAGAAATAAATAAATAAATAATAAAATAAGATAATATCTACTGTCAAACTTAAATGTATAGATAAAATCACGTTTCTTAATGTTAGGTCTAGGTACCAACAAGGTTATTCTTTACGTCATGAAGTGTGACGTAACACTTCTTCTATGTAAGGGGAAATGAGGTATACTGTTTTACCTCCTATTTCTTAAAATATTTTTCACAGTGAGGTACCCCAAGCTTCATGTTATATTTTTTTTAAATTATATTTTATATTGATATTGATTCTCAAGTATGATTTTTGTATTGTATATTATTTCTGTTTCACACTCGTGATCATGATATAGTTTATAGATATGGTTTGCGGCTGGAGGAACTTGTTCCTTAAGGTTTCAAATGAGCAGGAGATTGTGTATTATTCGAAGGAGGCTGATATTAATTGCTCATTTATCCTGACTATTCACTGCTATTGTATCCTATTATATATTGGGATTTCATGGAAGTAACGTCTATTTTTTTTTTTTGAAAAAGAAATTTTTTATATAAGAACTGTATATCTAACTTTTTTCTCTCTCTTTGTTAAAATGTGAATAAATGATAGAGCAACAATAATGGATACGTCAAATCCTGCACAATCCTTCTCTGCAAACATTTTAGCTTTCTTCCCGGGAAATGATTGGAGGACAAATGTAATAGAGAATTCGGTTACATTCTGGGGTGTAGCCTTTATAACTTTTGCCTTCACAAATTTTGAAGATGTACCTTTAACACTAGAAGGACCTATAGTGGTTACGTTCTACATGCCACCTACGATCCACAACAACCCAATAATCAACCTATTTATTCCACCCATGTGATGAAGCCGCATATGTTTGATAATTGTGTGATATGTAATCTTTCGAAGGTCTATATATATATGAAACATAAGTTTAATTATTTTTGTATGATATGTAAAACTTTTGTTAAAGGTATGTATAATAGATGATATATGGATAATAATATTAATAGGTACCGTAAAATATGTAGTTATGTTGTAAAATAACTAACAGGAATAAAGAAACTTCTGTTTAAATCATGCAGGACCATATGCTCATGTTAAAAATCATATCTTTGATTAAAGGTATGTATTTTATTTCTTCAAAAAAGAATCATCCAATAAGTCATATTTCATGCATATAATCCGCTTCTGCCAAATTATTTAGTAAAGGAACTTAATATTATATTATTAATAATAATAATTTTGGATGTGAGACCCATTACCAAAAAAATAATAATAAAATATACTAACTTACAAAAAAATTTCAGATGGAAAATTCAGGGAACCATGAACTGACTGAGACAGTACAAGCTATCAGAGACATGGCTGCAACAGTTTTGAGGAACCAAAGGCATGAAGAAACTACTGAATCACAAGGTTTGGTGGAATTTAAGAGGAACAAACCTCCACAATTTTCTAGAGGATATAACCCAGAAAAGGCTTAAATATGGATTAGAGAAATTGAGAAAATCTTCTGGGTCATGAATTGTATAGAAAAACAAAAGGTAAATTATGTTGTATTTAAGTTGATTGGAGAAGCCGAATACTGGTGGGACAACACCAGGAAATTATTGGAAAATGGGGGAATAAATATCAACTGGGAAGTGTTTAAAACCAAATTCCTCGAAAAATATTTTCTCAATGACGTGAGGAGAACAAAAGAAATTGAGTTTATGCAATTAAAACATGAGAACATGTCAGTTGGAGAATATGCTTCAAAATTTGAGGAATTAGTAAAATACTCTACTTTTTTCTATCACCCTGACGAAAGAATGAAATGTATAAAATTTGAAGATGGACTTAGACCCAAATTAAAGAAAGCAGTAGGAATATTAGAAATCTCTAATTTTCCTACCCTTATACACAAGTGTAGTTTCATAGAAGATATGGAGAACAAAATAATAGTAAACCCAAGAATTTTGGATCCCATGTAAATAAGAAAGGATATAATTAGGGAAAACCCTATGATTGCCCTCAACAGAGATTCTCATCCAGTCACAATAATTCTGGAAATTTTAAAAGGCCTTTAGAAAATCAAATTAAGTGCATGAAACGTAGTCAGGACCATCATATCATATATTGTCATATCAGAGGACCTATATGCTTCAAGTGTGGAAAACCTGGTCATGTGGCAACTATGTGGACAACAAAAATCACATTTCAATCCTTCCGGATCTGCACCCAAGACAAGGCCAACAACGACTGGGAGAGTTTACACTCTGAGTGGTGCTGAGACTACTCAAAATCATGATCTAATTCAAGGTATGTGTTTCATTAAAGGTAAAACTTTAAATGTACTGTATGATTCAGGAGCAACTCATTCTTTTATTTCCAATGATTGTGTTAAGGATCTGAAATTACCAATTTCTTCTTTAGATACAAATCTGATTATCTCAACCTCCACTAGTAAATTTGTAATTACAAATAAAGTCTGCCTAAACTACCCTCTGTTCATTGAAAACAGGAAATTCCTTGTAAATTTGATTTACCTCCCTTTGTCACAATTAGACATCATTTTGGGAATGGATTGGTTGTGTGCCAATCAAGTCATTCTAAATTGTGCAGAAAAATCAGTGGTATTTCCCAATCTTGAAATTCTTTTGAAACCTTCTAAGAACCCAATTTAAAAAAATAAAATTCAAGGGTATTTATTATTATCTTCTATGGAATCAAAGGAGGAAGTTAATTTGAAAAATATAGTTGTTGTTCAAAATTTTCCTGAAGTTTTCCTTGATGATATTCTTGGTTTACCACCCAATAGAGTAATTGAATTCTCCATAGATTTAATACTAGGGACTGGACCAATTTCAATGGCTTCATATAGGATGTCACCCTCTGAATTGACTGAATTAAAGAAATAATTAGAGGAATTACTTGAGAAACATTTCATTAGACCTAGTGTATCCCCTTGGAGAGCCCCAGCTTTATTGGTTAAGAAGAAAGATGAAAGTTTTAGGTTGTGTATAGATTACCGTCAATTAAATAAATATACTATAAAGAATAGATACCCACTCCCTAGAATAGATGATTTGATTGACCAATTAAAAAGAAACATCCTATTTTTTTCCTATTTTAAAAATAAATAAATAAAGAAAGAAAGAAATAAATAATAAAATAAGATAATATCTACTGTCAAACTTAAATGTACGGATAAAATCATGTTTCTTAATGTTAGGTCTAGGTACCAACAGGCTTATTCTTTATGTCATGAAGTGTGACATAACACTTTCTATATTAAATGCCAACATTCATTAGGAATTAAAAAATTCCCTATTTAAGGCCACCCATATAGATTGAAACGGACATGGGTATCTCGACAGAAGAAAAAAAGGGGGGGACTCCTGAGAAAGAGACCACCAAGCTTTCTTTCCTCAATAACTTTCTTCAAGAAACAACGCTCTCTCACAATTCACTATCGCTTTCACCAGATCTTTTATCTTTTCAGGATAATCTTCCAAAAATAAGGTAAGGAGAAAGGGGATATATTGTTTTACCTTCTATTTATTAAAATATTTTTTACAGTGTAATCCGAGCCTCATGTTATATTTTTTTTTAAAATTATATTTCATATTGATACTGGTTCTCAAGTATGATTTTTGTATTGTATATTATTTTTGTTTCACACTCATGATCATGATATGGTTTGTGGATATAGTTTGCGGCTGGAGGAACTTATTCCTTGAGGTTTCAAATGAGCTGCTATATCCCATTATATATTGAGATTTCATGGAAGTAACGTTTATTTAAAAAAAAAATAAGGAATTTTTATATAAGAACTGTATATCTCACTTTTCTCTCTCTCTTTGTTAAAATGTGAATGAATGATAGAGCAACAATAATGGATGCGCCAAATCCTGCACAATCCTTCTCTGCAAACATTTCAGCTTTCTTCACTGGGAATGATTGGAGGACAAATGTAACAGAGAATTAGGTTACATTCCGGGGTGTAGCCTTTACAGTTTTTGTCTTCACAAATTTTGAAGATGTACCTTTAACACTAGAAGGACCTGTAGTAGTTACGTTCTACATGTCACTTATGATCCACAACAACCCAATAATCAACCTATTTGCTCCACCCATATGATGAAGCCGCATATGTTTGATAATTTGTGTGATATATATATATATATATAGTATGTATAATAGATGGTATATGGATAATAATAGGTATTGTAAAATATGTAGTTATGTTGTAAAATAACTAACGGGAATAAAGAAACTTATGTTCAAATCATGTAGGACTGTATGCTTAGATTAAGGTTATGTATTTTATTTCTTAAATTTTTTTTTCATCCAATAAGTCATATTCCATGCATATAATCTGCTTCCGCCAAATTATTTGGTAAAGAAAATGAAATTCTTACACTTAATATTATATTATTAATAATAATAATTTTGACGTCACACCAGCTTTGGCATCCCACAACACCTTTACCATGTTGATGACCTTGCCTCTAAGTTGCTTAGTCTGTTGATCTATAATTTTGACCGGTTGGACTTCAAAGCTCAATTTTTCCTTGACTTACACTTCATCCACTGCTAGGATATGGCTATGGTCAGGCACATACTTCTTCATTTAGGACACATGAAATACATTGTGCAGATTGGCTAATTGAGGAGGTAGAGCAACCTCATAAGCCACTAGTCCTACTCTTCTAAGAATCTGATATAACTCAACAAACTTAAGAGTTAACTTTCTTGACTTGATAGCCCTTCCTACACCCTTCCACTCTCAAAAAGACATGTTCTCCAACTGCAAACTCCAAGGGCTTCCTTCGCTTATCAGCTTCTGCCTGCTTCAAGAAGCCTTCATCCTCTCTTGGATATGCTTTACCTTCTCAGTGGTCTGTTGGAGTAACTCTAGCCCAACCAACACTGCCTCTCCATCCTGGTACTAACACAGAGGAGTTCTACACTTCCTTCCCCACAAAGCTTCATAGGGAGCCATTCCAATACTAGCATGATAACTATTGTTATAAGTGAACTCCACAAGGGGTAAAATCTCATTCCAAACACCAAGATGATCCAAAGCACAGGTTCTCAACAAATCTTCCAAAGATTGGATTGTTCTCTCTGATTGCCCATCAGTTTGAGGATGATATTCATAACTCATTCTCAACTTGGTCCCCAAGGTGTCCTGTAGAGTTTGCCAAATCTAAGATATGAACCTGGGATCCCGATCAGACACTATGCTAGAAGACACTTCATGCAGTCTCATGATCTCCTTAACATATATTTGTGCCAACTTAGCCATAGATATTCTCATATTCACAAGCAAGATGTGAGCACCCTTCGTCAGTCGATCCACTTATCACCTAAACTGCATAGTGATCATGAATCGACCTTAGCAAATGAGTAACAAAATCCATGGCTATCCTATCCCACTTCCACTCAAAAACGTCAAATGACTACAATAACCCACTACAATAACTCATGATTATATTTTGTTTTAAATATGTGATGATTGTATATTACACTAGAATAAATTAAGTGTTATATATCTTGTAAATATTATTTTGAATCTCTATAAAAAAATAATATATTTCGAACTACTTTATGAATTATTGATTTATCTATATATTTATATAAATAGTTGTAAAGTAAATTTCATTAAAATTTCCTATATATTTGTTTGATATAGTATTTTAAACATTAAAAATTAGTGTTACATATTATGTAGTTAAGTATTTTCTTATAAATTACAATTTGTGAGAAATAAAGAATAAAAAATCCAATATAAAAAACAATTGACTTATTATCTCATATTACCTCTTATACCAGTATAAATCTTATTATAATTGGAGCTAAAAATGTATTTTAACATACTTTTATCACATTTGTCCTTCTGAGTTTTCTTACTAATAATTTATCTCTAAATATAAATAAAATCTCTAAATATAAATAAAATTTTAGAGACAATAACATAGTTTCTATTTTTAAAATAAAAATTCATACTCATTCTTGTGTACTATAAAATTTATATCTTATATCTTTATCTTTATTCGATAATGAATATATATGTACTCACACTAATATCTACTCTGACAATGTTCTAAATATTAATTTATTAAACTTTTTATAAAAAATAAAATCAAAATAAAGAAAATATAATATGATTAATTATTTAATTTCAAAAAAACATGCATTTCTTCTTTAATATCAAATTAAAAAACTATAATTATGTAAATATTAAATAGAATATGAAATAACAATTATATAAATTTTAAATAATTATAAATAAAAATAAACAATTACACATAATCTTATACATAAACCATCATAAATCAATAAATTATTGAACAAAAACTGCATGTGAGTGTAGTGGTTGCTCAAGGTTTTAGGAGGCCTAAAGCGAATAAAAAAAATAGGTCTTTTTAAATTAATAAAATAATTAAAATTATGATATTTTTATCTAAAATTTATTTTTTGAGCTTTTTATGATACAAAATTATCTATTAAATTATCATAATTGATTTTATTTAAAAAATCTTTTTCAATAGATACTAAAGCTAATATGTTTAATCTTTGTTGAGACATTGTTGATCTTAAATAAGATTTTATTAGTTTAAGTTTTGAAAAACTCCTTTCAGCTGAAACAACTAATACTAGAATTGTTAATATTATTCTATATGTTATATATGCATTTGGAAAAGAATTTATTATTTTTATATAATTAAAAATGTCAATTGGTTTATCATTTTTCAATCCTATAATCTCCTTTAAGAATTTAATTCTGAAAATAAATCTAAGCCATTAAGATCCAATAAATTATCATGTTTCAAATACTTTTCAATGTTTAAGCATTTTTCTTTCAAAAGTACACAACCCAATAATTTTAAATTTTTAATACTAAATAAAAAACCAAAAATATCTTCATATATTTTAAATTGTTCAAATCTATTTTGGAGTGTGACAATTGTTTTATCTACAATATATAAAAAAATAATCAATTCTAAATGACTTTTCATAATTTTTTTTATAATTTTTGTTTTTATTTCACTTGCTAAAAAATTTATCAACTCATTTTGAATATTATGTGTCGCAACCGGGACGACGATCTGAAAAAAGTTTTAAATTTTGATAAAACAGAGGAGTCGCCACCATAATTTATTAAAGGAAAAACTATGGAAAAACCAAAAATCAGATAAGGCAAGTTTACAAAACCAAATTCAGAGTCCGGGAGTCGGTTACGTGTGGGGAAGGTATTAGCACACCTACAACGCCCGCCCTAAGGCGGTACCTTTAACTAAATAAGTAAAATAAAAGAGTATGGTTTTTTTAAAAAATATTTATCTTTTCCAAAAGAATATAATACAAATAATAACAAAACAAAACATTTTTTTATTTTAAAGGGGGAGCCCGACAAGGATTTGACCTCGCTCCTACGTATCTCTATCAAGAATAGAGAATCAGGGTTACGTAGTTCTTTACTTGGGTATTTGTAAAGGATAATTTTGGAATTTTGAGAAATGTAGGGTGTAGAACCTAATTAAGGGAGGTGCAGAAAGTAGTTCAATTAGTCAAAAGGGTATTTTTTGGGATTGTGAAGAGCTAGGGGTATAGGCGCAAAAGATGGGGTGTAGAAAGCAACCCCTGACTAGAAACCCTCTTATGTTGAGGGCAGTTTGGTAATTGAGTTGCAGCACAGGTGCAGACTCAAAATGGGGGTGTAAAGAACAGCCCCACTAGTTAGAATGCCATTTAGTAAGGGGTGTTTTGGGTATTGGAAAAAGTTGAGGTGCAAGCTGTGATACAGGGGTGCAGAAAGCGAGCTCACTAATTAGGAGTACCAAGGATAAGGCCATTTTGGGAAATCTGAAGAGATGGAGGTGCAAATTCAAATAAGTGGGGTGCAAAGAGCACCCTCACTAACCAAGAAACCCTAGGGAAGGTGGAGGCACGGGATGCTGTGTAGACAGCGGCAGTCACTCCCTTCCAAGCCACGGGCGCGGCTAGTGTAGGCGACGGCCGCCATGGGAACGGCGGCTACGGTGGGGGCCACCAACGGCGGCGGCGGCGTCGTTGGTGACACTAGGATTGCTCGGAATGCGCTGTAACGACGTTTTCATGGTGGTGCAGGTTTCATGGAGGTGCTTTGGAGGTTTGGTCGAGGTGGAGGTCGAGTACTGCTCACGGTGGCGGGAACGAGGCATGATGTATATGCATGAGAGGAAAGTGGAAGGTGACAGAGGTTGCGGCCTTGGCACGGAGGAGGTGCTGCAGCAAGCGCGACCAACGGCAGGAACGAGGAGCATTCATGGTGGTTGAAAGGTGCGGTATTGAAGGTTGAGGATGATTTTGGGCAGCGTTTTTGGTGGCGGCAAAGGTGGTTGCGAGGGTGGTGGCTGCCTCATCTTGCATGGTGCAATGGAGGTGCTGTGATAGCGTTTGGCTTGCGCAAAGAGGATGGAGACGAAGGTGGAGCAAAGGCACGGGGTGGCTTTCATGGTGGCTGCTTGCGGCGGCGCGGTGCTGGCTGGGAGGCTTGCGGCCAAGGCATGGGGAAGCTTGAGGGGTGAATAGAGGTGGCGCGGATGGAAAACATGAGGAAGGTGACGGTGGAAGTTAAAGACGTCATGGCGGAAAGGTGGAAGGTTGCGAAGGCGCTGGCACAAGGCGATAACATGGAGTGGGTCTCATGGTGTAAGAGGTTGGTGATGGTGAGGATTGGCTCGGTTTGCATGCATGGCCGAAGTGTGGCTTGCGAGGATATGCTTGGAGTATATGGAAGTTCATAATAACTTTGGTTAAGTAACGGAGGTGCTTATGATTAGGGTTGCAGGGGCTTGGCACCATGGTGGCTTTGACATGAGTGGAATGAGAAGCTGTAATGGAGGCTTGTGGTGGGATCGCGGTGCAGTTTGGATTATTGTTCGCTGTTGTTGACATGGTGAGGAAGGCATGGAAGGTTGTGTAGATGGTTCTGTTGGAGGGTGGCGAAAGAAACATGGGTAGTGGCGCTGGTTTTCTTTGATAGGGGCAATGCGTGGGTATGATTTACGTGATGAGGAAGTCATGGGAGGTGCTGCGATGGTGTATGGAAATAGTGATAGGGAGGTTTGGGAGGTGCAAGGTTGACGTACGTAGGGAATGAAGTGCATGGTTGATGAAATGGTGCAAGCTTGGCTAATGTGGTGTATGGTGGAGACGCGTAGTAGGGAATGGAGGGTGCTGGAGGCGTTTGTTGCGCTGGCTTTAATGAAGAGGGATGCTTGGATGACGGTTTCGGTGGCACAGGTTGGGTGCATGAGGTACATGCAAGTTTGTGGAGTGGATGGTTTTTGGATCCAGGCGGTTTTTAGAGGTCGAGGAACATGGTTATGATATATAGGTGCTGACGGTTTGGATGGCCAAAAGCGGCAAGGGTGCTGGGTACATGGATGATGATTTTTGGGTTGCTTTGTGTAGGTTGTGCGTGGTGGTCGTTAGCTTTGGGAGTTGGAGATAATACGACGAAGATGTCATATCTTTGACATGTTCCGGGGTGTAATAGAAGGCCAATAATGGTGAATGAGGGTGGTGTAATTTGTGAGTGGTGGTGAGATGCAGTTGCCGTAGAGATAATTTTGTGGGGTTTCTTTTTTATGCAATGAATGAATGGACAAGCAAAAAATAAAATAAAAAACATACCTGATGCCTAGTCTTCTTTCTCTCTTTGTGTGTCTCTTTCTTTTCTCTTCTCTTGCTCTTCTCAATATTCTCTCTTTTTCCTCCCTCAGTCTTTCTGTGTTTTTTTAAAAAAATATCTGTGTCCTCTCTTTTTCTCCCCTTTGACCAATATATTTCTTCTTCCTTTTTCCTCATCTTTTAATTGATATATTTCTTTTAAAAAACTAGTAATTCAGTTCAGAGAGGTTACTCTTTGACTCATTCATATTTGTTATTTTTTTAATTTCTTTTTTAAAATTAATATCAAAATGAATCTAGTCAGTAATGAGACTTAAAACACTCTTCAACGGTAAAAATCTATTTTTATTATTAATTTATTTTTATTTAAGTGGAGAACATGGGTTGGTTGTTATCTGAGTGGTTTACAAATATTTATTTATTATTATTTTTTTAAAACAATACGTGGAGTTAGGGAGTGAGAACATGAGAGTCTACTACCATTGACTCATTCTTTTTATTATTTATATTATTATTTTTTTATTATCTTGAACGTGCAAATCAAGTAAGCAGTTTGCAAGCAGTTTTTTTTGTTTGTTTTTTATTTTATTATTTATTTTTCTAATATATATTTATTTTTATTTTATTTTTATTATTTAATCATTAATTATTTAATATTATTATTTTTTAATTGTTATCTTTTAATTACCACATTTTTAGTTTTTTTCTTAATGGAAAAATTCGATATATATTTTTTAATTACTATTATTACTATTATTTTTTTTAAAACAAATTTTTGATAGACTGATTTCTTACTATTTTTTTTTTATGAATTTTATTTTATTATTTTATTCATAGAATGTAATGGAACCAAAGTCTTTTTTTTATATTTAAATGACAAAGTATAATAAAATTAGATGACACACCCTTTTATTTTAATTTTTGTATTGCTTTATAATTTGAAATAATTTATTTGTCCGGACGAAATTGGGTGTTGACATTATGTTCAAGGTAATGATTATGAATTTCGTCATTTTTAATTCGATGAATATGTTCTTGCATAATTGGATCAAATTCTGCAATCATTTCTATCAAACTTAAAAAGTTTCCATTACTTTCTTGGTAGATCTTCTCATTTTTTCCACGCAAGACTAAGTTATTTTTACCAAGGGTTTTAATAACAACAATAATTCTTAACAACATCTTTCTCTAGTGCTTTATCTCTATTTATTTGTTCTTGAACATGTTTATCTATTGTTTTATCTTTTGACAATCTCATTTCCAGATCAATCCATGCATTGATATTGATAATGTGTTCATCACTTATTTCATGACTCTTTAACTTAGCAATAAGATTTCTCCAATCTCTACTACCTTCGTTACCTAGTTTACTAAAACAACTAATAACATTAAATAATTTACAACAAAAACAAAATACTCTATCTAAATCTTTAGAATAAATGAGCCATCTTCTTTCATGTTTCTCCCCATTAGACAATTTTTGGATATAATATGATACAAAAAAGTGTCTTGAGTATTTATCTTTTGGAAAATCTATATTAGTTATCCTAATAGGGCCTTTTTTTTACTAATAAGTCTCTTAATTTTGTATTAATATTCTCCAATTGAGATTTGGATCGTATATTTTTAATATTAGAACAATTTTGTCTTGCAACTTCATTCTTGTTATCTTGAGTTTGTCAATTAGAATTACTATCATGAGTTTGAGAATCAAAATTATTATCCTGAGTTTGAAAATCAAAATTATTATCTTCCTTGACTACTTTATTATTGTCTGCACCTATATTTATATTGTTATCTTCACCTAAATTTATATTGTTATGTTCTTCATCCAAAGGAGACTCACCTGTATTTTCTAATTCATTTTTTTTTATTTTTATAAATTTATCCATAGCCCCTTTTTGTGATTTAACAAAAAAGTTCAACTCTTTTTTTTTTGAAGTTTTGAATAACCTGATTCAAATTTTCTAGTTGCCATATTTGTATATTTTTATATAAAATTAAAAATTATAATATATATCACACTGAATATAACTTATAAGTATATAAAATAAGTCTAAGTTAAAAAGATAAAACCTGATAATAAACTTGACCGGAGAGTCTCAAGTCTCCTATTATGATATTATCTTTCGATCCTGTCCTTTGATATGTCTTTAAATATAATGTGTAACTTCTCAATTCTCTTCCTTGAATCTACACAAATTATTTTAAGATTAATTAAACAATAACGAAAAATAAAAAAATTGGGATCAATTGATCAATCTCATATTATTTTTATCTAATATTGATGCACTCAAAAGGAGCCAAAGTGAACACAAACTCTTCCTCAATCAATCTATTGCTTAAAGTCTCCAAGTAAAGGCACGCACATAAATGCACAATATAGAATGATGAAATATGAAATGAAAGAAACTTAAAATTGAAAACAAGTTGAAATAATATTATGGAAGGAACAAAGAGACAGAGGAAGAAAGGAGATAAGTGAAGAAAGAATGAGAGAAGTGGAAGAGTTCGACAATGATAAGATATATAAAGAGATGATATCAATCCGTTGGAATATAAGAAAGAGATAAATTAGAAAGTTTTGATACAAAAGATTCCTTAACTGTTCAGTTTTTGTTTAAATATTATTAATTTATTAGAAGAAAGTTTCAAGAATATTATTCATTAAATAGTATTTATAGTACTAATATAAATTTAAAGTCATTAAATAATATTTATAGCACCAATCTAAACTTAAAGTCAGTTAAAATATTTAAATTTTTAATTAAAATTTTGTTAGTATAATTTTAAAATTAAATATTTTTATTTTATAGTAATATGTGACTATTAAATTTTTTGAGGTCTTTGAGGCCTTGAGGCCTAAAGCATATTAAATTTTTTTGAGGCCTTTATGGCCTTGAGACCTAAAACATATTGAAATTTTTGAGGTGTTAAGACCTTGAGACCTAAAACGGTTGCTTTACCTTAGGCCTTGAGCCACTCTTATATAAGTGTTAAAAACTCTTTTATTTAATCTATTTTCCCAATATTTAAAATTATCTTCTTTTTATCATTAATGAAACTTCAGGACCTTGAATAAATATGACAACTTTTTTATAATGTGTTTCATCCCAATCATTATTTGTTGTTGCTACATTTTATGGAGATGATTTTTTTTTTTTTCTCTTAATCTTGTATATAAGAGGCACACATTTAGATACTGTTTGGAGTTTTTTTTTTTTTATTTTTTTAACCCATTAGAAATTATTGTTCCTGGATATGTTCTGAATCATCACAATTATAACCTTAGTTTGAAACATTTTAGTCTTTTTTCCAAAATCATTAATCCATGTTCTTTTATTATTTTTGTAAACTAATTTAAATATGAATAATGGGTTATTTTTTTTAAATTAATACGTCATCTAAATAAATTTTAAAAAATCCATGTTTTAATAAAAAATATCATCATTACATTTTGAAATTCACTGTGTGTTTTTAGAGTGAAGGGATATCATTATCAATTCATAGTGTCCAAAATAAATTCAAACAATTTTATATTTATCTTTATCTATCATCAAAATCGAATATATATTTTTTTCAATAATACAGTAAATGGATTAAGATTGACACAATGAATATCTAACATTTTTACCATCAATATCTAAATACTAACATTAAATAATTATATTGTATTTAAAATGATTGTTATATTCATGTATTCAATACATAATAATTAATAGATAAAAATCCTCAAAACAACAAAACAAAAACTTTACAATTTGTAACTCAGTTTTAGTTTGACGAGTACATTTATGTACATATATTTATAAGTTAAATTTACTATAGTTATTAATGGCATGAAATAAAAGAAATTGTGATTAGATTCTAATATTTATTAGTAGAGTAGATAGGTCTGAAGACCAAATTCAAGGTTTACTAAGTGAAAAAGTAATAACCTTATCGAACAAAAAGAAAGTGAAAAGCAAAGGGAATGAGATGAAAGAGCAAATGCGTGTACAGTTCAACCAGCACCAGTAGTACCACCAACATTTCGTGGAGCAAAGCAAAACCTGTAGAACAAAAAAACCTTTGTTTTTGTGTTTGTTCTTGTTATTGTTCTTCTTCTTGGACACTTTGCTATGTCGATGTCGATGGTGCACCCTTCAGTTCACCCAATCGAAGCCCCACCCATGACTGACCATGCAATTGCAATCCCCAGACACACTTTGAAGGACACTCAGGGCATGCCCGGCACCCTCGGTGGCTTCTTCTTGCGCTTTCTTCAGTTCTCCTTCGCCGCCGTCTCCCTCTCCGTCATGGCCTCCACCTCCGATTTCCCTTCCGTCACTGCCTTCCGGTAATCAATTCAATTGCCCCCTTTCCTTTGTTTCCACTTAGTAAATTCATTTCCTTTTGGTTTCTTAATTGGGGCTGTGGTAATTGTTCTTGAAAATCAACAAGCCAGACCTTTTTTTTATAGGGTGTTCTCAGAAACGGGTTTTGTGAAGTGGGGAATCAACAAGGCGGGTTTTTTTTAATGGGGTGTTCTCAAAAACAGATTTTGTAAAGTGGGGATGAGTCAGTTCCCTCTTTTCTGTTTTTTTTTTTTTTTTTTTTTTTTTT
>Ga0209700_103718_pt1 | contig 28757 bp, 14 predicted proteins | sample SiratroredBW_FD_187528 | JGI IMG/M metagenome (GOLD analysis project Ga0209700, IMG submission 187528) | Root nodule microbial communities of legume samples collected from California, USA - Siratro red BW (SPAdes) (version 2) | ecosystem: Host-associated > Plants > Roots > Nodule | place: USA... | reverse complement strand
CAATAATAATAATAACAAATTAATAATAATAATATCATAATAATATTGCTAATAATAATATTAATAAGTGTAATTATAATAATATCAATAATAATAAGAATAATAAAAATAGTAATAATAATTATAATAAAAACAAGAAGAACAATAATAATAATAATCTAGATAATAATAATAATAATATCAATAATAATAATAATAATTATAATAATTATAAGAAAAATAATTATAATTATAACAATAATAATAATATTAATAATAACAAATTAATAATAATAATAATTTTAATAATATCTGTAATATCCTAGAAAATAGCTATGGAATAAAAATTAACCTAGAATTTAATTTTAGAGATCAATAAGATAATACCTATTTTTTTTAACAGAAGAGTTGTTTAAGTAAATAAAAGATAGTTATTTACTTTTAATTGTTATAACAACCACCAACTCTCTCTCTCCCTAAGAAGATATTCTCTCTCTAAGATATTTTATCTCTCTAGAAATATATTCTATTTTATTTTTATAAAAACTATCAACCCTTTCTAAGAAGATATTATATTTTATTCTAATAAAAATCACCAATTATCTCTAAGAAGATATTTTATCTCTCTAAAAAGATATTCTGTTTTATTCTAATAAAAAACTACCAAATCTCTCTCTCTTTCTTTAAGAAGATATATAGTTTCATTCTTATAAAAACCACCATCTCTCAACCAATTTCTCTTTAAAGTTTTCTACCTTCTCTCTAGATTTGTGATCTTATAGGTTATCAGATTGACAATCAGAAGACATCCCTGGATTCCTAGCGTTGAATAGATCAAGAGTGTCCGATCAGATTCTTGAACAGAGTTAGGCTGCTTGTGATTTTAGGGTTTTTGAGTATCTCTACTCTATAAAGGTAAGGGAAGCTAGTTTGAATGTTTTTAATAAATATTATAATTACTTGTTTTGTGAATTTGGGTAAGGGAAGCTAGTTTGAATGTTTTTAATAAATATTATAATTACTTGTTTTGTGAATTTGGGTAAGGGAAGCTAGTTTCATTGTTTTTCATAAATATTGTAATTATTTGGTTATTAATAAATTGGATGAATGTTTATGTATTGTGTGATGTAGTATCAATGTTTGTGAATGATGTGGTGTGTGATCGAGACATAGTATCTTTAGGAAATGAGATACCCGTGTTGAGATTATTAGGATGTGCATTGTTTGGGGATTCCTAAGGAGGTATCCTGACTCTACTGGTACATTGGATTCACATGGATGAAGATTACCAGTTCGTGAAGAGTCGAAGGAGGTTCATATGGTCCTGTTCGAGGTTTGAAATATGAGCCCGATCGGAATAGACTGTTCTGAGATTTGAAATATGAGCCCGATCGGAACAGTTGGGTGGTATATGACAGGTGCACACCTCTGAGTCTAACTCAATGCACGAGTATCTTCCGGAAGTAGAGAGTCTAGTGTCTTTATTTGTGAGTCACTGTATGTATGATGTGAGATGAATTATGAAAGATTGAATTGTTGTTGTTTTGTTGAGATAAAAATTCAATTTATGAAAATATATATATTTTTTAAAACTCTCTAGCTTACCCTTTTTTTTGTGAGTTGTTTGTTTTGTTTTTAAAATTGCGATGATTGTGTATATTACACGGGAGTAGAGGATTTGACAGGTGGTGTGAGTCCTAGTGAATTGCGATGGAGAAACTTCATTTTATTTTATTTGTAATCTTCCAAAGATATTTTATAAAATCTTATTTGGAGAAGTATAATTTAAAATACAAGATGAATGTATGAATTTTTATATTCAAGTTTATTATATAAATTTTTATGCAATAAAGTTTTTATTATATGAAAAATGTGGAATGTTACAATATCAATAATAATATTGCTAATAATAATAATATTAATAAGTGTAATTATAATAATATCAATAATAGTAATAAAAACAAGAAGAACAAAAATAATAATAATCTAAATAATAATAATAATATCAATAATAATAACAATAACAAATTAATAATAATTTTAATAATATCAATAATAATATTGCTAATAATAATAATATTAATAAGTGTAATTATAATAATATCAATAATAATAAGAATAATAAAATGAGTGATAATAATAATAATAATAATAATAATAATAATAAGAAGAATAATATTAATAGTAATTGTAATTGTAATTGTAATAATAAGTATAAAAATAATTGTAACATGACAAAAAAGTTGCTTTGGTCTGATGGTTGTAGGTTCTCTCAAGCTGGTGAGAGGTTTTGGGTTCAAGTCCTCCTTGGTGCACTTTATCCAAAATCTCATTAAAATGATAAATAAAATTGTAACTAAAAATAAGATAAATAATAATAGGAATAATAGATGTTAAAATAATTTTTTAAATAAAAATAATATTCGAAAATGTTTTTAAAAAAATTTTAATTTAAAATCGATCACAGAATCGGTCACAAAATCGGTCACTATGCATCAACGACCACTGTTTTAAGTAGTGACCGATTTTGGTCATTTAGTGACCGATTTTTTAGTCACTATTAATGATTTTTCTAGTAGTGTATATCACTACGACCATGAACTAATAGAGGCCGATCCTGATGTCCTAGATGTCACATGCATACTACTTTTCTAGAATACCTAAGAACACTTGAAGATTGACTCAATTGAAAAAGAAAAATGACTAGAAAATAAACTTACTTTATTCAAAAATATGATCGAACACTCTTGCTCTACCTAACACTAAGAGTCTACGAATGACATTCGATCATCAGTCTGATGAGGAATGGGGTCAGAAATTTGGAGAGAAGTCGGAGAAACTATTTTTGGAGAAATGTTGGTTTTGTGAAAATGAAACTGGAATATCGACTTTTTTCTATAAATATGTATTTTTCATTTAATATTAAAAATATTCAAGTGTTCCTTTTCACATTTATCACTTCTACTATAAAGAACCATTTTCTATGTCCTTATAAATATTATTTAATGAATAATACTTTTGGAACTTTCTCCTAATAAATTAATAATAATTTTTTAAAAGACATTAAACAATCAAGGAATATTAAATATTAAAACTTTATAATTTTCTATCTCTTTCTACTATTTCATAATATTGGCATAATCTATTTATATGTCCTTTCTTCAACTGAATCTTCCACTTACCTCCTCCCTTTCTCTAACTTTTGACTTCTCTCTTTATTTTATCTGACTTTTTCATTGATTATTCCATATTATTGCTTGAGTTTGAATGTTTGATTATCATTAGACCATTATCCAATTCCAAATTTGTTTTATCATTCTATACTGTGTATTTATTTATGCGTGTGTCTCTATTTGGAGGTTTGTTAGAGTGATGGATTTAGGGAATTGAAGTTTGTATTGTTTGTTTTTTCTTTTGAGTGTATCAATATAAGGTAAAAATCAATATCATATTGATGAGTTGACCTCAAAATTATTTTATTTTTCATTTTTATTAATTTTAAAATAATTTATTCAAATTCTACTAAGAGCATTAGAAATTTAGAACTTATAAATTAGATTTAAACGCTTATTAAAGGAGAAGACCAAAAGATAGAAGGAGACACGAGACTTGAAGACAAGGTACTATGGTCAAGTTTATTGTTTTGACAATTAGGTTTAATTTTCAAACGCATAGAGATAACAATTTCAGTATCATTTACTTCAGCTGAAAGGAATTTTTCAAAACTTAGACTAATAAAGTTTTATTTAAAATCGAGAATTTCTAAACAAATATTAAACGGATTAGACTTATTGTCTATTGAAAAAAATAAATGAAATTAATTATGATAATTTAATAAATAATTTTACATCACAAAAAGTTTAAAAAATAAATTTTAAATAAAAATATCATAATTTTAATTATTTTATTTATTTAAAAAGATCTTATTTTTTTAATTTGTTTTAAATCCCCTAAAATAAAGTCTTGAGTCCCCAATGAATACACTCAACTTTTTTTATCTTTTAATTCTTCCATAAAGACTCATATCTTTCCCACCACTTATAATAACACACTTCACATAAAAAGTAAAAATAATATTTTTCACATGTTCCAATATAAATTAAACAGGTATACGAGAACAAATACTAACACAAATATATAAAAGTCTATAATTTGTAACATATAACTAAAAACTAAAAAAACAATTTATTATTATATACTCACGCATGAAATAAAAGAAAAATCTCTATAAATATTTTTTTATAAATAATTACGTAAATTTGTCTATAAACTAAGACTAACTTATAAAGAACTTAATTTGCAAAAATACTTATAAATAAAGTTATGCTATGAAGATAACCTAGTATATCTAAAAGGTCGGTCTTTAAAGTACTATATTTAATATGCACCTACCAGTAGTTGAACTTGATGAAATTATGGTTGTTCCTTTTTTAACATAACTTATCAAATTTAATGCGGTTTCATTAATTCTTTCGGCGAATTTGTTGTGTTTCAATAACAAGTTATACAAGATATAAATTGCAAAACTAAGAAAATTCTCCTAGAATTTTCAGTCAATACTTTCATGTTCTGTTCTGTTTGGATTTCGATATTGACTCCTTATTATATGAAATCATATGTAATAATTTACAAAATGATATTTTCTTTTCTATTTTTCTAAGTCAGATCACCAATTATATCTCATTTTTTCACCTTTCTTTATTTTATCCTTTTGTATATTATACAAAATAAAGAGATAAAAATAAAGTTAAAAAGATAAGAAAAAATAAAGGAGATCATGATAAACAAAGATAAGAATAAAAAAGTAAATACACATAGATAATAAAGCTTTGAAAAGATTGTTGAATGTTGGATTGTGTATAGAGAGACAAGCAACAAGTAACAACAAGGAAGTTGAGAATGTTGATACCACGTGATGTATTGGACGAAGACCATAGTCCGAGTTTGTATCACTAACTCTTGGGACCAGGTATGAACATGTTCAAATTGTAGATAAAATGATTTTCAAGTTTCACATAATGATGATTAATAACACTTGTTTTCCTATTTCATCTTTTTCAAGACCAGGAGCCATTGGACAACCAAACCATAGAAAGAAATTCAAAAAAAAAAAATGAGCAAGACACTTCATTACAATTAAAAGTAATAACTCATAGTTGTACATCTACATTTATATAATTTTTACATATATTGTGTTGTAAAATGTTGTAAATATAGAACTGTATTTCTTACTGGAATGGTATATATATTGAATTGTAAATTTGTAGGGTTTGGTTAGACTCTAATTTGAACTGCTTTTTCTTAAAAAAAACATTGCATACTGCATCGGTTAATGCCTTAACCGATGCAGTATCCCGCATACTATGTTAATTAAAGCCTTAACTGACATAGTATGTGAATCTTAAAATTAACCACAACAGGGTATACAACATCGGTTGCTAGGGCCAACCAATGTCGTATACCCTTATTACATCGGTTGCTATATCCAATCGATGTAATAGAGACTTCGTTTCTTAAAAAATTAAAGGATACTACATCAGTTGGGTTGGGTATTTGACATCGATTCCTGTTAAAAACTTATGTACTTTCTCATATATTACATCGGTTGTACAATCGATGTAATATGTCTAAGACTTTCTACATCAACTGCATCTATATAGGTTCTAGAACTAGTGTAGAACATCCTTCAGAACAGGTGTAGAAGACTATTTTTCTACTAGTGATGTTTGGTGGAAGGTAACATTACGACCAATTTTCTCAAAACTAATTATAACTAGTTATCTTATTAAATGTTAATTTGTATCATCAACTCATAACATTATTCAAATTTTAATTATTTAAATAATTGAATCTAAGTTGATAGATTATAATCTCAAGTAAATAAAAAATGTAAAGATATCTAATTATAATTAAACTATTTCTATATTAATTGTAATTCGTTGTTTATCCCAACAATCTAGATTTAAAAGCATTTTCAATGATAATTGTTCTTGTAAGAGACCGGTTAGCTCCAACAACAACAAAGTCTTCCTGTCTATCCTCGGTCATTCCTGTCGTTCTTCCTTTCCTGCTACTCCAATCGCTCTAAAATCCACCGTCCCAGGAGGGGGGTCCTGCAGGCACTCCGACGCTCTAGTCAATTTAGGGTTAGAGTGTGCAGGTGGTTTAGACCTGAGTTTAGAAGTACCTTATTTGTGGTGATTGAGTTCATATTTATTGTCATTGTGTTGAGTTTGGGGTGTTTGGGCTCAATCTGTTATGATCCATTAGTCGGTTATGGTCCATTGATTTGTTACAATCCGTTAGTCGGTTATGATCCATTAATATATTATAATCCTCCACATGATGATATATTCAAATGTGGTTTAGTTAATGTATCTGGTCAACCGTATAGTACATAGGCCCCCCATGTCCTCGAGGGCAACTATTGTGACCGAAGAGGATTTATTACCGAGTAAGCAAATCAAACCTTTAATTCCATACGTATTGCTATAGAGGGGTGACACTAATTCCAAGTTTTGTAATAATGATAATGACCCACCTCTTGTATGTCTGGGTGATTGGCAACTAAAGGGTCCTCTGTACAATATAGTACATCACGTTTTTCAAGCTTAACTGTTCGACAGACTACAAAAGCTTTTTGGATGAGGACCGAATTGGTAATCAGCCTTTGTATCAATCATTTTAGATTGGGTTTCGAAGTGAGGACCAAACTGGTTATCATTGAGGACCGAAGCAGTTATCGGTGATGACCGAAGTGGTTATCGGTGAGGACGAAAATGCTTATCAGTGAGGACCAAAGTGGTTATCGGCCCTTGTCCCAATCGTTTTAGATTGGGTTTTGAAGTGAAGACCGAAATGGTTATCGGTGAGGACCGAAGTGGTTATCGACCTTTGTACCAATCATTTTAGATTGTGTTTTGAAGTGAAGATCGAAGCGGTTATTGATAAGGACCAAAGTGGTTATCAATGAGGACCGAAGTGGTTATCGGTAAGGACCGAAGTGGTTATTGGTGAGGACCGAAGTGGTTATCGATCCTTGTACCAATGGTTTTAGATTGGGTTTTGAAGTGAAGACCGAAGCAGTTATTGGTGAGGACCGAAGTGGTTATTAGCCCTTGTACCAATCATTTTTGAATGGGGTTTGAAGTGAAGACCGAAGTGGTTATCAGTGTGGACCGAAGTGGTTATCAGTGTGGACCGAAGTGGTTATCGTTGAGGACCAAAGTGGTTATCGTTGAGGACCAAAGTGGTTATCGGCCCTTGTATCAATCATTTTAGATTGGGTTTTGAAGTGAAGACCGAAGTGGTTATCGGCCCTTTAGAGAGCTTGGCTTGAGGTGAACTCAGCCATGTTGATCATGAGGCATGAGCTCCATAATTTATATAACTAACAGAGATGTTTGTGATGCATAAAAGTCCCATTTGAAAACCAATTTAAGTAGATACTACAGAGACCAAATGTTTTATATTGAACATGATAATAGCAAGCTTCTAACAGTTAAGTATTGAAATAGGATAAGTCATATTTCAAAAATTAAAAAGATTAAAAAAATTATCTGAGGAATTGGCTCCTATGCTAATGATTCTCTGAACATGTTGGATCCCCAGCAAATGATGATACAAATGTGAGTGAGAGTGATACTGATGATGCATGTGTCATTGAGACAAGCTCAGTGCCACAGAACTTGCTTGCACCCGTAGGTTGTGTTTGGCTAAAGCCCCATTTTCAATCTATATCTCTCGGCTTCTTTCCAAGTAGTGTGGAATAACCATATGGTGTTGAGGCATAAGTGAGGGTATAGCTTCCTCAAATGGAGTTTTGCTCCACTTTGCGTAATTCCATTACTAAACAAAGTGCTTAGCAATGTCACGACATGGTGATCCCCAAAGGGTGCAATGAATGTCGTGCCAAGGCATACGAGGATATTTTTCATCATCCAATATAAAGAGATCACTAAAGTGAAGCCACAAACCAGATCCAACCCCCTTACAAACTAAGCAGCCAAGATTTTACATCGACGGGTGACAATGTGGAGGAGAGTTCAAGTTTCAATGGTTTACTCCTGAAAGGGGCTGGTATGATGCATGACATTAAGGCAAAGGTGGTGGAGAAGTGTCCTCAAGCAATGTCATGTGTTGACGTAATGGCATTAACAATGAACGAAGTAATGACACTGGCAGGTTTACCTCCTCAAAGGCCCCTCGGTTGTCGTAGAGACTCTCTTCTTTCCCTTGCAGACATCGTAGAAGCTGACAATCTTCCTGTACCAACCTGGACCATGGACTAGATGATGGAACTCTTTAGCAAGAAAGGGTTCAACGTAGAAGAAATGGCGGTGTTGTTGGGTGCACATTCAGTTGGCATCACTCACTGTGACTTCTTCATGGAGAGGGCCACAAACTTCAATGCGACATGGAAGCCTGATCCTACCCTCACTTCGGAGGTGCTTGTTGAAATCAACAAGGCATGTCTCGACTATGGCACAACCTAGTATAGGAATCCCCCAGTGAACTTTGATGTCACTCCAATTGTTCCTGATAACCTCTTCTTCAAGGATTTGGTGGAAAAGAGGAGAACGTTATTGAATACCAATTCACACATATCAAGTCCTGATTCACTCAATTACAGTAGGGTATTCATGGATGTTAATTATGATGACAATGACTTTTAGCACGACAGGGATGGACAATGGCCTTTCCAAACTTTTGTTGAGCAACTAGTAGCGTGATGGCACTGAGAGAGATTTTAGTACATCAACGTGCTTCTGTTGGAGTATTCAAACCTTACTCACACATGGATGATGTTGAAAAATAAGATAGACAATGTTCAAGAGGAGGGGGGTGAATTGAATAATTTAAACTTTTTGAAAACTTGAAAGTTTGAATGAGATCTTTTCTAAATCTATGATTACAATGAGAATGCCACACAAAAAGAGCAAGTTGAATTCACAAATAGCTTGTTAAAAACACAGTTCAAAGTATAAAACCAGTAAAATCAACTTGTTAAAAAACAAATCAACACGTTAAAATAATTCTGACAGTTTTGTAAACAAGTTTTTAATAGGTTGAATCTAAAAATAATCTGTTGAAAATCTTTTTCAGCACTTAGTTAATTTTCAACTAGTATCAGAAAACAACAGGTTAAAATATATTTCAACATGTTAAAATTTCAATATTGCAGCAGTAAAACAGAAACAATAAAACCTGTTTTTGATTAATACAAATTTTGCAAAAGTCGAAAAACCACAAATTAAAGTAATGTGATCAAGCAATGGTTAATCAAATGTGTATCAATATGTGACCAGATTATCAAAACTATTATGCAGCAACAATCACAACTTAAGAATGCAGCAAACATCACACTTTATTTTACTAGCAGTAGCACCTAAATCAATCTAAGAAAATCTCAGCAGGTTATCAAACAAATTCAATAAATCCAACTTGCCAAGACAAACTAATTAAGAAACAAGACTAATTGGGTTGTAAGATACTAAAATTTATCACTACATAGCTTTTAATTAATTAAAACACAACCAGAATTAGTATTGTAAATTTGTCCATAATTCAATAGGTTGTTCTTCAATTTTAAGAGGTTGTTCTTGATAGCAGAATTGAAGTTGGCACTGATGCAGTACGAAAATTAAAAAAGCAAGGGAGAAGAAGATCACATAAATATACTAGTTCACCCAACCACTTGGGTTACGTCCAGTCCCTTGCAACCTCTTGTAAGGATTTTCACTAATTCAATCAAAGTTTACAACCAAATCACACAAGACCCCTTTTTGAACCCAACAAGAAGGTCTTCTACCCCCATGTGCAGCTCTCACCACACAAGATGCACACTCACAGTGCAAATGCAGCACACGATTGCATATTTGAAAGCAAACACAACAATACAACAATTCAATCACAAATTTCTCCCAATTGCAATGCTTAATCACACCTATTAAGCAATACCCAACCAAGAAATTGATCAAAAACACAATACAATTTGAAAATTCACATATGCAGCAGCCAACCACACTAAAAAGCACCAAGAAAGAACACTTATCTTACCAGGAGTGCAGCTGCCACGCAAATCAATCAAGACCAAGCTTTGCTCTTCTTCAAGTGTGAGAAATCTTGATGAATTTTGATAAACAATGGCAATTCGTTCTCACTATAGGTTTTCCCTCCAAGAAACTCTCTCAAAATCTTTAGAAAATGAGTGAAACCATTTTGAAATCGAAAATCTTACTCAAAACACGCGCTGTAGGCTTTTAAACATGTGCCAGCCCAATCTGTTAAAAATTTAACAGGCTATTTTTGAAATTTAACATGTTAAATTTGGGTCTGTAACACTTATTTTTCTAAAACATTTTTAAAATGATATTTTCACTTAAACTTTAGTAAGAGCAATGCAAGCTATTGATAGATTGACACAAACTAATGCATGAGAGACTTAATCCAAGTAAGAACTACCCCAAACCTAGAATCTAGTGTCTTGAAGTAATTTCTTCATCAAATCAACACTTTAGGAGGGTCTTCACTTGCTCCAACAATCTCCCCCAATTTCATGAAGACAATTCTTGTGGTTTGATGGTTAATGCATTAGTTATGCTCATGCTTTCTTCTTCCCCACACTATAAGGCTTGCAAAACACTTAAGCACATTTTCCATAGCAATACCAAAACTGCAGTAGAATTCAACAGGTTAAAAATAGAAAATAACAAGTTAAAACGATAACTAGTAGTTCAATGCAGTTTTAGTTTAGTGCAGCAATTTAGGGAAAGCATGTAAAAGTGTCAATTAAGGTTACAAACCACACAAATGTCTCCCCCAATTGAGTTCATCAAGTTGGGAAGAGAGTAAAAACATCAACAAAAGAGAAACAAGCACACAAATATATATTATGAAATACAACCAGTAATATTATGGAAATGCATGATGCAGCAGATTAGAGATTGAAGTTGTTCAGGGTGTTATGAATATCATCAATCTGTTGGTGCAGTTGTGTGAAATGTGTAACACAGTATTCATGATGTGATCTTTGTTCCTCTGTCATGCTATCCATCCTGTAAATCATCAACCTCTCAAAACTGGACATTGGCTCCTGTTGTGGTGCTAGAGCCACAAATGGAATCATAGGTGCTGTTGTGGGTTCAGGAATTTCTGCATCTTCTTGGCCAGCCACTCCATTGGATCCGGCTCCTTCACTGTCTCTTCCCTTGTATGTCCAAGCTCCATTCACTTTTTAGAGTCCAATTCGATTCAACATGGATTGGTTTATCGCACTTGTAGCTTTCAAATTTTCAGCCAATTCATCTATGAAGTCTACTTCAAAAAATTCGAACATTCTGGAAATTAGGATAGCATATAGCAGTTTATAATCATTTAGCTTTCGCGCCTTGAACATGTGGTCCTTTATGGTGAACACCCAGTCAAATTTCACCCTATTTATCAAGCAATATAACAGCATCAAGTCTTCTTCAGTTAGGGTAGCATGGTTGTTGCCCCTAGGTGTGAGAATCCACACTATCAACAATTTTAAGATCCTTGGAGTCATTGCTAACTTCCCAACTCCGAAGGATTTTACCTCCTCATTTGGATTCCTCATGACGTCTTAAAAAATTGAGTCTTGTTGAAGTCCTCCAAAGCTTTTCTCTCAATCTATTGTCCCTCATGCCTTAATCACGTGATGGCACACCACTCCTTTGGTGTGACCAGCATGTCCACACCTTTCACATTAGTGCACATGTTTTGGCCATCAAATTGGAGATTTGTGTAAAACACCTTCACAAGATCTAGATAGATGCACCCATTCATTCTAAGAAACTTTCTTAGCTTTTGGTGATTGAGGATGCCAATGATCTCATCCAGCTATTGCTCCTTCAGCCACTTTGAGGTAACAAACTTTGTTGCTACTGTGCTCTTTCGACTGTAGCTGTGAATATAAGTTTGCATATGCTCAGTATCTCCACCGAACCAACTCTCTAAGTGACCCTGATCTTCCTCTTCTTTGCTTGAGGATGAGGTCTTGGTTCGTTTGGTGGGTGTGGAGGATGACATAGCTGTTGTTTTTGGGAGAAAAATGAAGAATGACAAGAAAATGTATGGCAATGCAGAGAGTAAATGTTATGTAATGTCCCACGATTTTGGTTCAGGTTTAAAGACAAATTGTTCAAGCAAAAATATAGTACTGTGTGGCATGTGAGGATGATGCAACCCATGTGCATGTAAAACAGAAATACCATTTTCAAACCTGTCCAGTCAAGATTCCAAGTACCATGAAATCTAAATTTTGCAGAATCCCTTTTTTGACTTGTTGAACCACTTTTGTCCAACTGGGATGTGATGTGCTTCTCCTGCTCTTTTCAGAGGTAGTCACGGATCCTTTAGGGCTGTGTACAGTCCTTTGGATCAATGGGTGACACTGCAGCAGCTTCAAGAGACCTATCCCTGCATATAAGTCACTAAAACAACAAGTAGTCAAGTCTACAGAGCTTATTTTAGAAGGTTAATTTTGATTGGCAACATGTTAAAAGCCTGGATTTAGAAAATTTAATAAGTTGTTTTCTTAAATCAACAGATTAATATGTTCAGCAAGGAAAACTAACATGTTAATTTCAAAAAATAACATGTTAAACAGAACTGGAAGTAACTCTTTAAACTGCACACAGTAAAATAACATGTTTTCGAAAAACAGTGTGTTAAAAATGAATAAAACACATGAAGTAGTGGAATTTCAGCATATTAAAAGAAGAATCATCAGATTAAAATACCACATGCTAGTACCACTTGTTTGAGCTTACTAAATCTGTACCAAGGGATCACATCAGTCAATAATAGACACATAATTAGAGAGGCAATATCACTTTAAAACATTAGAAACATCTTAGATACCTAATTCGGTTCTTAGATGATTGAACCTATCTCTTGCCATGGTTTGGTGAAGAAGTCAACAAGTTGCTTATCTGTTTCAATAAACTGCACTTCACAATCTCCATTGCTCACATGATCACGAATAAAGTGAAGACGAATCTTAATGTGTTTCGTCCTAGAGTGCTGCATATGATTTTTGGTTAGATTTATAGCACTTGTATTATCATACTTAAGAGGTAATTTAGAAAGACTCAGGTCGAAGTCACTTAGTTGTTGTTTGAGCCACAGTATTTGCGCACAACAACTCCCAGCTGCTATATATTCCACTTAAGCTATAGAAAGGGCAACACAGGTTTGTTTCTTACTATGCCATGAAATCAAGCTAGCACCTAGCAGATGACACGTTCTACTAGTACTCTTGCGGTCTAGCTTGCAACCGGCAAAAATCTGAGTCTGAATAACCTGTCAAGCTCAATGGGATCCTCTAGGATACCACAATCCCACATTGATAGTTCCCTTCAAGTACTTTAAGATCCTCTTCCCAACTTTAAAGTGTGATTCCTTTGGGTTAGATTGAAACCTCGCACACATATAAACACTAAACATGATATCAGGATGACTAGCTGTAAGATATAACAATGAACCAATTAGCTCTCTATACTTTGTCTAATCTATAGAAACTCCCTTCTCATCAAAGTCAAGGTAGCAACTTATAGATATTGGTGTTGAAGCTTCCTTGCATCTTTCCATCTCGAATTTCTTCATAAGCTCCTTACAGTACTTAGATTGACACAGAAATATCCCATGCTTCATTTGTTTCACTTGCAATCCAAGAAAGAAGTTTAATTTTCCCATCATGGACATCTCAAACTCTCCCTACATAGCTGACACAAACTCTTGACAAAGATTTTCATTAGTAGACCCAACAATGATATCATCAACATAGACCTGTACGAGAATAATATTAGAATTAAGCTTTCTAATGAAAAGAGTTTTATCAACTTTCCCTCTTTCATAGCCTTGAGAGGTTAGGAAGTTGCTCAATCTTCCATACCACTGCGTCGGTGCTTGCTTCAAACCATAAAGAGCTTTTTAAAGTTTGTATACATGATCTGGATGGCTGTGATCCTCAAAACCTAGAGGCTGTGAGACATATACTTCCTCATTGTTCAATTTGGCCAATGGTGTTGTCAAGAGATAAATCCCTAGGAATCCTCCACTCTCTAGGTAGATCTGCATTTTTCATAGGTACAGATGGTACTCCTTCATGAGTTGGTGCTTCTTGTTCGGCTGCCTCTTCATTTGACTCGTTATCAGAAAAATTCAACCTGTTGAATTTCTGAATCAGCCGATTGTTATTCTGCAGCAGCTCACTACTATTTTTCTCTTCCTCTGCCCTATTCTTATTACCATCTTGCAAATCAAGGTTAGTCTCATCAAATACCACATGCACAGATTCTTCCAAAGTCATAGTTGTTGAAAAATAAGATGGCCAATGTTCAAGAGGGGAGGTGAATTGAACAATTTACTCTCTTTGAAAACTTGAAAGTTTGAATGAAATCTTTTCTGAATCTATGATTACAATGAGAATGCCACACAAAACAACAAGTTGAATTCACAAACAACTTGTTAAAAATATGACGAAGTATGTTCAGACCAGAAAAACAACTTGATAAAATCAGAAACAACTTGTTAAAACCATTCTGGCAGTTCTGGAAAATTACAATTAACAGGTTGAATCTAAAAACAATCTGTTGAAAATCCTTTTCAACACTTAGTTAATTTTCAACCACTATCAGAATTAACAGGTTAAAACAAAATTCAATTTGTTGAATTATGCAGTACTGCAACAATACAATAAAAACTGTAAAACTAGGTTTTGAGAAATATTAATACAATAGTGATCAATCAAAATCAAGAAAACATATACTGTCAGGAATCAGTACTATAATGCAAAAATGAGTTTGTAAAAACAAATTCAATTAAGAAAGGAGCAAGCAATTGATTTAGGGTATATAATACCACTAAGAACAAGATAATTCAGTGCACAGTATACGTAAGCAATGAGCACCACTATGTAAAATCAATAACACCAGTTTAAAGTCTAAGTTGAAATACAGCAAAAGAATTATCACTCAAATTCAATAAATCCAACTTTCCAAGTCACACCAATTAAGAAACAAGACTAATTATGTTGTAAGATACTGAAATTTATCAAAACAGAATAGCTTTTGATCAATTAAAACACAACCAGAATTAGTATTGTAAATTTGTCTAGAATTCAACAGGTTGTTCTTCAATTTAATAGGTTATTCTTGGTAGCTGAATTGAAATTAACACAAATGTAGTACGAAAATTAAAAAGATTAAGGGAGAAGAAGATCACACAACTATTTTTATACTGGTTCACCCAACCACTTGGGCTACGTCCAATCCCTTGCAACCACTAGCAAGGATTTCCACTAATTCAATTAAAGTTTACAATCAAATCACACAAGACCCAATCTTGAACCCTACAAGATTGTCTGCTACCCCTTGTCCAGCTCCCCACCACACAAGGTGCACACTCACAGTGCAAATGCAGTACCCCACTGCAAATTTGAATGCAAACACAACAATACAACAATTGAATTATAAGTTTCTCCCAATTGCAATGCCTAATCACACCTATTAAGCAAAACCCAATCAAGAAACTACCCAAGAACACAATACAATTCAAAACTTCACAAATACAGCAGCCAAACAAAATCAAAAGCACTAAGGAAGAACACTTATCATCCCAAGAATGTTGCTGCCATGCAAATCCATCAAATCCAAGCAAAGCTTTTCTTCAAGTGTGAGAAATTTTGACGAGTTTTGAAAACAATTGTAATTCTTTCTCACAGTAGGTTTTCTCTCCTAAAAATTCTCTCCAAATCTTTTCAAAATAAGTGAAAACCTAATTCAATTCCAAAACATGCGCTGCTGGGCTTTAACAACGTGCTAACCCAAAACTGTCAAAACTTTAATAGGTTGAATTTGAAATTTAACATGTTGAATCTGGGTCTGCAATACTTATTTTTCAAAACCGTTCTTAAAATGATATTTTCACTTAAACTTGAATAAGAGCAATGCAAGCACTTGATAGATTGACACAAACTAATGCATGAGAGACCTAAACCAAGTAAGAACTACCCCAAACCTAGAATTTATTGTCTTCAAGGAATTTCTTCATCAAATCAACACTTTTTGGAGAATCTTCACTAGCTCCAACAATCTCCCCAAATTTGGTGAAGACAATTCTTGTGGTTTTGGTGGTTGATGCATTAGTCATGCTCATGCTTTCTTCTCCCCCATACTATAAGCCCTACAAAACTTTTTAACACAATTTTCACAACATACCAGAACTGCAGTGAAATTCAGTAGGTTAAAAATAGAAAATAACATGTTAAAAACATAACCAGTAGTTTAGCAATTCAATGCAGTAGTTTTAGTTTAGTGCAACAGTTTATGGAAAGCATGTAAAAGTGTTAATTAAGGTTACAAACCACACATAGTTCTCCCCCAATTGAGTTAATCAAGTTGGGAAGAGAATAAAAACATCAACAAAAGAAAAAGCAAGCACACAAAGAGTTCATTATGAAAATGCAACAAGTAATATGATGCATGATGCACCAGATTAGAGGTTGAAGTTGTTCAAGGTGTCATGAATATCATCAATTTGTTGGTGTAGCTGTGTGAAATGTGTAGCATAGTATTCATGATGAGTTCTTTGTTCCTCTGTGATGTTGTCCATCCTAGAAATCATCAACCTCTCAAAGTTGGTCATTGGCTCCTGATGTGGTGTTGGAGGCACGAATGGAAGCATAGGTGTTGTTGTAGTATCAGGAAATATCTTAAGTGTCAGAAATACGTAGATAATATCAATGTCTTGCCAACGACGTTGAATGTGTTATCCACACCATGGCCATTTTCCATGTAGGGTATAGATGTCATCGGAGGTATTGAGCCAAAAGCCTCAGATGGGCATCGTTTCATTCTGGTGGCCATAAATTACTTTACCAAATGGGTAGAGGCTGCTTCTTATGCCAATGTTACAAGAAAAGTAGTGGCGAAGTTGATCAAAAGAGAGATCATTTGCAAATATGGTCTACCTAGCAGAATCATCACTGATAATGCTACAAACTTGAATAATAGAATGATGTTTGAGCTATGTGAAGAATTCAAGATCCAACATCATAATTTTAGTCCCTATCGACCCAAGATGAATGGAGTAGTAGAAGCGGCAAACAAGAACATAAAGAAGATCGTTCAGAAGATGGTAGTCACATACAAAGACTGGCACGAAATGCTACCCTTCGCTTTGCATGGATACTGTACTTCAGTACAAACGTCAACAGGGGCAACACCTTTCTCATTGATTTATGGGATGGAAGCAGTTCTTCCCTTTGAAGTTGAAATTCCTTCCCTAAGAGTATTGATGGAGGCTCAATTAGAAGGGTGCAAGCTTGACATGACCAACTCAACCTCATCGATGAAAAAATACTAGTAGTGGTCTGTCATGGACAATTATACCAAAGAAGAATGAAAAGGGCATTTGATAAGAAGGTGCGCCTTAGAGAATTCCAAGAAGGGGAATTGGTGATGAAAAAGATCATAACAGTCCAAAAGGATAATAGAGGGAAGTGGATGCCAAATTATTCAGGCCCTTATGTAGTGAAAAATGCATTGCTTGGGGGGTACTAATTCTCACGAGGACGCGCATTTGCCAATCAACTTTGACACAGTCAAAAAGTTCTATGCTTGATATGATTCCGTAAAGACAGAATTTTCTTTTGTACAAATTTGTTTTGTAAATATCAGTACTCCTAATGTAAAGTTTAAAAGTTCTCTTTTTCAATGTGATGAATTATTTGTTCTTAAACTACTGAGTTCATAAGATCATAAATGACAAAATGAATTGTGAATAGCAAAATGTTTAACAAAGGTAAAAGTTGGCTTTCTTAAGGAAATCATCGTGGCGTAGTGCTTGATACCTTTCATCTTCCCAAATATATAAAAAGCCTAAAAATTCTCCAAACAACCAAAGAAAAAGGTTTGCCTCAAGGACTGTCACTGCCTAAGGAAACTCTTATATCGGGGCAGAAATGTTGTGTTTTTACTACTAGCAAAAAGATTATTTCTATTTCTAGTCTTCAGAGGCGTTTAAAATAAAATATATATAAAAAGTCCGTTAGACTAAAAACCCGTAAGGGCGATCTAAGTAGAAGATAGGACACAAAAAAAACGAGAAAGAGAATGAAAAAATAAAACGATACCATGTTGGAGGTCGTTAAATTTTGTTTCACTGTTAATCTTTCTGAAAATCAAGCAATCATGATTCAAAGTGATATATGACCATGTTTCTTCATCCTAAACACTTTTGTAAATCCTTTGTACCCTCTTTGAGCCAAAAATAATATATATAAAATATTTCTTCCAAATACCCCTAACGAGGGATTATCAATGTTGAAACTCAGTCTAAGGTCTCAACAGAAGAAGTTCATAAGCAATTTTATATGTCAAAACTCCTAATTCATCAAGAAAGGAGCATTATCATAAATTCCTAAGATTCTAATGGAGAACATTCTTCAAAGAAGAAGTGCATCAAAAGCTTCTCAAGATTGAAAAAAAAAGAAAAAAGAAAGAAGAAAAGAAGAGTGTAAAAAAATAGAGAAATCAAGAAAGGAAAAGGACAACTCATAGAACAAGACCTTGATTGTACACATAATTTGATTGATGGTCCTTGTTTCAAAATATGTAACCCAAAAAAAAAAATATATATATTTTTGATCCTTTATATCCTTTTCTTCATAACCTTGTAACCCTAGCCACGTTACAAGCCCAATAAAAAGTCCATATTGATTGATGAATGATTGCCTATGATTTTCACAAAGTTTAACTTTGTAACAAGAGGACATGATCGATAATACGTGTTAAAAAAAATCATAGTGTCTTTGTTAGTCTAAAGTTTTGCCAATCTACAAGTCAATTAAGGACAAAGCATCACCGAGGGCAATCCGATTTCTTTCATGTCCTTGATACCCTGTTCCTACCTCACATAAATGGCCAATCCTTCATACATATCTCATCATTACCCTTGTACATACCAACTGGGGCAATCCGGTTTCTTCCATACCATTTTCCTACCCCACAAAAATAATTAATCCTTCATTACCTTCGTCTACACAAACTGGGGCAATTTGAACGAATTTTCCCTATAAAGTCATTTCCATGTTAGAAACAGTTGTGCTTTCAGTCAAATCTAAAGTCTGATCTGCCGAAACTGGGGCAATACTTATACGAGGGGTGCACTTTCCCTATACTTGACAAATGCCTCAAGTTCTAACTTACCCACTTACCATTGGCCTGAGGGTTCAAGTATACATAAAAGATGTGCTTGTAAACAGAAAGCTAGTGATTATCCTTGTGGGCAAGTGCTTCAACTTTATGAGATTTTTGAGAAAAGTCAGTATCCAATGAATTCGGCCTTACAAGGAACACGTGATTCTACATTGAAAACCTTTTGGGGTAAAGGAAAAAATCATTTTTGTATATATTTTTGAAAAAAATATCAAAGAAAACCATTTTGTACATACTTTTGAAAAAAATCAAACAAAAAGTTTTGTACATATTTTTACTTTGAAGTTTGTACATATTCTTCAGATCTTTTAAATTCTTTGTACATATGTATTTAAATAAAAAAATAATTGAAAAATCCTTTTGAATATACATAAATATATATATCTTTGCACATAATTTTTGAATAAACATTGGAAGAAATCATTAAAACATATTCCTCTGTACATAAATTTTAAAACGTTTGAAATCCATTGAAAATATCTTTTGTACACACCTTCTCGTTTGAAAATTTGTACATATCTTTTTGAAACATTGTCTTTGAAAAATTCACTGAAAAAAACTCATCATTTGTAAAATCATTGAAAAATTTGTACATACATTATCATTTAAAATGAAAGAAAGTTAAAAAAATAGAATTTCATGCATTAATATATTTATTATCATTCGAGAAAATCATAAATAGAATTTCATGCATTAATATATGCATTATCATCCAAGAAAGTCAAAAATAAAATTACATGCATTTTCAAAATTCATATTTAATCAAAAATTTCAAGCATTCATAAATGCATTCTTCATAAAGAACAAACGAAAAGGAAAATCATGCATTGTCATGCATCTAACATACATCTTTTAACAAGAAAAATCAAACTTAATACAAATCAACAAAAGATATTATTAGAGAAAGGACCCAATGTCGTATCTCCACATTTTACAACACGGTTGTAAAATCTCAGTGATATTGTCCAGAGATTTATTCAAAATTTACGACCCTCTCATCTCATTACAAGGTCAGTTAAAATCAAAGTTTACAACCCTCTCGTCTCAGTACAAGGTCAGTTAAAATCAATGTTTACGACCCTCTCGTCTCAGTACAAGGTCAAAATGAAGGACAACGACCTTCTCATCTCAGTACAAGGTCAATTTAAAAATCAATCTTCACGACCCTCTCGTCTCAATACAAGATCAGTTAATATAAAAGTTTACGACCCTCTCGTCTTAGTACAAGGTCAAAATGAAGGACAACGACCCTCTCGGCTCAGTATAAGGTCAAAATGAAGAACAACGACTCTCTCATCTCAGTACCAAGGTCAGTTAACATCAAAGTTTACAACCCTATTGTCTCAATACAAGGTCAAAATGATGGACAACAACCTTCTCGTCCCAATACAAGGTTAGTTCAAAAATCAATCTTCACAACCCTTTTGTCTCAGTACAAGGTCAAAATGAAGAACAATGACCCTCTCGTCTCAGTACAAGGTCACTTCAATTTAAATTTTACGACCCTCGTCTCAGTACAAGGTCAAAATGAAAACAACGACCCTCTAGTCTCAGTACAAGGTCAGTTTCATTGAAAATTTATGACTCTCTATTCTTAGTACAAGGTCAGTTCAAGGTACGTGACCCTCTCATCTCAGTACAAGGTCTCGGCCTCTATCTATGCATTTATTTTATTGTCTTTTATCTTCAAAACCGAACAAAGTTAGTGTTTTTGTCCTTACTTATCTTTTACTCAAATAATCTGAACTTCAAAAGTTCAGATCATTTGATAAAATTTAAGTAAGGAGGGGTAGTTGTCAACACCAATTTCGTTCAGGCAAATAAAGTTATTTCAAAATAAAAAAATGAAGAATTAAAATTAAAAAATATGTTATCATATTTTTGTCTTTTTAAAAATAAATAAATAAAAAAAGGTTTTATTTCATTCAATTTTAGAGATAAAGTTTTAAAGTAAAATCCATATAAAAGAATAAAATTTGAAGCCACCCATTAAGAAATTCAATAAGAAAATAATTGTCTTGGAATGAAATTCAAATTAATAGGGCATGTCAAAAATAAAGTCAGTCCATTAAAAGAAAAATTGTTATCTCTCGCCGATATAGTATTCACATGTCATATTGCTTCTTTTTCTGCCTTCTCTGAGACCCATTAATTACATGAAAATTAGTTGAAAAATAAATAAGAAAAATAGAAAGGGTCAAAATTTGAATAGTTTAGCTCATTATGGTTAGCTGATAGCTTAGTGATGATTTTTTTTCAGTTTCTCTCAATTAAGTGCTGATTATTTTTGTAGCAATTCAGGCTTTTTCCTTTTTTTGGATTGTTATGCTCACCCCTTTTATTTTATAGTTACATTTGATTAATATTCTAAAACAGTAATTAGAATTTTTTTTGTTACATTGATTTATTTATTTTATATTTTGGATTAAAAATATATTAAAAATAATAATAATAATAATATAATAATAAAAAAAATTCAAGTATATATTTCTACTGTTTTTCTAAATTTAGGTTGCTTTAAAAAAAATTAAATAAAAGAAAATGAATTAAAATATATATATAAATTGTTTTGTATGTTTGTAAATTTATACCTACCTTATTTCAGCATTAGCTCAAATATTCTCCAATTATTCTCTATATTGATATCCCATTATTCTGGGTGGATTTGATTAGGTGCACAGAGGTTATGCTTCCATATTTATGCCTTATGGGATGCCCATTTTTAGTCTATGTTCATTCTTGGAAGTTTTACAAGATCACAATTAAGGGAAAATAATTAGGAATTAATAGGCTTTAATCTGAATTAAAAGTTGAATAGTATCAGTATAGAAGGAGATACATGGTGATCAAGAGGGCGAAAAAGACACGAAGACACAAAAATTACAGTGCTTGAAAGGTTATTGAGCATTTAGAGTCTTCAAGGGTGAAAGAAAAAGGATCTAAAGTTCTTGACCAGGGCTTCAACTGGTATGTTTCATATTTACTAATTATCTAGTTTTCATACTTGTATGTATATGCCTGCTCTGTGGTGCCATGTTCTGTTTATCCTGCATCTATATTTTAGTTGCTGCCCTGTATCAATAGAAATTTTCTATTTCAATTGCGACACTTTGCACTTTGCTTTTAATGTGAAATTAGAAATTGTAATCATGATAATGCCTTTGAAGTTGCTATTTTGACACAACCTTAACGTCTTGCAGCTCTGTTGTGGGATTGCTGCGTCAAGCATGTTCCCTAGTTTCCTTCATCAGTAATGCCAAGAATAAGAAAAATAACAGTTAGCATCCACGATTTTGAAATATCATCCGTTACTCAAAATACCAAAACACCAATTTAGAAATTCCCCAAAACACCCACAATAGCCATATGAAATTTTCAAACATTCACAACCATAACCACCAAAACCATTCAGCACCTGAATAATAATTAGAAGTCTAAAATTTAGCCAAAGAAACAAAATTGCCCTTTCCATAATACCTAATCAATACCTAAAATCTCATCGTAGCACAAAAAAAAGAGGAAAAATTAAAAGGTTTAGACCTTTACTACTTTCAGCGTTGTGTAGGGGATCTTCTTCCCCATCAAAACCCCGCCACAAATCGCCAGTGAACAGCCACGACCTCACTCCAAGCAAACTACTACCTCCGAACTCGAAACTCCCGCCAGTAATCCACCGTTGTGCCTCCGATAACAATCATCATCTTTGCCACCGGTGTCTACCGTGGCACTATCACCATTCATGTTGCCCTCCGTCATGCCATGGTCTTACTCCTCTTTAATCTAAGGTAGTATTAGGCTAGGGCATTTATGACAACACGACATTTAGGGTTGTCACCTTAGGAACAATACTGAGAGTGGCTTTGCTGCCCATCCACATTTTCCCAACCATAATTGCTAAAAGCATTTGCCTCTAAAAAAACGTGGTATGACCCTCCACACCTTATTTGTACCCTTTGGCATTGTTATCTAAAAAAAATATAAAAACAATAATAATGATAATGAGAAATTAAAAAAAAAATGTTTTTGGGTTTAGGCCCAGTCCTGTGTTGATTGCTTGAAGGTGCAACATGAGAGGTAGCATGCATTGAAAGAGAATTGGGTTTGACCCAATAGAGACAAAGGAGGGGCAGCGTGTGGTACTGGGTGTTCCCATGCCACATAATAATGATTATTAGGTTGTTTTATTTTTAACTTTAATTATGTTTGATGAGTACGCCCCAGCGACATTTATCAAAGAATAAAGAGGACAAAGATTATATACAACAGTTTTAAAAAATATAAAATAATTTTTTTTGAAATAATAAATAAAGTAGTTTTCAAAAAATAAAAAATATATAAAGTTCACAAAAATTAAAATATCAAATATCACCAAACAAATTCTCAAATTAGAACTACGTGAACCTTGATTTTCTTTTGTAAAAATACGTAAGACCAAAGTCAATCCTTATTGGGCCCAAAAAATGAAAAAGAATATGTTTATTTGTCTTATTTTTGCTTATTATTTTATTTACATAATTGTTATTTATTTATATTATATTTATTAGCATGTTTTCTTTTCCTTATTTATTTATTTGTTTTGTTATTTTATTTGTCTTTATTCATACTATTGTTGTTGTTATTTGGAAAAAAATGACATTTTGTAAAACCACACTTATTTCTACTCATTTAATTAAAGTTACCATCTTAGGACGGGCGTTGTGGGGTACTAATACCTTCCCCACACGTAACCGACTCCCGAATCCTAAACTTGGTTCGTAGACTATTTTTCTTAATTTTGGTTTTTTCTATAGTTTTCCATAATAAACTATGGTGGCGACTCCTAATCTCTATTTAAATATTTTTTAAATTAAATTTTTTACCGCCCCGTCATGATTCGGGTTGCAACAGTGGTGCTCACATAAAGGATGGTGTTTGGGATGTGTTTGACTCTTTTGGCGAGGTCGATCTTCAAAAAGGTTTGGGATGGTCTTATGCTTTTGGTTACGTGCTTATTCCCAGCTTCGTCTCTGGTTCCGGTTTTGCTTTGCCTATTCGCTTCTGTGTCTCTATTTCATATTTGGCTTAAGGATTATGGGATGATTTTCTTATGGAATTTGAATTCGTTTTGGGATAAGGGTTCTTATTGAATAATGTTTTTAGGGTTTTGTTGGGTTTTGGGGCTTCGATATTGATTTGGCTTGGGAATCAATTTTGATTAGGGCTTGGCTATATTTTTCGTTGCATTTTAATCAGAATTGATTTTGGTAATTTTCGATTAAAGTTTCGCTTGTCTCATTTTTGGATTTGGTTCTTAAGGATTGCATGGTATTTCTAGGACTTTTTGGAGATTAGAATTCTATTCTATTTTGGACTTGGTTTTTCCAGGGTTGGGGAATTCTGAAATGGGTGTTGAATCTAGTCTTGGACTTGTTTTGTACTGTTTGGGGGAATTGTGGGTACTATTGTTTTGGTGTTTGGGGTATTTTGGGTTGTTGTTTTGGTGTTTGATTTCTAAACTGGGAAGCTTCGGGTCTGCAATTGAAATCAAAGCTTGTTTCGGTATTGTAGGGAAATGTTGTTTTTCGTTCTATTTTTGGAATATGGGATTCTTTCGCTTTCGATTTCTGATGTTGTTTTTGAAATTGGCTATTGGATTTTGATTTTGAATTTTGGAAAACTCCTTATGATAACGATTTTTTTATGGTTTTGGGGTTTTTTGGCATTGATGAGGAAGACCATGTCAGAAGCAACAATCTCCCAACAGGTATGAGGATGTGCTTACAACAACAATCCATCAACAGGTGTAATTTAGAATGAGGTTGTGTCAAGGCAGCAACACAACAGGTATAGCTCACATATTTCTATTATCCAATTCCATCTTAACAATAAGGTATAAAAACAACTAACATTTGACATTATTATTGATGCAGATCAAACAGAACAAGGAATCATGGAGCAAATACATACACATTAAAGAAAACACCATATAATCATTCATAGCGTAATATACAACATACAAGTTGAAGACCTTCCAAAGAAATTTATCTTCAATCTTTCCCTCCTCACTAATTCAATTTTCCACTAGTGCTCTTCCCAATTAATGTATGATTGGAATGCAAACTTTAAAACTTTTGATGACTTTCCTGCTTTTTATAAAGTGCAAAATTTCGTGTATAGAGTTCTGTTTGTGGAATTGTGAGTGTAAAATTTTTTGTTTGTAGTATTGTGTGTCTTTTCTACGTGTGAGTAGTATATATGTTTGCAAAATAAAATTTGTAGTATCATTTTAATCTGTAACCCCCACTTCAGAATATAAATTATTCCCCTTTCAGACTCCTGGTTTTCTTTTGTCAACAAATTTCAGTTAATGCTCTTTATTAAGAAAAACCAAAATATTAATTTCCTTAATCAAAATTATTTGCAATTAAGCAGAATAATTGAATTCCGTTAAAAGGCCCCAAGACAAACTCTTCAAAATCGTCAGCTCCCTTTTAAAATTTCATTTTATTCAAATTTCAAATTAATTTCGTAATCATATTCAATCAAATTTCTATCAAATGAATTTCCATAAATTTTCAATTAATTTGTTTACCAGAGTCATTAAATCAAATAATTTGAACATGATTTCTAATAATAGAGAAGGTAGTATGAGACCTAAGCCCAACCGACTAGTGAGAGGTAAGTGAGAAAAATGTGGATATAAAAACGTGGGTTTGGCCGAATTGAATAATAATAAAACAAACTATAATTAGCAAAACTGGAAATGCGTAACAAAATTGACCGAAATAAGACAAAAAATTTGAAAACAGATCAATCATTTTTATTTCAAACCAATGAAACCTTATAGGGCTGAAGTTAATCAAATTTATTTTTTTTTTCAATTAAATTTAGAACACCTCAACATATTATTATTATTTTTAAAACTTTTTTATATAAAAATAAAATGAGACAAAACTTCTTATTTTATTTTGAATAACAAAGCGAATAAAACACATTTTTATTTTCTAAAATTATAATATATATACTATTACATGAAAATACAAAATTTTATTTATTTTTTATTTTCTTTTCCTCTCTTGGAAAATAGGAGAAAAATAATAACATCTAAACTTATACTAAATAAATAATTTTCTTTAATTTTTAAAAAGCAAATGAAAACATATATTTTATTTTTCCCTAGAATGATAAAAAGGATAAAATCCAAATCATATATTTTTTATTTTCTTCTTCTAAAGTGAAAACAAAAAAAAAACAAAAGATTATAAAATTCAAACTTAAATTTTATGAGAATTGATTAAAAATACTTTTGTTTCTTTCTTCGTTTTTATTATTTTTTATTTTATTATCCGGAAGAAATTGGATGTTCGTAGCTGCCCCTCATTACTTAATTTTTATTGGATATTTGAAAATTGAGATTTTGATATTGTTAAAGTACAACATAAACAAGGACGAAAACACTAATTTCGTTCAGTTTGCAAAAAAAAAAAAAAACAAATGTATAGACCGAGACCTAGACCTTGCTTCTGCAGAGGATCAAGTGAAAAAAATAATATGATGATGATTTTTCTTCATTCATTTTTTTTTCTTAAGAATGGCCAATACCTTGCTTCTGCAGGGAATCACAGACTCAAAAGATGGCTAAGACCTTGCTTTTGTAGGGGATCAAGTGCCAAAATAATATAAAGATTTTTCATCATTCATAATTTTTAAGATGGCCAAGATCTTGCTTTTACAAGAGATCGGGCGCCAAAATAATATGAGGTTGGTTGTGACCTTGCTTCTGCAGGAGATCACAGATAAATAAAAAAAGAAGGATGGCCAAGACCTTGTTTTAGCAGGGGATCAAACGCCAATAGATGTATAGAGATTTGTTTTCATTTTTTTTTTCAAAAGATGACCAAGACCTTGCCTCTGTAGGGGGATCAAGTGCCAAGATCAAGATAAGGATAGTTGTGACCTTACTTCTACAGAGGATCAAGTGCCAAGAGATAGGTGAAGATTTATGTTTATTTTTTCTATTTTTCAAATATTTTTGAACGATTTTTCAAAAGGATTTTTTTCAAAGAATTTTCCAATGAAAATATTTCAAAAGGGAACAAATGTATAAAAATATGTTTTTTTCCATAATTTTCCAATAACTTTCAAGGGTAATGTATGTACGTATTTTCAAAGAATTTCTAAAAAAATTGTGTTTTTCATAATTTCCAACAATTTTTAATGACAATATGTACAAGTATTTTCTTTTTGAAGAAGAAAATATTTTTCTTTTCATAATTTTCCAGTAATTTTCTACAGCAAAGTATGTACAAAAGTTTTTTTTTTTTTTCAAAAAAGTATATATGTATAGAAATCTCATACAAATTTTTAAAGGATATATACAAAACGTTTTTTTTTTTTCAAAAGGAATATATGTACACAAATTTTTGGATATGTACGAATTTTCAAAGGATATAAACAAAAAGATTTTTTCAAAAAGAATATATGTAAAAAAAAAATTAGAAAGGTTTTTTCAAAAATAATATATCTACAAATTTTCAAAGGATATATACAAAAAGTGTATTTTTCATCAAAAGTTTTCAGTGTGAAGAATCAGATATTCCTTGTAATCATTGAATTCATTAGATACCGGCTTTTCTTTTTATTTCAAAAACAAGGGACCTTCTAAAGTTGAAGCTAACATTCATATAGGGTAATTATCAATTTCTTGTCAAGAAACATTGCTTTAGTGCATGTTTGAACCCGTAGGTAAATAGTAAGTGTTTATATGAGAGTTTGAGGCATTTGAAGGCTACTGGGAATGCTCATGCTCATATAGGATTGCCCTAGTTTTGGTATGTTCAGTTATTTGGGTGAACTTCAACTTATCAAGGTATGAACAAATAGGTTTAAATGAGAGTAAGGTTAGTATAAAAGACTGTTCCTGATAGGAAAATAAGCTTTATAAGGAAAACTCACACAAATTGCCCTAGTTTGTGTGTGAAGGTAATGATGGGGCATGTATGAAGGATGAGTCGCTTCTATAAGATAAAAGTGGGAATGACAAGGGTACGAATGAAACCGGGTTGCCCCAATGTTACTTCATCTACAATGCTTTATTATCAATTGGCAAGTTAATTGACAACTCCTTTTTGATATAGGCATTCTAATATTTATTTATTTTTTATTTTTTTTCTTCTTTTTTATTTTATTTTTTCTTCTTTTTTTTTTTGACAAGTATTAGTAACATCATTTTTTTACAAAGTTAAACTTTATACAAATCGTGACAATCATTCATCAATGAATATGGACTTTGTTGGGATTGTAACATGGCCAGGGGTTACAAGGTTGTAGCAAAAAGGATATAAAGGCTTAAAAATTAGTTGTGGGGTAAAAGTTTCGAAACAAGGATCGTCATTCACATGCTAGAAACAATCAAGGTTTTCTTTAACATGCTTTCCGTCACCATTTCCTTTTTCTTACTTTTTCTTTTCTTTTTTTCCTTGTTTTTTTTTTTTTTTTTTTTTTTTTTTTTTTTTTTTTTTTTTTTTTTTTTTTTTTTTTTTTTTTTTTTTTTTT
>Ga0209700_103717_pt1 | contig 28762 bp, 16 predicted proteins | sample SiratroredBW_FD_187528 | JGI IMG/M metagenome (GOLD analysis project Ga0209700, IMG submission 187528) | Root nodule microbial communities of legume samples collected from California, USA - Siratro red BW (SPAdes) (version 2) | ecosystem: Host-associated > Plants > Roots > Nodule | place: USA... | reverse complement strand
TGTGCGACTTAACAAAGCTATGTCATGGCTAATTCCTATAACTCTCTAGCATTGCCATAACTAGGTAATGGCTGGAACTCAAATAATAGCTGGAACTGAAATACTCAAGGTCACTAGTGGACATTCTGAGTGTTCAACCTTATGTAGTTAAGTGTTTAACTGCGCATTAGTTTCTGACCACACACTCAGGAAATCATCTAAGTGCACCCCTAACCTCCACAACTGTAAAATTTACATGTTTAACAATGTGCGACTTAATAAAGCTATGCCATGGCTAATTCCTATAACTCTCTAGCATTGTCATAACTAGGTAATGGCTGGAACTCAAATAATAGCTAGAACTGAAATACTCAAGGTCACCATTGGACATTCTAAGTGTTCAACCTTACGTAGTTAAGTGTTTAATTGCGCATTAGTTTCTGACCACACACTCAGGAAACCATCTAAGTGCACCCCTAACCTCCACAACTGTAAAATTTACATGTTTAACAATATGCGAATTAACAAAGCTATGCCATGGCTAATTCCTATAACTCTCTAGCACTGTCATAACTAGGTAATGATTGGAACTCAAATAATAGCTGGAACTGAAATACTCAAGGTCACCAGTGGACATTCTAAGTGTTCAACCTTATGTAGTTAAATGTTTAACTGTGCATTAGTTTCTGACCACACACTCAGGGAACCATCTAAGTGCATCCCTGACCTCCACAACTGTAAAATTTACATGTTTTGAGACTAAATGGTCTGCCATTGCTTTATCATAAAAGTCACTACCATACCCATAAGTCAAGATTGAACAGTCATCAAATACCCACTGCCAACATTGGACATTCTAAGTGTTCAACCAGAAGCAATGAAGTGTTTAACTACCCAGTACTTATTGACCACACATCGCAACATATGTCATAAAAACATATCCATCAACGACACGAATCATGTCATATGGAAACATGTAAATACTAACAAAACTGTTTACTAACAAATGTTGCAAACAGTATTTGTACACAACATTCAACGTTCAATACCCTATACCAAGTTCAAATTACAATATACAAAATTAACTTCAGAAATGTCTATACAATGCACAAAGATCTTAATAAATCCACTAGTCAGCAACCCCATGCTCATATAAGCTTCAATTCCTCCAACACATTTTGTCGACGAAGATTGTTATCATGTAGGACCCATGTATAAACAAGATCTTGTCGATATGCTTGAAGTTCTTTCTGCAAAAAAAATAAACAAATATCAAATAAAATTAACTCCATTCATTTTAATTATTAAAAATCAAACTCCAAACAAAAAACACATGTCAACTTTAAAAAATATAAACTAACCGTTGTGAACCTAGGCACGGTCTTCCCATTAAACCGTGACACACCATAAACCCATATTTTACACTAATCTGCAATGAACAAAAATTAAACTGCAATGACATTACCAACCACCATAAACCCATATTTTACACTAACCTGCAAAACTGCAACACATTCGCACAGGTATAGCCCGTGAGCATTCCTTTACTGATGAAAAATGTAAAAACATCTATCTAAACTACTAATTAACATAGAAAGGACCGCCCCACCCCAATTATATACATTAAGGTCCTCCAAACTATCTAACAAATTAAACGGATATGTAGAAACAGTCCTAGAAGTTTTAGGAAAATAGAATACAGCAAAAGCAAACAATATGTAAAGTCTACAAAAGTAGTCTACATGTTTTTTAACATTTATTTTTCTATCATTCAATTTCTCTAAAATACCAAGTACGGTAATGTCCTGACCATTGAACAAATTTGTTACCAAACCTACGTTATTATCATCAAAACTAACCTCTTCACCAGTTATCCCCAAGCCTAAACCCATACAGACATCTAAACCAGACAGCGGAACTAGAAATCCCTTATTCTAAAACTTTGCTCATTTGGAGACCAACGATTCACCAACTCCCTCAACAAAGGACACGAAATGTTAATTGGTTATGCCATGCAAACAAGCCATTTAAATGGAGTTTTCTCCAACTTTGCCCTTTGGAAATCATGCATCTTTTTGCTCACCTCAATTATTACATCACTGTCCACTTTGTGGAAAACTCTAATCTGCGATAAAGGGTAAAACAAAAGTAATTATGTCAACTACTTACATTTTTTAATAAAAAAACTATAATTAAGAAATAACACATTTACCTTTAATTCGTTGACATCAACGTTGGACCGTCTGCCATCAGACCTTCTACCAGCCATAACTTGGTTCCAACGAACCTGTTAATTAAAACAACAAACTTAATTAAACTTATTTGTTCAATAACCTGTGTGTACAAAAGTTCATGTATATAATCATTGACGCATTCTTTTACATTTAACAAAACAACCAATACCATTAACACCATTGACAATTCAAAACTGTTTAACCCTCTATACTTAAGTGTCTAACTATCTGCAAGTTTCTGACCACAAATCACAGGGGTAGCAATTATGTGTCAAACTCACCTCCATACTTGAAATACTACCAGTTTTCCACATACAATCTTGAACCCACTGTACTTAGTGACCGCCCATCACAACAATGTATACGTAAATAACACAATACAAACACAACCGCAAATTAACAACTCACACTACACGAAGACAGAAAAAAATCTGTGGTGGAGGGTGACGACGACGAGAATAAGCTCTGTGAGGGAAAACCAAAAAAGGGAACCTGTGGGTGGCTGCGACGCTCAACGGAGGAAATCTGTGGGTGGCTGTGGCACTCAACGGAGGAAGGCCGTTGGGAGGGGTGAAGGGCGACAGTGACGAGAAGCTGTGTGAGGGAAAACCAAAGAAGGGAACCTGTGGGTGGATGCGACACTCAACGAAGGAAATCTGTGGGTGGCTGCGACGCTCAACGGAGGAAGGTCGTTGGGAGGGGTGGAGGGCGACAGCGACGAGAAGCTGTGTGAGGGAAACTAAAACCCTGTGGGTGGCTGCAGCGCTCAAATGAGATGAAACTCAAACCCTAAATTTTACCCCAATGCCATGCTGGACCAAATTTGCCACGCAGAAACTAATTGGCCACATCACTGCCACGTAGAGTTGTAAGTGGTTGTAATGCCACGTAAGGTTGTTAATGTATAAGCACTCATTAAAAAATTTATAGATATTTACTCACCTTAATCTCTTTTCCTATTTTTATATAATATCACTTATCATGTTTATTTATTGTTTATTTTTACCTTTTTTTTTCTTTTCGCTCAAATAAAACATGATAATTTTAACATATTTGGAAAAGATAGATTTTTAATATTTCACCTATTTTTTATTAAAATCAATTTTAGTTTTATGTTTGAAACAAAAGTTGCAATTTATGAATTTTTTTTTTCAAAAAACAAGTTGATTGTATGACTATGAACATTTGCAGTTTACTATTACTTTTTAATATTTTTTTCTTTCAGATTTATGCTTATTTTTCTTATTTTTGGATTTTTCATATTTAAATAAAATTAATTATCTTAAAATAATTTTTAACAAAATTACTCAAATAAAATCTTACTTTAATAATAAATTATAATAGTAAATGATTATACATATAATAAATTATTAAAATAATTAATTTAATCATATAGTATGACTAACCACTTGAATTCTTATAGTAAAATATTTTATTTGCATTTAACTTTACCTAAATATATGTTTTATTAGAACTTAAACAAATAAAAATCAATAAAATATTATGAAGTATTATAAATTAAATGTCTATAAGATATCTCACTCAAAAAAATAAAATATGTTGAATTATAAATTAAACCATTAAATTCATGTTTCTCTCATATCATTCAAATATTATTCAAAATAAAACAATATCAAATAACTTTTAAAATTTAATGATATTAAATTTAAAAATAAAATAACTAAAAAAACATAAATATGGAATATAGTTATTTGTTTTTAATATGGAATGTGTGTGTCAAATAAAGCACGAAGCTCCGTTACACACAAAGCACGTTAGAAGCGGTTTTTTTCGTAAATTTGTCGGCCACCGCACATGGCAATGCGTCCAACATCCTTTCCAACAACGATAATTATCCTCTTTCCACCAACATTCTGAGATTAAACTTAATAATAATCGGTTGTTATATGTTATAATATGAATTAATAATTATAATCTTTGTTTATGTCGGAGGAAACATGTTTATCATATATCTCTTATTTGTCAAGCTTTTCAGAGTCTTTGGAATATTGTAGGTGAAATAAATTTTACATTTTAAATATTTATAATGCAATAAATAAATTCTCAATTTCACATAAAACTTAAATATAATATTTTCTGTATATTTTTTTATTTTGTAGTATGACTTTTAGTATATAAATTTTTAAAAATTTATTTATTGTATTATCAATATTAAAATTTAAAATTTTATTGATAATTTTAGTTTATTTAATAGTTTATTCACTTATTTTATTTTTTATTTAAAATTTATTTAATTTTGTCTTCTTATTTTTTTCTCCAATAGTGTTTAACGAAATTTATTCAATCGAAATTTATATTGATATCAACAATTATAATTGGACATGAAAGATGTAATAAGTGTCTGAAAAATCAATCGCGGTTAGTTAAAATGAGTTTCATTATCATTTGTATTTATAAGAAACGAGAAGGGATGAAATATTAAAATTTGGACAGTGTGATTTGTTATGAAATGTATGGAAAGATGGTAAAGGTTCATAAATAACTATTTTTTCAGTGAAAAGTATATAATTTTTAACTCAATTGTCATTGTTCATCTTATTTGACCATCAGTTTTCACATGTACCTATAACCTTCTATGTGAAACTGACTTGAAAAATATATTTGACTAATTAACGTGGATTAATTCTTACATAATTGATTATATGATATACTTAAACCTAATCAATTATGTAGATATCAATATGATATATTAATGCATCAAGATCACATAATAATCCATTATGTATAATCCAGATCGTGGAATTTGGAAGTCATTATTGAGGATCGGAAGAACTTTTGTTACTGAATAATTTTTTTTTATCTCTTTACTCACCCCATGGAGATGCAAAAAGAAACCATGGGTTTGCAGGAAGAAATTGCCCTAAAGGTGAAGAAAGTCAGTCTTGAGTTTGCAAGAGGGTTTTGTTTCATGGACCCCATCATCACTACCTGCACCTCCATTCTACAATTTTCTTTTCTTCACTGCACTCTCCCTCCTAAATCACTTGATTATTATTGTAGGTAATTTATTTTTTTTAATCTTCTTGATTACTTAATCCAGAAAACTCTTGAATTGCTCAATCTGTTACGTTAACCAACAAGAATAGAATAAGTAGTAATTATGGAGTGCAGGAAGCAAAAGCTTTTGCAAGATCATGTTTTTTTAATGGGCCAAAACAGCCCATTTATGTGGAGGTGGAGGTGATTCCACTGGGAGATGGAAACAAAACCTAGTTTCAGACACTACAACACCAGCAACCATGGCGAGTAGGAGGTGTCTGCGAACGTTAACAAAAACGACACCGTTTCTCTTCAGAAACCCATCTTCTTTCCGCTCTCTCACTCGGCCCCCATTTCCCCTCGCCAGAGCTTCTTCACCCGTTTTCACCAAATCCGCTTCTGCTTTTGCACAATGGCCTCACCTGCGCTATTTCTCTTCCGACAAACAAGACGATCACAGCGACGAAGAGGATTATAGTGAAGAAGAAGATTATGAAGATGACGACGACGACGACGACGATGTCCCTGCTGTGTCAAGTCGAAAAAAGGTGTACACGCCGGAGGAGAAGGAGGCGGAAGCGGAGGCTATTGGCTACAGAGTGGTTGGCCCTCTTCCAAAGGACAATGACGTTTTTAAGCCCTACGAACCTGTTTTCGCTGTTGTTCAGGTTCAACTTCTCAAACATTCTGCCATGATTCGATTACTCTTTTTAAAACTATTTTTTAGTTTTATTAAAAAAAAAGCTCGTTTGATTCTCTTCAATACACGCAGTTCAAATTTGCTTTATTTAGACTCTTTCGTTAGGCCTACCCTTGTCATTAAATTTAAAGCATTTCGAAGAAATTTTAATTAAACAATATTACTAATACATACACCCATGTTCGAGTTACCGTTCACCAGCTTCAATTGTCTCACTCGTTACTTGAACAGTAACACTGCGTTTTAATGAATGCTACCGAAGTTACAAAGGGGATACTATGTTGTAGAATGCCAACGTCATTTTCGACTTTCTTTTGTCCTCGTACGCAACCATGCTTGAAAAAAAAAAAAAGGAAAGGAAGTAGTTTCGGTTCATCTGAATGTTGAATGTAAGAAAATGAGAAAACATCTTTGAGTTGTTTCTGTTTTCTGCATTTCGAGAGAACTTGCCTAGAAAACAATTTTCAAAACTTGATAGATTTTGAGTGACAAATTAATTAGTGAGTAGCATGAAATTGTAGTAGAAAACAGTTTTTAAAACTGTAAAGTGGATAGAGAATCAGATTTCCTCTTTAGTGATTGTTTGTGTATTTTTATTGCTTCAGGTTGGATCGCACCAGTTTAAAGTAAGTAATGGAGACAGCATTTTCACCGAAAGGTTGAAGTTCTGTGAAGTGAATGACCAGGTGAGTTCTCTTTTGCTAGAAGTTCCTGACTCTAGTATGTGTGTTAGTATGATCGAGCTTTAGGTTGACGGTTCTTTGCAAAATTGTATTCGTTTTGGGTGCTTGTGGACCCGCTATTGAAAACATTACTGTTCAAGTAGTTGTTTCTTAAGCCCTACCTAGTATGAAATGGCTTGTGTTATTATTGTTATGTGCAGCTGCTTCTTACCATTTTGATAGTTTACAAACTGCTTTGTTTGCCTAGTTGTTTGTGTAATTGCAATATGTTTGTATAAGTGTGGCAGCAGGCTTATCAAGTAATCATCGACGGCTTATTTTCTCTGTACTATTTATTTGCTGTTTTTGTTGTGGAATCTATCATGCCCGTTATTGAATATTCCATTGCATTTTTTGTCCATTGCAGTTGATTTTGAACAAAGTTCTATTGCTTGGCTCCGCTAGTCAGACAATTATTGGCAGACCAATAGTACCAGATGCAGCTGTTCATGCTGTTGTTGAGGAGCATGTGAGTGTAGACCTTCCATTTCAATTATGTGAATCAGGTTTTTTACGAGGGGGGTAGGAATATAATAGGGTTGGATGGAATGATCTGCTCTTTCAGTCGTTAGTTGCACCAACATTGCATTTACTCTTAATACATATGCATTCATAATGATAATTAGAATTGTGAATTGTGTGTGGCTAAATAACATAATTTCTCATGTTTATAAAATTAAATAAGAATTATATATTGCCCTTATGTTTTGTAAGGAGGGTCTCTTAGGAGCTGTTTCAAAGCAAACTGAAAATAAAGTTAATATGTTTTGTTGAACTTTTAAAAAAATATTTTTAGAAAATGATGCTGGAAGTAGGCCCAAATCTAAAAGGAAAAAAATAGTGGTTTTGGTGCCTCTCCACCTTTGTTGATGCACCATTCTGTTTTGCCACTCACTATTTGCCCAAAGTTGACAAATTCTCAACCAAACAAGGTTCAAGTCCCCAACTCCAAAACCATCTATCATAATGGCATTTTGATCCTTCACACCCATCCACTCCATGGGTCCCAGTGGTGCAAAGGGAAAATTTTGATTCAGGGTGCCAAAGGAAGAGGATGTTACTTTGGCTAGGGACCGATGGAGAGGGGAGAAGGTGAGTGAATAGTAGATGGCAGGAGAGTGTATGCCTCAGTGCATGATCAAAACTCTTTCACATATTAAGCACAGTGACTTTTGGTAATAAAAGCTTATTGAATGATGGAAAAGATGTCATTCAAAAGTTCATTCTGGCAGTTTGAAAAAGATTCAGGTCAAACTATTGGTAAAAGGGCAGAAAAATTTATAGTGTTCTATTTAATTTTCTTAAATTTGTGAACTTTGAGCCTACAGACAAGGAAAGACAAACTTATAAAAGAGAAAAATAAAGGTTCCTGTGAAATGTTTCGTAATAGAATTGAATCTTGGACTCCCCGGAGACGAAATAGCTACCTAACGGAATTCTTGCCAAACAATTTATTGGAAATGCATACCTCAGTCTGAAAATAGAAATAAAGGACCCAAACAAGTTCTCTAAATTTTGGAAGAATGATAATGAAAACTCTCTTCCAGAAAATAAAAATGGATTATGAAAATGGAAATCATTTTCTCTAAGCAAATGGGTCTTTCTATCAGTTTCTCTGTCTTCATGATTTTTTTTTTTTATCCAAAACTTAAAGAATGAAGTTGATTTCCACTTTGGTTGGCTTGAGGATTGAATTGAAATGAAGTATGGAATGTTATCAATGACTGTCTAATATCTGCGTGTGCTCTCCCCTTTCCTGCAAGACCCCCCTGCCGCTGTTCCTCTGTTAACTGAATACATGCATTATAATTGTGCTGTTTCTAGTAGCTTTTGATTTCGACGAGATGCACTAATGAAAATTTTATGGTTTTTCTAACCAATGTATTCTTGTTTTTCTTTCTATACACTTGTATTTGTGCTCATTTTTCCTTTTGTAACAGGCACTAGATGCAAAGGTGATTATTTTCAAGAAAAAGAGAAGAAAGAATTACCGAAGAACCAAAGGGCATCGACAGGTGTGTTGGACAGCTATTACTTAATCACGTGCTGTTTTCATGTAATATTAGTTGTACTGATTCTACTTGATGCATGGTTATGATCTTCAGGAGTTGACAAAGTTAAGGATAACTGATATTCAGGGAATTGAGAAACTTGAAGTTGTATTGACTGAAAAGCCTTCAAAACCTGCTAAGAAAGAACAGGAAAAGGTGGCAGTTTCTGCTTAAAAGGGATGTACTACCCCGCTTAACTGTTGACACTCATTCTGGTATCTTTGTGTCAGTGAGTTTTGATAGATGGATGGCATTTAGTGAGAATGAGTATTGCTGATAAGCTCCATTTGCATCTGCAAATTCTTGTTAGGCGGAAATAGTCAACCATCCACTTGGTAGTCAGGTTTTGTAGAATCTTACACAATTTTTCTTTTCCCTTTTGTAATGCTATAACTAGCGATTGGATGTTTGAACATAGATACATTGATTCTTAAACTGGTTTCAAGGTCTCAAATTTAATAACGACTCCTGTATTTTATTGTTAGATTAAAAAAAAATGATATTGTACGTTTTCAACGGTTTCAACATGAGGATTGAACATATCCACTGCAGACAGCTAGTTCCCTCTACTCAAGTACTTCATTATGATTGCAAATGAAAAACAATGAATATTGGCGTCTACCCACCCCATGGTTGTCGTTGGACTTGATTAGTACGAGAAAATACACTTACAACAATAACGTTGAGAAAAACTATACTGAGTAAAAATTATGAGTAAAGAGGTTATAATTTACAAGACTGTCACATGTCCATGATACTGGAGTACTTTGTTTTTGGTTTTTTAACCGAGTTGGTGCAATTTTATAAAAGAAAAATTTGTTAATATTTTTTTTTAAAGATATCATACATGTATAACACGCATTTAATTTTGTGAAAGTAAAATGATGTCAAATATAATTTTGTTTAATGTTAATCGATTTTTTCTTCAATTTGAATTGAAGTTGTGTTCTATTAAAATTATTTTTATTTTAAAATGATGTCAAATATAATTTTGTTTAATGTTAATCAAATTTTTCTTTTATTTGAATTGAAGTTGTGTTCTATTAAAATGATTTTTATTTTAAAAACTGAAGTTGTGTCATGTGTCACGTTGGACTTCACTCCACTTTTATAAATTTAAAAGCATATATAATTTTTTCACTATGATGTAATATTATGTAAACACGACTTTCTTATATGATAATTTTTTTCTATAAAATTGCACTTCATACTTTTGGTTTCCACTTCATACTCTTTCGGTTTAACTTCGCTTTAAAGTTAACTAGAGTTTTCAACGAATTTTACTTCTAAATCTTATAAAAATGTAAAACAGTACTACTATGTTCAGTGGAAAAGATGTGCTAACTAAATTCATACCATCCTTAAAAGTTGGTAAATCATTTTTTTATGAGCAAAGTTGCAAAGCACTTCCACTTTGATTTTGATTATGATTATTTTAATAAATCATTTGCTGCACAGCTACTCCACTTCTTACCACTGTGAGTTATATAAAATTATTAAAAATTGCAAAAGATCTAAGAGTGGGTTGGTATCTGATTTACTAGTACAATTGGTTGTGCTTGCACAGAACTTGCTGCTTCATGTGACCATTATTTTGTTTTCACTGTGCACCATCTGCTGATATCTTCCCCTTTTTTAATTTCATGGGTTTGGATTAGACTTGTATCACTCAACCTTGTCCAAAATCTATATAAAGCAAACATAGGTCACCCTCACAAAGTAGGGTTTCAGATGACAGATTGAGTACTCATATAGGCATAGAAATCATCTTGAAATGTATTTACAGAATCAAAATGGAAAACTAAGATGAGATTGGTTTGATTATCTCTGTAGAATTTAAGTAAAATGAAGATATATTTATCACCCTGAAATTGACATGCATTCTTTAGCTTCTAATAAAATATTTAACTAAAGATATCTCTACATTACTAGGCTATATACTACTATTGTTCATGAATACTTGAATAGCATTGGCCTTGGTAATTATTGATATGCTATTCTTGTCTTATGAAAAGACATTGTAGTTCCTGTCAGTAATTACACTTTGACTAAAGTTTTTCTTCAATGCTCAATCATCAACTATCTTCTTAATTAACAAGTCCAATTTAATTATTACATATGGACAATAAACAGCCAAGGTACTAGTTTTTGCAGTGGTTGACGCAGACCTTTCCTTTCTTCTCAACCTTGCATTTTCAGTGCTACACATGGTTTTGTTGCCCATAGTAGTGACCACCCTTTATTTCTTTGTTGTTTACAATTCAGGAAGTGCTCACAAATTCACAGATTCATTTTCACCACAATGGTGATTAACTTAAAAGTTGGTATTATGGAAGGATGACTCAAACGTTAATTGAGTAAAAAGTTTGTGTCTTGAAAATAGTCATTCAATCATAAATTAAAAGTATAAAGCTTTTACAGCATTAATACATAAAAATTAAACTGTTAAATAACTCTAATATTTTACTCTGGTTAATTCAAAAATCAGAGGACTGGTGAAGAGGTTGAGGATAAGCATGATTTGGGAAGCACTTTTAGGTGATGTTTTCCTGCACAAGCATGAATGTTGTCAATTTAAAGCGTGTGGAAGCACTTTTGTGACCTTTGATTATGCATTTCAGGTGTCCACTATTGGCAAGTAGAATAATTCCATGTCACCTTCATCTGTCAATGTTATGAATTTATGACTGTAGTTTAAGTAGCACATGAACAATAATAAACATATTACTTTTCAAATAATTTTATTTACTATAAATATATTAATTGAATAAAAAAAGAAAGTAAATTGAAACTTTTACATCGGCTAAAACTTGAATTATTTTATAATGGACGTGGTATGATTTTCCATGACTGCCATAATCTAACAAAATTGACACATAAACACCCATTTCAAAAGTTCATAATTAAATGCTGTACAGGTGGCTCAAACCCTAAGGATCTTTCACCTTATTCTGTGGAGATTTACATCATGCAAATTTTATTGCATAAACCCAAAACATTATGACACAGAGTATATATGTGAATATTCGAAGTGGTACCCCTGAGGGATACCCCTGAGGGATACCCCTGAGGGATTTTTTGTGATGTTTTCACCTTCACATCGCAGATTGGCCTGAGTATTTGTTAATGCAAACCATCCACTATGCAAATAATTTAATGTGCCAGAGCCAAAATGGAAAAAATAAAGAAAGCCTTAGCATCATCAGCAAATATTAAAGATCCATGAACATATTATTATAAATTTGTTTTATGACTAATGACATGTGAATCGAAGTGACTCAGATGAAAGTTGCAATTAATCATCCAATGTTCAGTGTCCTTACTGCTAAAAAAATCTATAGATACCCCACCATGGTTTTGTGATGATGCTCAAGAAACTTGTAAACAGAAACAAGAAGTTATTGTGGTGCATTTCTTATTGGCCATTAGTAAGCAAACAAACAAGTGGGTATGCTAGTAAAATCAGAAGTTCAAAACTTTCATACAATTGTTAGTTTTAAATGCTTAAGAACCTTCATATCTTTCTATGACATGGTCGCCTAGCAATCATCAAAGGTCATTTAAATTTGGCATAAAATCTTGTGCATGCATATAACAAAGTACGAAAAGCACCATCAATCTGGAGTCCACTGAATGAAAAGAAAAAAAGAGAAGGTTTAAAATTCCATATGGCCATGGGAAGAGAGAAAAGTTGTTAGGAGTTGGTCATTTTCAGTTAGTGGCCTGTTCTACTTTTCCAACTAGACAGTGCCTTAGTGCATAAGTCACATTCTTTAAATATTGGCAACTAGGAAAAGAAACTGTCAAGGACATTATGCAGTATATTCTGTGTATTAATAGGAAAAAAAGATTGATTCACTTGCTTGTCTCTGCAAACATTCTTAACAGATTGTCCCTTTGTCTTTTAGATCATGCAAATGTTTCATTTTTATGTAAAATCATTCCACTCAGATTTGAAGCATCAAGGATATTCTTTGGTTTTGCTTACAAAAGTAACATGATAAGAATATGCAGTAGAATAAACTTGAGACATCCTTGCTTAATGACAAGAAATTGCTATATATAATTGGCAAATTATTAGTGCTTCTATCACAAAAGCATATAAAAGACTGAATAATGACAGGTGTTGTTAATATCGTTTGAACAAAAAGAAATTAAGTACTCCATTAATTAATATAGCAAGTTATTTAATGTTCAATAAACAGAAATTGTTTCCACCAGGTATTTCATTTTTTTCATGTCATTTGGATCTAATTTTGGTAGTTAACTCTTAAGAAGGTGAACAATTCTTGAAAGATTCATAATTGATTATGAAGCTTCTGTTCTGGCTACACATTCAAAAATTAAAATTGAAGTTTTTTTTTACGAGATATACATCCACGCATAATATTCCCATATTTAATTTTAAATAGTATATATATTAGTCACGAGTTGTAACATTTATGAGTGAAGTTTAATTTTTAACATCAGAAAATTATCAACGCAATATTATTTTTAATTCGTTTATCTTAACTGTTTACATTTCTTATGAAGCATCTTCACTCTATTAGAAATTTAACATACTAATAAAAAGCGTGAAGTTAAAAGATATAATAATAAAATACTAAAAAAATTAAAAATAAAATTCAGAAATTGAATAGTAAGATATACCTTTAACCCAATATCAAAATAAAAGTCCACGGACACATTGGTTTGATATGACTCAGGAGTAACTTGTAACTTAGTGACATCAAATCTTTGGTTAAGTCAAATAGGTTTCAAATTTCAATAATTCATCTATGAAAGAACATCACAAACAAAGGAAAAAAAAGGGGACACATAAGAATCAAAGGAGATTCCAAAATTGCAGACACAGCTTCAAAGTCTTGACTTGGGTGTGTAGCACATGGAGTTAGGGCAAACAGGTAATTACACAGCAGCCGTCTCTTTGTAGTATTTTGTGTTGGATTCTTTCTGGTATATTCTTTTCAGTTAGTTGGTTCAATAGTCACAATATTTATATGTAACGAAAAGTCTGCAGTTGTTACACTAACACACACAAGTTCCCATCTTCACAAGAGGGTCACTCTGCAATGGTTCCTAAACTTGGTGGTCACATGGAGGATGCAGGAACTGGACCATGAACTAGGCCTATCTGAAATTCTAAACGATACTCATCTCTTCCTTCTTCTGATAAAGTTGAAATCTTTAGCCGAGAAGAAGGAAGTGTAAGACAGATTTTTGAAGATGAAAGCAAAGTTTTGTGAAGTAGCATATACTTTCAGTTTGTTTGGTCCTTCAGGGTGGAGTTCCTTCACTTGGGGTCTGTAATCATGGACCATTATTGGGTTCATAGTTTTTATGGATCCAACCATCTCAAATGTGCAAAGGTACTTTCCCTTCCTCTTCTAATTTACTCACTTTCTTTTGATTTCCTTGTTTGTTGAGGTTAAAAGTTCATAACTTTCTTCTGTAAAGTTATTCTAATGTATGCCGAATTAAGTAAGGTTGATTTTTGCGAAGCATATTTACATATGGATTCCTTGGTTTAATGAAATCTGAACTTAAGGTTAATTTGACTATGGCAAATTCTATTTGGTTTTAATGGATACAATATCATTGTTTTCTACGCATAGGTTATGCCACTTTTCCTTTTTCTGTCTTTTTCACAGCCAATTAGAGACGGTGGGGATTGGTTTTTTTATTATTATGAAGTTTGAGGTGAAAAATGGCCATGAGTTGTGTGCAACTGTTTTTCCTTACAAACTTTGGTGATTCTCCTTTTTTTAAACATGCCTCTAGATTTTATTTATTTGATGCGCAACCCAACATATTTATTTATTGAAAGCACTTCTCTAGTTTATCTCAATCCTGGTTTTTTCTCTAGGCTCCTGAACTATGATGCTACAGTTAAACCTATCTGCAATCTCATTCTTTTGTTATTCTCATTTTCTTTTCATATTGTAAAAGGTTAGAATAAGTAAGCACTGATAATTTTGTTGCAGGTTCAAAAGAAATGATCTAGAAATAGAAGCACTCTTGCCAATGACTTTGTGTCCTGAATTCCTGTGAATCAAGGAGCACAAAATGTTTGTGTTGAATGGATAAATTCTCATTGCAACTCTGAATTGGTCAATTTCTTTTGATACCAGATAGACCTGATAGAGTGTCAGGCATTATTGTGGAGGAAGATCTCTTTAGTTAGTGTAACCCTCACTCTTGGAACAGGAAACTCTCTTTCAGCAGTTATTTACAATTGAAGATTCGGCTGTATTGGGCAAATCTCCTTTGGCAAAAGTTTCTTACTTTCCTTTGGTTGGATTTCAAGTAGTAAAAATATATGACAAACAAATTTTGCCTTCTCAAAAGTATTTCCATTCAGCTTTGAAAACAAAAGTATTATCATTCAGAGGTAATTTCACTAGGAACTCCACCTTTCTTGGGGGCAAATCTCCTTTGGCATCTTTTGAATTATCTTGTTTGTTTCCTCCAATAGCTAGACTTTTCTCTTCCTGTAAACCACCCGAAAGAAATCATCTGATAGTTTTGCTAGTAGACATTTTTGTTGTTGTAAGTCTCTTCCAAGGGTTTCTTCTGTGAAAATTCCATTCATATCGGGCATATCTCCTTTGGCATTTTGGAGTCCTAGATTCCTATAATACTATTGGCAAAAAGAGATCAAGATTGGTTGTATTATCCTCGGAAAATCTCCTTTAGCACCAGATCTCCAGTTTCAACGTTCAGGATAATCATTCGGAGAAACTATTTGTGACTAAAAACAGTATCAAGTAGAAATATTTTGTACTACAACAGTTATCCCTTGAAATCAATATTGGCATAAGTTTTGTGATCACTATACACACACTGGGGTTTGATGCTTCAATTTGCTTGAGAAGGTAAGGATCTTCTTGACTCCCTATTTACTTGTTAATATTCATTTACTCAACAATTCTAAATAGTGAAAATGGATTACTGATTTGTTTATTTTCATGCACAGGTCTCATTCAAGATAACAAAATTATAGGATTGAAATCTACATCTGAATTAACAGTTTGTGTCCTTTCTTCTCAAGATACCGTTTAGTGCAGAATAATTCTGATTCTACTTGTTTCAGAATCTGGTAAGAAATCCGACACATGGACTAACAGTTTTTCTTCCCTATTGACATGTTAATTTATTGTACTTTGATTAACTGATCTTACTATCAAATATTATGACAGGCATATAATTGATGGATCCTGTAATTAGTGATTCAGACTGGGAGATTTCCAGTGACAGCAACAGCAGTGAGGATCAAGAGGAAATAGATTTTCTATATGGTGGAAAAGCTCAGAGTATATTATCAAGTTTAGAGCAAACCATTGGAAGGATTGATGATTTTCTTTCATTCGAGAGAGCATTTGTTCATGGAGATGTGGTTTGCTCCTTGTCAGACCCGTCTGGACAAATGGGTAGGGTCTCAAGTATTGATGTGTTTGTGGATTTGGAAAATGTTAAAGGAAAAGTAGTAAAAAATGTAAACTCGAGGAAGCTTTTGAGGATTCGCTCCATTTCTGAAGGTGATTATGTAATTAAGGGGCCATGGCTTGGTCGGGTTCAAAGGGTGGTAGACAAAGTGACTGTATTGTTTGATGATGGAGATAAATGTGATATCACTGCCTTGGAAAGAGAGAAAATTTTACCACTGACTGGTAATTTTCCTGAAGATTCACAGTATCCATACTATCCAGGGCAGAGAGTAGAGGTTAAGTCCTCCAATGCTTCTAAATCAACTAGATGGCTATGTGATACTTGGAAGCACAATCGTGATGAGGGAACTGTGTGTGCTGTGGAAGCAGGCATGGTGTATGTTAATTGGATTTCCTCTGTTCTTGTGGGTTGCAATTTGAGTGTGAGCACTCCCCGATGCTGGCAAGCTTCTGAAAACTTGACTGTGCTATCTTGTTTTTCACATGCAAACTGGCACCTTGGAGATTGGTGTATGCTTTCAGTTATAGACCAAGAAGAAGAGGTTATTCAGGAGGCACCTATATGTGATCTTGCAATGGAGCAATGTGTGTCCAGAGAGTATAAGAGTAGTAAATTTAACTCTTACATTGGGGAGTTGTTTATAATTGGGAAGATAAAGACCAAAGTTGATGTTGTGTGGCAAAATGGTGAACATACTTTGGGATTGGATCCAGAGAATTTACTCCCAGTGAATGTTATAAACAATCATGAATTTTGGCCAAACCAGTTCGTGCTGGAAAAAGGTGCTTCTGATCATCCTCTTAAAACTAGAAGTCAAAGATGGGGTGTTGTCCAATGTATGGATGCAAAGGAGCGTACCGTAAAGGTACAATGGAAAGCTATTTCCACATCCAACCCTGATAATTTGACTGGAGAAAAATTGGAGGAAACTGTGAGTGCTTATGAACTTGTAGAGCACCCAGATTACTCCTGCTTTTTTGGTGATATTATGTTCAAAGCGGCTCAAAAACAGCTTGGCCACCAAGCTGATAAAGAAACAGCAAAATCAGTGACAGACTTAAATGCAGAGGCTGTTCCCAAAAGGGGGAACCAAATGGGTTATCAGGATGAGTTCCCTGATAATCATTTCATGTCCTGTATTGGCAATGTTACTGGTTTCAAAGATGGCAATGTGGAGGTGACATGGGCAACTGGTTTCACAACTAAGGTATGATATTAACTTACTTTATTCATGTAGTTTATGCAGCTGCTAGATGACAAATAGTTCATGTAGTAGTGGTGACAAATATGTTGTTTTAGGAGAAATATACAATTCAGGTTATCACGTATTGACTCAAGTAACCATTGGAGTGGTTAATTAGTCCTAAAACAGAAATATTTTTTACCTGTAATTCTTTCTGTATTTTCTATTGTAAAAAATTCACACATTTTGTAGTTTTTCATCTCTGGAAGTAATGTAAGAATGAACTTTTTCTTCCCACCAGGTTGCACCATATGAAATTATTCGGATTGAGAAACATGAAGATTTAACTGTAACCTCCACTCATGAGACAAATGTTGAAGAGTTAGCTCAAGAGATGATTGAACATGAGAGTCTGTCTTCTGACCAGAAGGAAAAGGTGAGGAGCACTTTTTTTATTTTTCTTTCTTACATGTTTTCAGATCTACGTGCATCCAAGTGTTTCATGTTTATTCTTGTGCATTACTAGCATTTCTGGAAGGAATTATATAATTGGAACATTTAAGACACAGAAGTCTCAACCTAGAAATTACTGAAAAGACAGGTAGTAATATAGCAACAGAAAACAATAAGGAAACTTTTATACTCTTTTTTAGTTTTTTCAAAAAGTTTAAATTGGAAATTATAGATGTCAGTTATCATCCTAAATTACATTTTTCAACAATTAATTGTTGACTAGGAGTCAATGGAACTGCCTAATTATAAACTGATGTATCACATTTGAATGATCAGGACCTATTAAATGGTGATGTTAGCAGAGAGAATTGTGAAAAGAATCTTGGGGAATGTAGTTCTTTTTCCCTTCCTCGAGCTGCCTTTGAACTTTTCTCGAGCATTAGAGCCAGCATATTCCAAACACTCAGTGGAGCTCTACTTTCAGGAGCAGTTTCCGCGTTACCTACATTTGAAAATGAGAATGGATACGATTTTCTAGATAAGAAAGATTTAGAAACTTGTGACCTCTTTGCTGAGCAACATCCAATGACTGATCTGCAATCTACTGAAGACAAAAGTTCATATCCTGAAATTGTCAAAACTCATGAGAAGAATGATTTTCCACTTTCTTTAGACACCAACGGTCCAAGCCAGTTCAAGCAGTTTGATGTGATAGAAAATTGCCCTGATCACCATTTTTTTGATGAGGGAAAAGGGTTGTCTACATCACAGGTTAGAAATTGTTCATCACTTGCATTACATAATGTTAAAGTATGATTTGATTATATTAGATAGGAAAATATGATAAGATTCAATTACATCAAATAGGGAAATATTTTAGAAAATATTTCACCTTATTACTTACAGTACTCACGATACACAATTACAAAATCCTTTCAATACACATTATTACATTGATATATTAGGCTAATTGTTTCTTTCCTTTGTAGGTAAAAAAGGGTTGGGTGAAAAAGGTTCAGCAAGAATGGAGCATCCTCGAGAGTAATCTTCCTGGTGCATACTATACCTTAATTATTTTGAACCACATTCTTTTATATACAATGATGTCTATGTTGTTATATGATGCTTCATTATGTAATTTCATGTAGGCTATGTATTGAATACTTCATTTACTTGTGAAAATGAATGTTTGTAAAAGTAAATTGTAAACAGTCAATAGCAATTTCTGCAAATGCACTTACAATCTTTGTTGATCAAAACAGAAACTATTTATGTTCGTGTTTTTGAAGAAAGAATGGATCTCATGCGAGCAGCTATTGTTGGTGCATCGGGAACCCCTTATCAGGAGGGGTTGTTCTTTTTTGATATATGCTTCCCTCCGGAGTATCCCAATGAACCACCTGTAAGCTTTTAAATATAGTTTGCAGTGCTTATTAATTATTTTTGTTTGTGATCCATGCATCAGCACCCTTGTAGAAGCATATTTTATTTTAACAGGTTCAAAGATCTCACACTCAATATGTATATCTGTACTAACTCATATTTCCACCATGGTCTCTTGAAATCTCTTACAGATGGTGCACTACAATTCTGGAGGGCTCCGATTAAATCCTAATTTGTATGAGTCAGGAAGAATCTGTCTGAGTCTCCTTAACACTTGGACAGGCACTGCCACAGAAGTGTGGAACCCTGGAGCCTCTACAATTCTCCAAGTCCTTCTCTCTCTACAGGCACTTGTACTTAATGAGAAGCCTTATTTCAATGAGGCTGGATATGACCAACAAATTGGCAGGGCTGAGGGAGAGAAAAACTCAGTCAGTTACAATGAAAATGCTTTCCTTGTCACAACCAAATTGATGATGTATGTATTAAGAAAGCCACCAAAGGTAAAACTATTACTTATATCTTTTGTTTTCATCAATTTTTTCTCTGCATTAAGTGATGATAAGGGAGAACTAGACTACAATTTAGAGTGATATCTCCAATTAGTTATATGTTGACCATTGGTTTAAGTAACTAGTAGTGCACAACATGCCAGTAAGGTGTGTCTTGTAACACACACAAAGGCATACCACTCTGCTGTATCACAAACTAGTGGTGCATATATAAATGATAAAATGGATGAATTGGTCAAAGATATGTTCCACTATATTCAAGGGGATCGGAACTAGCTGTTGTGTCCATGATTTCACAATTATTCATACTTCCCAGCATCACCTTAAGTTTCTGTGGGTTTTCATTTCCACTATTAAATTTATTCTACTAAATTGCAATGAGGATTCGAGGGTTTGGATCCTGTATATAGACCAGTTCCTAGATTAAGGTGCAAAAAGGGGGTCCATCTGAATCTTTGAATGTAATTTTATGGTTGGATTTGCAACTGACATGATGCCTAATGCAGAATTTTGAAGCACTGGTGGAAGAGCACTTCAGAAACCGCTCCCAAAATATACTTCTTGCGTGTAAGGCATGTCTTGAAGGAGCTTCCATTGGATGTGCTTTTGGTAATGGAAAAACTGAACATGAAAACCAGAAGGGGACTTCAGCAGGATTTAAAATTATGCTTGCTAAGCTCTTTCCCAAGCTTGTGGAGGCATTTTGTGATAAAGGAATTGATTGCAGTCAGTTTGTTAATTTACCAAAGTAACTTACGAAGTTGTAAGTAACTACCAAAAATCCCGACCGAGATATTCCAATCTTTTATGTAATATTTATATGTTACATATCTGTATAATATCAAATCCAACGTTGTAGTTTTGATGCTATGGTATTGTTGATAAAAAGGTCAATAGTATCATAAGTGTGCTTATGATATGTGTATGTATTACAACAGAGCTTCAAGAAATAAAGTATGGAATAAGAAATACAACTATTGGAGTGATTTGCTTTGTCTTTCCCTCTATTTAATAATGACTTACTAATGTTTTATGACATATTGAAGAGGTGGAGAATTAAGTGAAGAATCCCTTGGTGGTTGTTGTTACTTTGATATAATCTTATTTGTTTGAAACATAAATATACAACATTATGAAAGAAAGAAAAATGAGAAGAAAAAAATTTACACAGTGAATTTAAATGGAACAATCACCACCTACATGAAAAATTGTGTTTATCTCTCCTGTATAGAGAGAAACTTTGTTCATTTGAATTCTTCGAATTGTGTTTGAAAACTATTCCTATTAAATACTTCATTTGACCTTTAAGATAAAACATCATTTTTCACAGGGCATTTTATGGTTTCTAGAAAGTATTTAATACTTTTTTTTCTCTATTTCTCTCTCTCTATTCATAATGATGCATGATGCTTCCGGACTTGAATGTCTTCACATCTGCACCATAAATTTATAAGAACAGTTTTTTTAAATACCTAATATATTTCACTGATTTAACTATTTTCATTAGAATGTGCAATGTGTAATTCTGTCAGAAAGAAGTATTCTTCTTTGTTACTATCTTTAGTCGTATACATAAATCAAAATAATAATCAGATTCAGGCAGGTTTAAATTCCATCACCAGTAATCTAAACAAGAACACGAGCCTTCTCTAAAATGATGGAAACGAATCTTATCCCGAACGATTATCTCTCTATTGGTTACAACAGAGATGAACTTAATTGCTGAGTGACAGTCTTCACAAATCCGAAGGTTCTTGATAACCCTTAGTGTCACTCCATGACCAGTTTTCATCAGCCCAAAGGCCACTGCAAGCTTCTCACTGTGGTATCTGAGGGCATACTCCCTTTCTTCTTCTTCCAACTCGTGCATCGCCAACTCAAATACAGGTGCATAGCCTGCATCCTTGCACTTCCCCATCAACTCATCCAAATAACGATAAATTTCATGTGTCTCGGGGTTAGACTTGTCACCCATGCTAAAAAGATAACTCCTATTATCTACATCTATGGAGCTATAACCCACTTGCTTCTTAAGGCCTCTTTGTATCATCACTTTCCTAACCGATTCCACTCTATCCATCCTCCCAGCCAACGCATACATGTTAGATAGCAACACATAATGGCCAGGATTCTCTGGCTCTGCATTTATGAGATGCTCAGCAACCTCCACCCCAATATCAAAATTCTTATGCATCTTGCAAGCTCCAAGCATGGCCGTCCACACTGCGGGAACAAGCTCCTCAGGTCGAAGTCCTTTAACATACTTGTATGCTTCATCGAGCAACCCACCTCGCCCAAACATATCAACCATACAGACATGGTGCTCCACGCTCGGTACCACACCATACTCTTGCTCCATGTTTGCAAACACTACTCGCCCTTCATCTATTAACCCTGCATGCGCACATGCAGATAACACAACAACAAAAGTAACACTATTAGGTACCACACCACGTGTCTTCATTCGACGAAAAACCTCCATTGCCTCAACACCGTAACCATGCATCCCGTACCCGGATATCATAGCTGTCCACAAAACAACATTCCTCTCGTTCATCGAATCAAAAACAGCACGTGCTTTTCCCACATCACCGCACCGCGAAAACATGTTCACCAACGAGGTAGCAAGAATCACGTTCATTGTAATTCCACTCTGAACTATGCACTCATGCAGCCAACACCCCAAATGAAGCGACCCCAGTTGAGAGCTAGCGGATAACACCGAAACGAATGTCGCGGAATCAGGCTCGACCCCGGACTCACGCATCTTGTTAAAAACCTCAACAGCCTCGCGGGCAAGCCCGTTCTGCTCGTACCCCGAAATCATGGAATTCCAAGCAACGGTACTTCTCTGAGGCATTTCGTCGAACACCTTCCGCGCAACACCAGGGTTGCATGATTTCGCGTAGAACGTGACCAATGCTGATTGGACAAAGGAATCTGAGACATACCCAGAAACGAAAACGTGGGAATGAACAAGCGTGCCGAGTCGGAGATCGGAGATATCGGCGCAGGCCTTGATGACGGAGGTGAAGGTGTAGGTGGAAGGGGCAATGCGAGAGTGGAGCATGCGACGGTAGAAGCGTATGGTGTCGCGAGAAAAACCGAATTTTGAAGACGCTTTGATGAGGGAATTGAAGAGGAAAGAATCTGGGTCGGAAACCGAGCTGAAGAGGCGGCGAGTGTAGGCGATGGAACCCGCGGCGCACGATAGCGTGAGGAGCTTGGTCAGCAGAGCGCGGCTCCGGTGACAGCCCGTCACCATCAGGTGAGCGTGCGCTTGTTGGAGGCGTTTCAGATGCCGCCCTGCACGCACCACTGCTTCGTATTCTGCAGATTTTCTTCCCCCTTCTTTTCCCTCCATCAACTACCTTAACTTAGGTTAACCAATGATTTCAAAATCCAGAAGAAAAGTCTTAGAATTAGAATTTCAAGTTCAAATTAATTGAATATTAAAAAGAAAAAATTTACTTTGTCAATGCTTAATCTTTGTTTGATCCGAAGGATCTCTCCTCTGAAGAAGCTTTTTCTCTTTACAAAGTTGGAACCACTAACTTAATTAAATCGGTTTCTCTAAGAGGAAACAAAACTTATTGTTTGTGATAAATGAAAGTGTGAAGTTGAAAACAAATTTAGATGATAAAAAGCAAATTATCTGGTAGGTGATTAACATATCTATGATGAGTAGCAAAATTAAGAAGGCAATTAACATGAACATCAGTGCATTGATATTGATTTATCTCTCTTTGAACTAATAAATCAGTACAAGGAGGGTGAAGGGACTAAAGCAAGAACTGAAAGATGTGCTAGATACATAAAAATTAGAAAAGAAATGAGTGGTGATGGATGTGTTTCTAGTTTTACAGGAAGAGGGTATTTTTCACAGAGTAAAGAGAGGAAAAAATAAGCAGAAAGTATATTATAGCTGCGGCGAAACCAGCAACAAGAGCTCCAGTGACATGGTCACAAAATTTAGGAACTTGTCCACAGATAGGTAACCAACCAGCATGAGTGTTGCCTTTCTTGCCGACATGAGCTATTGCCAGTGCTGCTGACACACTTGAAGAGAGTAGCATTGCCATCACCTGATCAAAACATGAACACCAAAATGATGTGTGAGTCTTTATTAGGACTCAAAGAAGTTCAATTGATATGCAATATTACCACATCCAGGATCAGAACCAAACGCCAAAGTGAAGTTTGGGAACATGTGAAAAGGAGAATTAGGCTGTATCCACATGCTATGGCTTCTGCTATCACAAAGAACCTACACATAGCAAATATTCAGAAAACACCTAGGGACTGAAACTCTTGACATGTTCTCTTCAGAAAAAGGAATTGAGGGCTCACTTGAATGCTTGGTCGTTGCTGTATTTGGCAGTGAAGGTTAGGTTGAAGACCTGAGTAGACTCATGGCTTGTGACCATTACGATCACTGCTGCTATTGTTGCTCCAGTGGCAAGGAACCTTAGGAAAAGTTGGAGGATTATATTGGTCTTAGTCATGGAGACACTCCCTTGAAAGAAGAAAAATTGTGCTTTCAAAAGGTGAACACAAAACACATTATATATAATAGATGTGTGTGTTTACTAGCTTGAGAGGGAAGTATTAGGTAGCCAATATATGGTAAGATGACTTAGTGGTTTGTAAATTTGCAGCAAAATTTAAAACCGATTGTTTACCTAAGACATGCATTCAGAACAAGTTGATTGTGACAGCTTCCACATTTGTGACTTGGAACCTTCAAATCCAAACCAATTTTTTGCATTGCTATTCTAACTACCGAATAGATTGGATAAAGAAGCAACTTTTTAGTTAACAGCAAGATAATAAATAATATAGACAACATTTATTTTTATCAAACACTCTAACAAGATTTGCCTATACAATTTTACTTATTATTTAGAGATTTGTGATGAGTATTAGAATGTTTTGAGAGTCCATTTATCTTTTTTCCTGAATAATTTATTAAAATATATCAGACATGCATATTTACTTATTTAAAATTTAGTTTAAAATATATTAAGAATTTTCCTTGCTAAAATTAAACAATATAAGTCTTGTGAAAAAGCAAATATAAGAATTTTGTTGCATTTTTAACATACAAAATTGGACGGGGACTCGAAAACGGGAGGTTGGAACACTTACCTACCTATTGAACTTCGACGTGGTTTCTTGTGACCGTACGCCCATTTTTATTACTTCTATTTATTTTACTTTTCATTCTTTTTTAGTCCACGTTTTAGTATTTCTTTTATTTTAATAGTCGTTTTCCAACATTAGTAAATACTAAAATCAAATTTGTAATTTCTTAGTGCTATCAAAATTATATATTTACTATATGCAACTGTTTAATTATCTAAATTAATTTACTTTGATGTATCAAATTTGATTTATTGTGTTTCAACTTTACTTAGGAGATTAAGTTGATTTTAACTCAATTAGAGTTAATAAAATAATTTAGAGTAGTTTTCAAGTTAACCGAATTTTATGATAAATTTTATTTGTAATTGAATTAAAGGGAAACAGTGTCGAACATGTTAACATAACTTACATTATTCAACGAAAAATTGAAAATTTTTGGATGTTTCAACTGACACCAACCACAAGTATTAAGGTACGGTGTAGGAGTATTGAGAACACTGATATTAAGTTAAACAAACTAAGTTACTTATTTTATGATAATTCACAATTTGTTGGTCTGGTTCCTGTTCGAATTTTGTACAAGGAGGCATCTATCCAAGTTTATGAAGTGGATGAGGCCTTAAAATAATCTATGACAAGTTTTTTTCTTAAAAAAATTGAAAATTTAAATTTTAGAAACTTATTTTTGAACATTTAAGAATTCAATTTATTATTGTCTCTAAGGACAACTATTATATTATGGGTTAGGGGTGACAACTAGTTGAAGTTTCAATATAGCTTTCAAAGTCTACATAGTAAAGAACTCGTCACTTCATTTTAACAGTTCTAAAAGACTCAATGGTTAAATACACTCGATTTTTTAATAATACTTTTTATTATCCTCATATGAGGTGCATGCCTACAAGGTTTTTAGAATACATATGTTTTTCAAATATCAATTAATTATAGTTTTTATATTAAAATAATTTCTTTTATCATATATGATAGTTGTTTACATAAACTCATTTATTATAATTTTGATATTTTGTTATAATGGTAGAGGTTATGATGAGTACAAATAATTCTCTTTATAATGTTAATTTAAATTTTTATCATTATAAAAATTATTATAAATAAAATACTAATAATTTGATAGATTAATATATATTTGACAATAACATTAACAGATTTTATTTATAATAGAAATTTCATATTAACGATAAGATAAGTAAGACAAGTTTACACTTACATTATCTTGTTAATAAAATTAACTTATAGAGATTTAATTAAAAAATACATTTTTTTAATATTCAATAAAATAAAAAAGATTTAACAAAAACTTAATTAAAAATATTTAAATTTATAAAAGACTTAAAACTTAAATAAATTATTAATCTTAATAAGTTATAAATAAATGAGTGTTTTGATATAACAAAATTAGTTTTAATATTTTAGTATTAAATTAAAAAATTAATGTGATCAAGTAATTGATTAATTTTAATATTACGTGTTTGCACTAAAATATAAATAATATATATGTAGAAACAAGAAAATATTTTTATTGAGAGAAAACCTTTAGATTTAGTCAAAGTTGTTTCACTTTTGAAATTGTTAAATGATATATATATATATATATATATATATATATATATATATATATATATATATATATATATATATATATATATAACGTTGTTACATGCAAAATATAGGGTGTGACTTCTTATTCTAAACAAAGTTTGTTTAAGTGTGTTATGAAATGGGTCAAAGGTTACATGTTTAACTAATTATTTTGTCGCACACATAAAAAATAATGAAAAAGTTAGTTTGTATATGGACGAACATAAAATCTTTGTACTATTACTATTTTTCTTTTACTTCAAGAGTTATCAAAAGGTACACATTTAAATGCTCTATTCTTCATATTTTATATAATTTAGACATTAAATAGATATTTTATTTTCTATTATATGATATAAACATTGTTAAAATGATTAACAATTGGTATCAAAGAGAACAAAAAAATTACTCCAATCTTTTATTCGTTCTATGTATTTTATGTCAGTGTACATACTTATTTGGGCACCCGGATGCATTTGCAATGGAATTGCTGATAAGAATTATTTAAGAAAATTATTTTAATATTAATCTCATACACACAAGTTGTTTAATACTAAATAAATTCCTATAAATTGAGGATAACTTTTATATAAGCAACTTTATCTAAATTTAAGCAATTCATGTGTAGATCTACATTTAAAATGTTTTAAGTGCGCATGTCTTTATCTTTTTTATTAGTCAACTTTATTATTCTTTTAACCTAAAAAAGTCTCAAAAAATAATATTTTAGTAAATGAACATATAATTTTATTAAATTAATTATAATAATTAAAATTTATCATAAAATCGATTATAAAATTAGGAAGATAGATTTTGAAAAAGATTAACGTTTTATTTGCTTTGTAAAACTTCTCCTCTGATGTAGAATTCACAAACTATATTTTAATCACATTCTAAAAATAATTTACTTTCCCAACTAATAAAATATTTTTTAACATTTTTTAAAATATTTCTAAATAAACTCCACTAAATCTAATACAACATAAACATTTTTATTCTCTTCATTTAGTACTTTGCTTAAGTGGAGTAGCATAAACATTTGTAAAGAAGAGTAATTTGTTCTTACCCTATCTTAGCCACACTTGATTCTCACTCTCGTATAAATAAATTTAAGTTCACTTGAATGAGTTGATCAATCTAAAAAAATTGGATGGTTCTAATTGGTAGTTCAAAATCTTTAAATATTGTAAAATGTTGATGATACTATCTAAATTTTAATTATAAAATAAATTAATGAGAACAGTTTGAATATATAAAATTTGACTATAATTTATATCATTTAAAATTATCTGGTTGCCTATGAGATGTTTAGTTATTTGTTATACATAAATAGGTTATTTTTATATTTAAATAGTTAGTTACTTTTTCATAATAGATAAAGCTTAACCATTTGTCTTTGGTGCAGTTGTATTTGATTTTCAATACCATAGACACTTTAATTCACTCTCTGCCGAAAACAAAATCATGGTTTCAGAAAGAGTTCCACTGCAAGTTGATAAGATTTCTTTTATGAATAATTTTATATTTTATACTATATAATCCTGTAATTTTTTTATGTAATTTTGTAATGGTGAATACTATTATAAAAAATGTAATAGTGACTTTTAAGATTAATTATCAAATTTCTTGCATTTAATAGCGATTTTATATTTTTTTCCCCATTTTGTTACTTTGTTAATAGGTGCAAACCTAATTAAACTTTAATATGGTTAATGGGTTTTTTCAGTTCAACTTCTCAGATAAAAATTCAGCTACAAATATAAGGAAAAACAAAATAGATGAATTATAAGAAGAAACTTTTCTAACTTATAAATATAAAAATCAACATGCACCATTTTTATATCAGAACCATTAACCTTAATGTAATATATATTTTTTTTATTTGAATTGTTTTCATTTTAAGTTATTTAATTTTTGAATTGTTTTAGTTAAATGTATAGCATTTTAATTTTTTTAAAATAAATTACTTTAATTAGCATCAAATTCAAAATATTAATAAAAATAATCCTATTTATATAAGCTGATAAACAATTTTACAATTCCAACTACAATAATTCTTATCAATTTCAACAAAATAACCTCACTTACATTAACTAAAAAATAATTTCATTAGCATTAATAAAAAAATTCTTATTGACATAAACTAAATTCAAGTATACCAATGTTGGATGAGGAAATTTTGAATAACATTGATTAATAAATAACTTGAACATACATCTTAATAACCTTGGTGAAAAATCATACTAAATGATATTTATTGAAAATTTCATTCAAGTTGACATAAAAAAATGGTTGATGTTTGAAAAAAAAATATTCTGACTAAATCTGCTGAAAAAAAAAACTCATATTAAG
>Ga0209700_103716_pt1 | contig 28770 bp, 15 predicted proteins | sample SiratroredBW_FD_187528 | JGI IMG/M metagenome (GOLD analysis project Ga0209700, IMG submission 187528) | Root nodule microbial communities of legume samples collected from California, USA - Siratro red BW (SPAdes) (version 2) | ecosystem: Host-associated > Plants > Roots > Nodule | place: USA... | reverse complement strand
TATATTTTTTTTTTTTTTTTAATTTGTAAAACTAAAACCAGAGTTATCGTACGTTTCAAAAACTAAAATTTTAATTAACTCATAATAAATTATGCAAAAATGAGAAAGTAAAATTATCTGTAGTGTTGATTTAATTAAAGTAGCTCGTAAATCTAATTTGCCTTTACTTAATAATAAAATACACGTTACTTTTTTATTTTATTTTACACATCTCCCCATTTCAGAAGCAAAATCCCACAAAATCTATCGATTATATACACCACAATAATCGATCTTTACTTTTTTATCATTAACATCTAATTATTAATTATGATGCTAATCATGTGCAAGATCAAAACATTTGATACCTCATGCACTTTAAATTATAGAGGGTAATTATGACTTGCACAATAAAAAACTAAACAATAAAGTGTATCAATCTCTAGTTCTACGATATTTAAGGGGTAGTTTGTTTCGACAGAAAATAAGTGCTTTTAAAAAAGTGATTTTTATAACTGTTTTATGTTTATTTTGTTTGTGCATTATTCAGATAAACAGTGTAAAGTGACTTATCAAAATAAATAGTTTTTAGTTTCTGGGTATTTTTTAAAAAGTTTAAATAAATATATAAAAAATTACAATAAGCACTTTTTTATTAAAATAAGTGCCGTTTTTAATAAAGAAGTGAAAACAAATATATCATAATGTGTCCAACTTTTGCATTAACTAACTTATTTGATTTTGGAACACAAACAACAGTGGTTTGTGATGATTGAAGCCCTTTCAATTTCTTCTCAATGATCTTCTTTTGCTTTTCCACAAAAAAGTTGTAGTGTGGTTCCAGACACACAGCTTGAGGCAGAAACAAAAAACCCTTAAATTTGTTGTAAAAGTTGTATTCTAGATCATGATGGGCACTTAAAGATGTCCATGGATGGTTTAATCATGTCATAGAGCTGCATGAAAGAAGATTCCAAATCTCGATCAGCTGCCATGTTGGACCCTCTCTCATTAAGTTCACAAATCAAAGAGAGGAAAATTATGTGAAATGAAATGAAAAAAAGCAAAGGGCAATGGTGAAACTGGTCTCAAAAACCGACACAAAGTGGAACACTAAAAATTAATTGGGTGATGAATCTGTCTGTGGTTAATGGTTATCCTTATACAATTTTTTTTTCTACTCCAACAACACTTGCTTTTGCTTTTGCTTTTTAAAAGCTAAAGATGACACCAAAGCAGTGTGTGTAAGTGTGTGCGTGAATGTGAAGAAGAAAAAGTGTTAAGAGAGAAGGGAAAGAAAAAAAAGAGAGAACATTGGATGCTGTTAGTGTTGTTGTGCTAGCTTTCTTTCTATGCTCTTCATTAGACAATTCATCTTATCATTCTGTTAGTGTATAACCTTTTAAGGTCTATGAAATGTTGTAGTTGCTGTTTCCCTCTCATAGTGTTTTTGGTTTCTTTCATATCCTACTCCTGTGAGCCACTTCTCTCACAAATGGCTACTCTTTCTTCTTTCAGTTTTGTGCCATTTTGCATGCTCTTGTTCCTTGTGTGTCTCACTAGTCCTGCTTATGTTTCTTCACTTCCACTTTCCTTGAGAAGGCAAGCTTCTATACTTGTTGCTATGAAGCAAGATTTTGGAGGTGCTAACTCTTCTCTCAGAAGCTGGGACATGTCAAACTACTTGTCCCTTTGCAGTTGGTATGGCATTCAGTGTGACCATGAGAACAGGTCTGTGGTGTCACTTGACATATCTGGTTTGAATGCTTCAGGGTCAGTTTCACCTGCCATCACAGGACTCTTGACCCTTGTGAGTGTGTCACTCCAGGGAAATGGCTTCTCTGGGGAGTTTCCAAGTGACATCCACAAGCTTCCAAGGCTGAGGTTCCTCAACATCTCTGTGAACATGTTCAGTGGGAATTTGAGTTGGAAATTCTCCCAGCTCAAGGAGCTTGAGGTGCTGGATGTTTATGACAATGCTTTCAACGGCTCACTTCCTTTGGGGGTCACTGATCTCCCAAAGATCAAGCACTTGAACTTTGGAGGGAACTACTTCTCTGGGGAAATCCCTCTAAGCTATGGAAACATGTGGCAGCTCAACTTTCTGTCCCTTGCAGGGAATGATTTGAGGGGATTCATACCAGGTGAGCTTGGGAATCTCACCAACCTGACTCATCTTTTCTTGGGGTACTATAATCAGTTTGATGGTGGAATCCCTCCTGAGTTTGGTAAGCTGACCAATTTGGTTCATCTAGACATTGCAAACTGTGGCTTGACTGGTCCAATTCCTGTTGAGTTGGGAAGCCTCAAGAAGTTAGACACTCTATTTTTGCAAACCAATCAGCTAAGTGGTTCAATCCCTCCCCAGCTGGGAAACTTGACTAGATTGAAAGCTCTTGATCTATCATTCAACATGCTCACAGGAGGCATCCCTGATGAGTTCTCAGCCCTTCAAGAGCTTACCCTCTTGAACTTGTTTATAAACAAGCTGCATGGAGAAATTCCTCACTTCATTTCTGAGCTACCAAACTTGGAGACTCTGAAGCTTTGGCAGAACAACTTCACTGGAGTGATTCCTTCAAATCTTGGCCAGAATGGCAGGTTGGTTGAGCTTGACTTGTCAACAAATAAGCTCACTGGTTTGGTACCAAAATCTCTGTGCCTTGGAAAGAGGCTGAAAATTTTGATCCTGCTCAAGAACTTTCTCTTTGGATCTTTGCCTGAGGATCTTGGCCAATGCCACACACTCCAAAGAGTCCGTTTGGGTCAGAATTATTTAACCGGGCCATTGCCACATGAGTTTCTCTATTTGCCTGAACTATTACTTGTGGAGCTTCAGAACAATTATCTCAGTGGTGGCTTCCAACAATCAACAAGCAGCACACCCTCCAAACTGGCACAATTGAACCTATCAAACAACCGCTTCTCAGGGTTTCTTCCAGCCTCAATTTCAAATTTTCCAAACTTGCAAATTCTTCTGCTTAGTGGAAACAGATTCTCTGGAGAAATCCCACCAGTTATAGGGAACTTGAAAAGTATGCTCAAGTTGGATATAAGTATCAACAATTTTTCAGGTACTATTCCACCAGAGATAGGTAATTGTGTCTTACTCACCTATTTAGATTTCAGCCAAAACCAACTATCAGGTCCCATTCCTGTCCAAATTGCTCAAATTCACATATTAAACTATCTTAATGTCTCATGGAACCACCTGAACCAAAGCCTTCCCAAGGAACTGAGGGCCATGAAGGGCTTAACTACAGCAGATTTCTCTCACAACAACTTCTCAGGTTCAATACCTGAGGGGGGGCAATTCTCAATCTTTAATTCAACATCCTTTGTGGGTAACCCTCAGCTATGTGGTTATGACTCCAAGCCATGCAACCTTTCTTCAGCAGCTACTTTGGAGTCTCAAGAAAAAAGGAGTGCAAAACCTGGGGTCCCTGGGAAGTTCAAGTTCCTTTTTGCATTGGCATTGTTGGGGTGCTCATTGGTGTTTGCAACCTTGGCCATCATCAAGAGTAGAAAGACTAGGAGGCACTCCAATTCATGGAAGTTAACAGCATTCCAGAAGCTGGAGTATGGGAGTGAGGACATCATAGGGTGCATAAAGGAAAGCAATGTCGTAGGAAGAGGTGGATCTGGGGTTGTGTACAGAGGAACCATGCCAAATGGAGAGGAAGTGGCAGTGAAGAAGTTGTTGGGAATCAACAAAGGATCTTCCCATGACAATGGCCTCTCTGCTGAAATAAGAACATTAGGGAGAATCAGACACAGGTACATTGTGAGGCTGCTAGCATTTTGCTCAAACAGAGAGACCAATTTGCTTGTCTATGATTTCATGCCAAATGGAAGCTTGGGAGAAGTCTTGCATGGAAAGAGAGGTGAGTTTCTCAAGTGGGACACCAGGCTCAAAATAGCCATAGAGGCTGCAAAAGGACTTTGTTATTTGCACCATGATTGTTCCCCTTTGATAATCCATAGAGATGTCAAGTCAAACAACATACTTCTGAACTCTGATTTTGAGGCTCATGTTGCTGATTTTGGGCTTGCCAAGTTCATGCAAGATAATGGGGCATCAGAATGCATGTCTTCGATTGCTGGTTCCTATGGCTATATTGCTCCAGGTACTTACTTTAAATATTCAACTACTTATAATTGGAGAATCATGATTGATAACTCAAGTGGATCTGTATCTTCTGGCTCAGTCTAATTTGCTAGCATCACTAACTTCAAGTTGAAGACATTATTACCTAACCCCCTCCCTCCACCTAATAAAAAATATTGCATACTATTCTGCTTGCACACATGGTCTGAACAATTTTTACCTGAACATGAAAATTTTATTAGCCCTTCTTTTAAGCTGAAAGTTTGTAGTCTTAAATCAACTTTTGGTTCTCATTAACATGTAGTTTTAACTCCTGAAAGTTATAATTGCTTGTTTAGTCCTCAAATTAAAGCAACTTACTAAATTTGGCCAAATGAAATGAGTGAAAATGCTAGCATGCAGCAAGAAGAATGATTATTGAGGCTCTTTTTTCCCAAGGATAAAAATCAAAATTCATGGCAAAAAAGTTTTATGTGCTAAATACACTTCTCATTTATTTTTTTGGCACAATATTCTTTCCCCTCCTTGGCCACTGTAGCATGTACTTGGTCTTATGTCTGGGACCACAGTGTCCAACACCATGTACGTGGATTCCTAGACTGACTAGTAAAGGCTCCACTAACACAGGAATTTCTTTTCACTTTTTTTTTTCACGCTAAATGGGAGTGTGCTTGCTTTTTTGCATGCCTTGAAACTGCAAACCCTTAAACCAGAACAAATCACAGCCATCCCTTTTTGACCATCTTCATATCAGTTACAGTCACTGAAAGCACATTAACCAAATGCATATATTTTACCCCCAACAAAGTTTCAGAATGAGATCTGTGATTCACTTTCTCAAAACCCCAGATGAAAAAGAAACGTGAAGAATTTAAGCACAAGACACAAGTTGGTTACCTTTAAAAAAATTAAATCGCTACTTTGGAAAATTAAAATGAAGCTTTTCCCTTTATCTGTAAAATAATGTTGGACTAGTCTTCCTTTAACTTACCCTCTTTTTCCTCATCTATTAGTATGCTAAATTAATAATTTGAACCTTTTACCTTGTACCATTCTATTCTACATTAAAAAAAGTTTAACTTTTAAGTCCTATTGCAAAGGAAAACCAAGCAAAATCTTACTTTGTTGTAATTTGGCAATTGACAATGACTGATTTAAGAATGTCTTTCATGTAAAATCTAAAACATAGTGTTTTCTTATGTAGGACTAAAACCAGTGACATGGATAGTGACCATTTAACATTGTCATATACCTGCATGTGTGAACATTTAACAATATCATATATGTGTGTAATATAAAGTTTATTGTACAGTCTAGGACTACTTTAACTGTTGAAGCTTAAGGTTCGAAATCCAGCATTTTTTTACTGATTTTTATCTATGTTGCAGAATATGCATACACATTGAAAGTGGATGAGAAAAGTGATGTTTATAGCTTTGGAGTGGTGCTGCTAGAACTCATAACAGGGAGAAGGCCAGTGGGGAACTTTGGGGAAGATGGATTAGACATTGTTCAATGGGCCAAGATGCAAACCAATGGGAACAAAGAGATGGTGATGAAGATCCTTGATGAGAGGCTACATCACATTCCTTTGGCTGAGGCAAAGCAGGTGTTTTTTGTGGCAAAGTTGTGTGTTCATGAACACAGTGTGGAGAGACCAACCATGAGAGAAGTGGTTGAAATGCTTGCACAAGCTAAACAACCAAATACATTTCAGATGCAGTGATCTAGAAAAGTAAAAGAGAACAAGTTAACAGAGAAAAGGATGACTATTTCTTTCATACATATGCTTTGTATTGGTTTCCAAACTAGTTTGAAAAATGAAATTTTTATGTTATTTTTCTTTGCCCTTTTACTTTACTATAACACCTCTTCAATGGGTGCAAGAGAGTCACTATAGTTTATATGTTATGCATGGGAACTGTAGAATTAGTGTTACACTGTCCATACTATGTTAAAAGTTTGTATAATACAAAGGGATTTTGTTTGGTATGAGAAAACATTTTATGTTTTTACTTTCAATTACAAAAATTGACTGAGATATATATGAATAAAGGAATTAAAAATAATGTGGAAAGATTAAAAGAAAATGTTTTGAGTATAATAATTAAGGTTTAAATATAGTGTTGGTAATTAATATGTGACTGATTTTTTAAATTTTAATAATTTTGTTTTGTAAATTGAGTATTTATTAAGTTATAAAATTTTGGTTTGAGTCCTTGAAAATATTAACTTTTTTAATGGATTTTAAAATATTTCTAGATTTTTTAAATTCTTTTTAACATAATAACAATATTTTTTATTATTTAATAATAAATATATCATATTTAATACCTGAATGTGGATAATTAATTTTTTAAAATTATAAGTATTAATTTTAAAAATATTAAGTAGTCAAAACAAAAGTAAATCGAGGTTTCTAAAAATTAATAAAAAAGAGGCGGAAGATTCAACTCAAAAATAAATCATGAAGATACTCACATAAAAATTACTACAATTTAGAATATTAAGACAAAAATAATAAATATGAGTATTTCTTTTTCTAGTAAATTATTCATTTTACTCATTTTTATCTAATATGAATCTTTTAGCTAACATTAATAAACTTATATATATATATATATATATATATATATATATATATATATATATATATATATATATATATATATATATATAGTGGAAAACATTGCTTAATTGCTTAGTATATTAGTAATTACCCTTATTTTGTATTGTAGTTCTACAATGTTTTTTTTTTTTTAAAAAGAGAAAATTTTCAATACAAAAATTTTCACTCTTTTAGAATTATTCACCAACTTCACTATGGGTTCTTTGGGAGGGAGATACAACAATAAGCTAAAAATTATAATATTTTTATAAATAAAGTCATGATTTCTTAATTAAATATAAAAATAGAAATATTTTCGTAAATAGCTCCTAAACTTACATGTAGGTTATGTGCTGTTTTCCAGCAAAAATACCTGCAACTCTAGGCACTGAATGAAAACATCAGACATAAGCAGAAGGAATTTCATAAGCAATTTGGACACTAAATCTCTATATAATGTTCTCACCGGTTGAATTGTAGCAAGTACCAGTTAGGAAAAATATATTAAAAAAATTAAAATTAACCTCTTTACAAATTAAAATTAGTTTATCAATAATTTAATTTATATAAACTCTTTAAAAATAGTTTCTTTATACTTTTACTTTTAATTGATACATAAAATAATTTAATTTATAATTACTTTTTGTTTTTCTTCTATGTAAGTATTCATGAAAAAGTGTGGACACTATTTATGCTTTACAATTGAACATGTCCTCAATTTTAGATATGAGTTTCACATAGATTCTTGAGATAAACTTCATACTTTCAATCGACTCAAAGCTCACAGACTAACTGTTCAAAATTCAAAAAGTTATCATAATTTGAAAAATTGTATCTAATGAAGACACATAATGGAAACAAAACTTATCAAATAGTGTGCATGAAAAATAAAATCTTTAATTTCAGCATTATATAGAATCTTTTAATATCCCTCTACAACCTTTACATTATATTTGAAAACCAGAATATTTTGCAATTAAGTTCTTTGAAAGGGTAGAAAATTGTGAATATAAAAATTGCAGCTTTTATAAAGACGATACTTTATAAAGTTGATCACTGTAGTATACACTTACAGATAGATTTAAAAAAGCTCTTGTAACTTTGTTGTTACATGCAAATGCTTAAAGTTCATAAATCTGTGTCATTTTGTGTGATGCTTCTTTCCCAATAGATTTGTAAAAGTAGAGATATTCCAATGAAGAGAAAATGGGGAATGTGCATATATATATACATGACTTATTTGTGACAAATATAGATATACAATTTATAGTGAATTCATCATATTGAACATTATTCACATCAACTATGTTCAAATTGAATACTCCTTGTGCAAAATTTGCTCCATGAGTTGTTTTGCATGCTTTATTTTCATGCACTTATTCATGACTTTTGGCATCTAACTTTTCAATATGTTTTTACTTTCTTGCCTGCCAGACATATGCAGTTGCAAGTTGACATGCCGATAAATCAATTTGTTAACATAATTTTCATGCACTTGGTGATTCAAAAGCTAAATGCAGAGGGTAAATTGGAGAAAAAAAAAGCAAACAAGGGAGGAAGCTATTTTGACAAAGCAAGGACATAACAGAATTTTCTTCTTGCATAACAGAATGTGCCTTCAGCAATCTTTAAGGTTTGGAGCAGAGGAACTTTTCAAGGAAGAAACGAATCTTAAGTATGGAGTAGAAGAGAAGGTTGAAGAGAAGGAAAATGAGGGTGAACAAGCCATGAATTGTTTAATTTCCATAATGATGAAGATGATGGAAGTTTGAGTTGTTGGATAAAGCCATGCTCTAACTCAGGTAGAGGTTCGATCTTGTTCTGCTTATAGGATTTTTTTATGTATGACCATGTTTGGATAAACTTTTCAAAAAAATAGTTAAAGGGGAACAAAATAAGAAGGCAAGAGCACAGAGTTTATCCATAAGCTAAAATAAACTTATTCCCTTTACTTTTGAAGAAGTTAAGTAAAAATAGTTTCATTTAGTGATAAGTACGCAAGAAGCTCAATTTAAATTTTTTTCCTTGCAAGTACTTAAGAAGAAATTTAACCAAACAAGTATATCGTTGAATTTGTAAAGTTATATCTGGTAAGTGTATTGTGTATATATAATGTATGCTTTTGTGTGAGCTACCTGTTTTTAAAACTTGCATTTTCAATAGTGCCTTATCTTCTATTTTCCTTTCTTAGGAAGCCCTTGCTCCACGTCCTGCAAGGAATATTAAAAGTTATGCAAAGGATAATCAACCTGGTAGTAGTAAAAAGAAAAAAAATGAAACTGAGATTTATTGGTAGTTTTGATACCAGATAATAAATAGTAAAATACATCTTACAAATCTCATCAAAATAGACTTTAATATTATATTAAAAAGTAAATTTTAAACTTAATTTAAACTTATAAAATTATAAGATGAGATTTTTATTTATTAATATATTATAACTTAATCGTATTTTTAATTGATGTAAGAGCTGTAACAATAAATTTTAAAGATGTCTTTGTATGTGTGTTATTTATAATCATTATTTCAAATTTGTTGAATGTCATTTTCCTCTTGCTAGCCAGAAAAGAGTAGCTAAGTAGGTGTTTGTAGGATCAGCTTAAACTTTTAAAAAAATTGTTGTATGGTTGAAATTGGTTGTAAGGGCATTGTTCAATTGCATGAAGGCAACCTGAAAGGCTAGATCCTTGAAGTCCAAGAAGCGGTAATATATGTGTTATCACATTAACAATATAGTTTTCATACAATATGTTAACTTAATTCTCCTGTATTTACAAATGATTAGGTTTAAATCATATGATTTTTTCCTATATAATATGGTTTAATAGGGAGATATCATACTAAAGAATAATCATGTGTAACACACAAAATTCGTTATATTTCTTGGTTTCTCTCTTCTCAACATGATACCAGAGTGGTGTCATCCTTCATGACTTGTTTTTGTCCCTAATACTTTCAACAATAATAAACTAATTCAAGCTTGCAGACACATGCTTCTGTCATATATATATATATATATATATATATATATATATATATATATATATATATATATATATATATATATATTTATTGGAGAAGACCTACATAATAGATGAAATTTGAAACCAAAAGAATGCTGGATCATGTAGGATGGTACAATTCCTTGACTTCATATAGTCATCACCTTCTTGTGGTTGTGAGAAGAACTAGAGCACACATTCATTCATTCTATGAAAAAGAAAATAGGCTTAATCCTTAAAAAGTTGAAGATTTAGCTTTTATATGTGAAAGCAAAATGGTGGAGATGAATGTGATCAACTTGAAGGGACTAGAGTTCTTGAGTTGCTGGTCTTTCTCTTGATGAACCAGATGTAGAGGAATTTTTTTCACATAGAGAGAGAAATTATGAAATTGAAATTGTTAAAATATGATATGGTAGTCATGTTATTTTTAATTTGTTTATTAGATTTACATGTTCATGTTTAACACTAACATAAAGGTTTTAGAGATTGTTCACACTTCATATTTAATGTTCATTACTTATTTTGGTACATAATATGGTCCACACATTTAATATGAATCTTATCAAAAAGAATGTTGAATGGTAAATTTCAGTCTTGTTGAAGATTGTTTGATTTATTACTGAAAGCAGGTTGGGTGTGGTAGTTCTGCTTTTCCTATGCTCCTGATGTCATATTTGTTTGGGGAAAAGGCTCATGTGCAGACCAGCATTGCTTTTTCTTTACACTTTTTTTAGTGTAGCCGTTTTCAACAGCACATTTGTGCACCACAAGCAAATCAGTGTTGAGTGGGACGTGGCAATCCATCATTTCATGGTTTCATAATTCTACCATGAAGGCATTTTTAGATGCTGTTTTTGTGATTTATGAAATCAAATATAAGATAGAATGATTAGTTTGGGTTAAAAAGATCTGTGCCTTTGTTGCATGTATTCTGATTGAATGTGTTTGTATGGTTAAAGCTGCTCTTTTTTCTTATTATCCATGGACTTCGATAATTTAAGCTAATAAGGTCCAATCAGATAGAGCATGGCTTTAATTATTAAAGACATCTTGATATTAATACATTATTATAAAATTAAAAACATTTAAATTTAAAATTACACTTAAAAATAATTTTTAATTTAAAATTTAAAATATCTTAATTAATTTTAAGTTTACATCGATATTATAAATATGTTTTAACGGTTTCAAATTATTTATTTTGATACTATAAATATTATTTAATAAATAATATTTTTATAATTTTTTCTAATAAATTAATAATAATTTCTTAAAAGACATTTAACAGGTAAGGAATTCTAAATATTAAAACTTTCTAGTTTTTTTTTTTATCTTTTTTTACTATTTCATCGTGTTAACCTCATCTATTTATATGTTTTTTCTTTTTCTAACTTTTTTACTTGTCTTTTTATTTTCTCTAAATGTTTCACTTATCTTCTCCCTTTCTCTGACTCTTTCATTAGTTATTCCATATCACCGCTTCAATTTGAATATTTATCATTAGACCATTATCCAATTACAAATTTATTTTATTATTATATATAGTGTATTTACGTGTCTGTCTCTATTTGGAGGTTTGGAGCTGTAGGAATTGGGAGTTTGTGTTCTCTTTTGCTTTTTTTGAATGTATCAGTATCAAGTAATAAGATTGAAGAATTGATCTCAAAATTATTTTATTTTTTATTATTGTTTAATACATTTCAAAATAATATATGCAAACTAAAAAAAACATTAAAAATTTAGAATATATAAACTACATGTAAACTTATCAAAGAACAAGACCCAAAGAACACGAGGAGACTTGAGACTTCAAGACAAGATAATACAATTAAGTTCATTATTTGACAATCAGGTATTTTTTCTAACTTAGTCAAGTTTTATATACTTATGAGTTATATTCAGTACTATATATACTATAATTTTTAATTTTATATAAAAATATACAAATATGTCAACTAAAAGATATAAATCAGGTTATTCAAAACTTAAAAAAAAAAGAGTTGAGTTTTTTTTATTGAATCACAAAAAGAAGTTATGGATAAATTTATAAAAATAAACAAAAAAAGTGAATTAGAAAATACAAGTAGGTGTTATTTGAATGAAGAGAAAACTTATTGAAGGACTTATTATGCCTAAACCTTGAATCTATATGATGCAGAGAACTGTCTAAAGTATTCATCCTTTGAAAAATTTGTATCAGTTATAAATAATTTTTTTTTTCTACTAATAAGCCTCTCACTTTCTTATCAATATTCTTTTATTAAAAAAAAATGTCTAACCCTTGAAAAATATTTGAAACATTGAATATTTTAAGTTTTATTTAAGATCAACAATGTCTTCAACAGATTAAACTGATTAACTTTATTATTAATTAAAAAATATATTTTAAATGAAACTAGTTATAATAATTTAATAGATTATTTTATATAACAAAAAGTTTGAAAAATAAATTTTAAATAAAAATATCATAATTTAATTATTTTATTAATTTTAAAAAGACTTTATTTTTTTAATTTGCTTTACACTTCTAAAATTTTGAGTTATGACTGGCTAATGCCTTATGTAAATGGTTTAGGAACTTGTCTCTCTTGATGTGAAAAACAACCATACCAAAGTTGGTAAGAATCCTCCCAAATAATAATAAATCTTGAAAAATAAAAAGTTTACTCACGAAACAGATACATACTTAGGGGTAGTGTACATTACAAGTTTTGCCGAGATATGGGATTTTATTTTGGCAATTACTTCTTTCACCCTCCATTTTTTAATCATCACTCTACTAATTATATACAATGATCGAATAATCACTTCTTCCTACTACACCCACCAGTGCTAAGAAGAAAAAGAATGTTGAAAAAAAGACTTATTTTAGGAAGCTTTTTCTGGAACACAAACGTGTTTTTTTAAACATTTTTGATGTATTCCAAAAAGCTTGTTCCAGAGAAATTATTTAAAAAAAAAAACGTATTCTGGAATATATTTATAAGTATTAGAAAAATTGTTCTATGCGTTTGAGAACTTTTATTCCAAAAATTTTATTCTGTTCCAGAAAATGTATTGTGAAATATGTTTTTTAAATTCTGAAAAGTTTGTTGTATAAAATTTCTGAAACAAATAAGTTGAAAGTGACTTTTAAAAAGAGTAAAATAGTTATTTTTTAAAAATTACATTAGTGCATGTTCAAATTGATCAGGTGGAAGAAGTAATTTCCCTTTTATTTTTCATTCCAAGCTAATTATGTTAGTTGGTCCGCATAAAAGTGTTTGTTTTGTAGTAAGTTTAGCTATACAGCCCTTCAAGAATTCTTGTTCTTTCAACAAATTTTGGACGGGTTCATCCTGTACCTCCAAGGCTTTATTAAGGTATCTTTAAACTTCTAAAAGTGCCCAGACCATTATAACCTTTTAGAATTCTATACTCTTTCACCTCCAACATACCTTTTTATTATTGTTTCTCATGTGTCGCTACCCTCAAAAAGTTGTTACGGTTATCGCATTGCTTCCGTCGTTCATTGATTTGTTGAAGGTTTTCGAATTGGTTTGAGGTTGATTATGCGATTTGGCGGTGGTTCTGCGGATTCGGAATTAACTTTTGGAACAATTTATTTCAAAACTGTTTTTCTAAACAAATTTAGAATAAGTTGTTTCAAAAGTTAATTTTAGTGAAATTAGTTTCTGAAATAGTTTATTTTAGAATTTTCTGTTTTAGGAAAATAGTTTAAGAATAGACTATTCTGAAATTAATTCCGGATTTGGAATTTGCTTTCGGAATACTTCATTCCAGAATTATTACATTGTTTAATAAATAACCACAGGGGTAGAAATGTCTTTTCAAACAGGGCATTTTTAGAAATTTTAAAAAATTTGGAGGTGCGTGGAAGAAGCCGTCCAAATTTTGCTTCACGCCCAAAATTTTTGTGTCACGTTTGCGCGATTAAGTTTGGACAATTTCTTTCTGTACCCACATTTGCTTCTTGCACTCTCATCAAATATGAGGATTGATATTTAGATTCTTGTTAATGAAGATAAAAGCGTTTAGGATGTTAAGAAGGCACCGTCGATAGTCGGAGGTGCTGCAAAGTAGGTTGAAGTTTGGTGACGTGATGAAAGCGTTTTGAAACTGTAAATTTGTTGTTTGGGAGTAAAGAGGTAAGTGTTTAAGTTTTGATTTGAATAATGTATATGAAAAATGTTGGGAATAATTATTTTAATTTGTTGGTGTATAATGATTTAAGGATGGGTTGTGATGGTTGTGAGTGGAGTATTGGGTGTTATTGCTCTGAATTTTGGGTGGTGATATTGTTTTCCGAAAAAATTTTGGGAAACGATTTTCGTAACTATTTTTTTTCAAAGTTTTTATTTATTCCGAAACTTTTTTTGAAATATATTTTTGGAAAACATTTTTTAGAATTTAAATTTGATTTTCGAAAAATATTTTTCAGATATGTTTTCGGAAAAAGTTTTTCAAAAATTAATTTTATATTTTGAAAAACATTTTCCAGAAATTATTTTTAAATTTCAGAAAATATTTTTTGAAAATATTTTTTATATCTTTAAAATTTATTTGGAAAAACTAAATTTTGAAGGTTTTTTTTTATATTTCTAATATTTATTTCGAAAAACCAATTTTTTATTCACTTTTACATTATCAAAGATAGTATGGTGGGCAGGAATGCCTTAAGTTCGACACATTTCTGTTGATACGTAGACTGGACCAGCATCTTTTAAGAATGTTAACTCTAATAATTCTCTTTACATTTTAAATTTACATATTCCTAATTATTGATATTTTTTTTTTTTTGTGTTATATATTGTTGTGATTTTCTCGGAGTTCACCAAACGCAAGTACTTTCAAATTAACAAACATCACAAATAGATTGAAAGAACAATTCTATGAAACAAGAAAGAAAAAAAAACAAGAGCATGTAAGTTAAAGTTAACATGGTTTGGTTAGATTAACAAATTTTAATCTACATCTATGAAAAATTCATTATGAATTAAATTCCATTTTTTCAAGTTCCGGATAAAACTTCAAATATGACTCAAATGTTATTTTCTCTTCGATGAAACTCAATCTCATATAATAATGGTTGAAGAATTCACATTGATTAAAAATAATATCAAATTATAGTATACTAATAAATATAAATTTTATTATATAAATTAGAAATTAGATTTAAAGTCTATTTGAATTGAGTAACTTCTATACTAGCACCTACACATATAGCATTAGCAGAAAGGGAGGAAGTGAAAGTAGCTCAAACCGAAGCTAATAATGAAAGGACAGAAACAAAAGACGAAGAATACTTAAAAAAACAGTGCGATTGTGAAAAGGTCTTACGTGGAAACTTTGGAAGCATCCACACATGAAGTTTGGGACACAGCCAAAGTTTGACAAGAAATCCACATAAGCACAAAAACGATAGCTGCCACCTCTCATTTCCCACAACTCAGCTGTGGCTCACATTGTTTTATCTCTTTATCTTTCATGCTCCTTTCTTGGCCTCAACCTTCATCACTCTCATATTCTGTGCTACTAAAATATCCTCTTATTACCTATTTCTACACATACATCAACTTCATTTCACACATTTTATCCTTTTGCAGGCTTCTGCTTTAATTATCTGTGATACAAATCATGTAACTTAAGTCATAATCAGATTATGTTACATAATTTGAAGTAATAAGCTCTTAAGTAAAAAAAATTACACAATAATTTTTAGCCTAATAATAAAAATTACATCTAGTAATAATTAGTATCAAAATTACTAAATTATTAATATTTTACTTCACTTCTTATCTTAAGATTTTAGTGTGATGAATTCAATTATGTGTTTAAATTTCAAGTCCCACATTGAATATATATTATCTTGAAAGTTTTGAGCTAAAAGTCATATTAATTTTTTATATGGGTCTTGTTGAGGTCTAATTGGTGTTTAGATGCTCCCAAGTGTTTTCTATGTGTGTTTGTTTGCATGCTTTGTATATTCTTATTTTAACTGTTAAAGATTTTAAAATCTTGTGAATAATCTGCAGTGTTGATTAGAGTCCAAATAAATTAAATAATTAACATCTTTGACTTATATTTTTAGACAGGTATTATCCCTCAAATGGCACTAGTGCCATTTATTGGAAACTCTGATCGTTTAAAACCAAAACTAATCTATTTCCAAACTGATATCGTGTGAGATTGGTTGTCGTACAAATATATTATTATGTGAATGATGATAATGATAAAAATTAGAAGGCAATGAAGGAGCAAGAAGCTTGGAATATGGATAACCTTTTTTGGCTTTAGAGATGAAGCTAAAACAAAATAAAACGTTGATATGATGTGCCCTTTAAGAGCAAATCCAAGCCAGAGCTGAGAGGTTCCCTCTTCATCCATTCTCAGCCTCAAGGTTCCAAAGTTTCTCCCTCTTATCTTCTACCTGTGACATTACCAGGTCCCACCTTAGCTTCATTGGTTCACCATCATAAAAATTGAATTTTCTCCTTTATACTTTTTATATAACAAGGTTCTAACAACAACACCAGACGCAGCCCTTACTTGCTTCTGCCACTTTCCACAAAAACTCTGCTAAGGTCCTACTTCCCACGTATACTCACTTTTTCTCATTTTCTCTTCATATACATACTCATATATGTTATGTTGTGTGTGTGTTAAGTTGGCTCTTTCAATTGAATTTTCGAAAGAATGGCTTCCAACTCATGCTTTGTGTTATTATCTTTACTATAAAGTTGGCTTTGGAATTGGAAAAATCAAGAGGGTGATTGGTAATCACAGTTTTTTTTTTTTTTTTTTTTTTTTTTTCATGTGTTAATTTAGTTATTGGTGTGCAATTTTCAACTCAAAGCAGGTCTTCCCTCTTGTTCACAGAGCATATTTTAAATGAAAAAGGATACTTTTTATTGTTTTTTTTGGCCATTCATACAGTTATATAAGGATAAACAAAATCATATCTACACCTTAGGCAGTTTTTGTTCTCTCATTGAAATCAACTTTTGTGTAACTTACCTTCTGAACTAGATTTTTGAGCTTTTAAACATGAATTTCCTGTTATTAGTTAGCAAAATCGTATAGTTTCATCAAGGTTCATGTTTGAGTAACAAATCTCCTCAACCAAGGAAGAATGAAACAGTAAATAGTAGTGCATGCACATTTATAAGGTGGTCAAAACTGACTTTTGGATGAATTTTGTTTAGGGGACTTTTTGTGGGAAAATCCAAAAGAAGTGGTTGAAATTTGAGGGAAGAGAAGATGGACTATTTCAATGCACCGGGAAGAAACCATCTGTTTGTTCCAGGGCCAGTTAACATCCCTGACCAGATCATTCGGGCCATGAACAGAAACAATGAGGACTACCGTTCTCCAGCAATTCCAGCTCTCACAAAAACTCTGCTTGAGGATGTCAAGAAGATTTTCAAGACCACTACTGGAACCCCATTTCTTATCCCTACAACTGGTATGCATAAACAAACTATAGTGATATCTTATAGTGTTATGTGTATAGTTCTTTTAGTTTCATAAACTCAAGGTAGAAGTGACTTAGTTTCTTATCCTTAACATTTTCTGAGTATGGTGAAAATTAATAAAGAATCTATCTTGTATGCTTTGAAAATGTTAAGGATGAAGAGCATGTTTTTCAGATCAGGGATTAAGTTGTAAATAACAAATTTAGGGTGTTATCGTGCAATTTTCATAAAATCAATTGAGCTCTAATATCTTGATAATAAGGATTATACTCCCTTTAATGGTTATATTTTAAGGTTAAATTAACCAGCAGGTCCTTGAACTATTTTGAAAAATTTAATTACCTCAGCACAGTAAAAAAATATAATTAGATCTTTGATATAGCAATATTTTTTTTCAACTGTGTCCTGGATTTGTAAAACCACCACAAACTGTCATTTCCTAGTAGTTTCAAACCTTCATAAACTAATTGCAAAGATCCAACACAAAATTCTCACAAGATCAAGGACCCAATTATAATTTTTTTAGTCAGGGACCTAATTAAAAATTCCCAAATGGTTTGAAGACCTACTAATTAATTTAACCTAATTTTACACAGATATCTTGGATGCATTCAACTACATACCTAATCAACTCTGTTAATCATCCATGCTCAATTTACTCCTTATATTATATACACTTTAGATACCATTTGACTTGAAGGTTTAAAATTATTTATCAATGAAAATAACAGCAAAATTCTTATATGATATTGTAGACTAATGATTGTATGAAATGTTCTTTTTCTTATATATCTTTGCTGTTCTTGTGTATGTGTGTTTGGGAAATAATTGCAAGCATAGAGAGTAAGGTGGTTTTATAAGAACAATTACTTTGTTATTCACATGTTATAGTTTACTAGTTTTGTTGTTATTAAGTAATGGTTTTGAACATGGTTCAGGTACTGGTGCTTGGGAGAGTGCTCTCACAAACACACTGTCTCCTGGGGATAGAATTGTATCTTTCCTGATTGGCCAATTCAGCTTGCTTTGGATTGATCAGCAGCAACGTCTGAAGTTCAATGTTGATGTTGTGGAAAGTGAATGGGGCCAGGGTGCTAAGCTTGATGTTCTGGAATCAAAGATTGCTTCAGATACTGCACACACTATAAAGGCAATTTGCATTGTTCACAATGAGACAGCAACTGGTGTCACCAATAACTTGGCAAAAGTCAGACAAATTCTCGGTGAGTGTTTCTTCTGACGGACTAAAATCATAACTTTTTCTCATTGAATCTGTTCATGTGTACCCTTTTATTCTCTATAAACTGAAAGAGCCAAAATCACCATTTTATACTAGTTTCATCCTAAGTACTTTAAAAGGGAAAATAAGAAGATAAAAATTAAATAGGTTACTTCACAAGCTAACATTAGCTTATACACTAGTTAAAAGTAAAAATTGAAGAAAACTACATGACAAAAAGTTCTAAAATGTTAGCTTATGAATAATCTGATTTTAGTTTATGGAGAAACTAATTTTAACTCTTTTTCAAACTTTTTTCTCCTAGAAGTGTTTATCCAAACAGGTCATTTCTCTTTTGTCTTTGTGTTCAGAGATATTATTGTTCATAACTGCTCTTAGTTCCATTGAACATATTTTGGTTGCTGTTTTTTCTTTTTTGTCCTTTAATATCTATTAGATTTATAAGGACTACTTAGTTTAGTATTTTGTCTAAACACATAACTGCCCTCTATTTACAAAATGCGTGCATAACTACAAAACTGTTCATGTCCAATCAGTATTCATAGTGAGATATCATTGACATTTAACTTGGCTCTTGTGATCTAAGTATGCATCTGAAACTTGGAAAATTATTCACATGCAACATCACTGGTGAACTCTAATGCTATATTGACATAAATTTTGTCATTCTCTGATGAAAATGTGTTCCTAGTGCCTCTTCCAGGTCTGCAAATGTATGATTTGAAATCACCAACTGTTCGATTTTTAGTGTTGTTTATTGCTTCATGAAAAGCTTCTCACATTTTGCTGTGGACACTCAGATTCCTACAGGCATCCAGCCCTCCTTATTGTGGATGGAGTGTCTTCCATTTGTGCTCTTGATTTCCGCATGGATGAATGGGGAGTAGATGTGGCCATAACTGGCTCTCAGAAGGCCCTTTCCCTTCCCACTGGGATTGGTATTGTGGTTGCAGGGCCTAGAGCTATTGAGGCCTCAAAAACTGCTAAATCACTAAGAGTTTTCTTTGACTGGAAAGACTACCTGAAATTCTACCAGTTAGGAACCTATTGGCCATACACTCCTTCCATACATTTGCTGTATGGTCTGAGAGCTGCTCTTGATCTGGTTTTTGAAGAAGGACTTGAGAATGTGATTGCAAGGCACAATCGTTTAGGCACAGCAACCAGGTAAGCCATGATATCCTAGTCCAAAAAAAATCATAGTTAATGACTTCAATCAATCCTTTACTATCCTAGCCCAATAGAAATCTTTTACTATCAATCAATCCTTATCATTTTTGTTATAACTTTTAAGAAAGTTACTTTAAAATTCATTGTATGCGATTACATGAAAAAAGTTACTAGTTTTGACAAATGGTCAAAGGTTTATCAATGAATCTGATAGGTCCTCATATGCTAAATGCAGACTTGCTGTAGAGGCATGGGGTTTGAAGAACTGCACCCAAAAGGAAGAGTGGCACAGTGACACAGTGACTGCTGTTGTTGTTCCTTCTTACATCGATAGTGCTGAAATAGTTAGAAGGGCATGGAAGAGATACAATTTGAGCTTAGGTCTTGGACTCAACAAAGTTGCTGGCAAGGTTTTCAGAATTGGACATCTTGGCTACTTGAATGAGGTAATGTTGATTTCCAAATTTGTAGACAAAAAAAGAAGTTTAAAAATAATTCTCAAGCCAAAGGAAAAGTAATCATTGGATAATCAATATACATATTTACAAAACTTCATTTTCTTGATCTTGGTTGTTAGGTGTATTATATAAAATATTGCCATCAATGTGCTTTCTGTCCAACTTCAATCTTGCAAGCTTCAAAACTGTGATAGGGATAGTGCACAAATAAAGAATATCAAATTATGAATGTGAAACTGGCTTATCAAAAATATTATGTAATAAAATGTTGAAAACTTGTGCTACTATTAACTTTAAAGTTTCTCAAATCTTATGAGAAGATAATATGTATGCTCATATTATAGTTAATAGAGGGATTGATAAGACTTCTTATGGTTTCATTCTTTGGTAAATACAGATCCTTTTAGAAATCATTTTCACCTTTCAGAATTTAGGTTTTTTGAACTTTTTGAGATATTTTTCTTTTTCTTTGACATAGGTTTGGTTTGGCCTCTTATGTTTATGTTATAACAGATGACATATGATTGTTGAACTTTTATAATGTCAATTTAACTGAGATGTGAAAGTTTTGTATTGATACTTAACATATTTATTATATAAAAAGCACAGTTTTGATGTGGTTAATTGTTGTGATATTTTTCAGTTGCAACTGTTGGGATGCCTAGCTGGTGTGGAGATGATACTCCAAGATGTTGGTTACCCTGTAAAGCTTGGAAGTGGAGTTGCTGCTGCCAGTGCCTACTTTAAGAACACTATTCCTCTCATTCCTTCCAGGATTTGAGTCACAACCCATTCTTCTCTTTACTTCCCTTTCTGCTCTTTCCAAAATTCTGTAAAATATATATATTATCCTCTTTTACACTCCTTTCAACATCAACATACTCTACTTTCAACTTTAATGCACTGCTTCTTTCATTGTCTTCTATATAAAAAATCATTGCATTTTCTCACCATATTACTGTGAATTCATCACAAAGTCTTTTGGAAAAAAGACTACATATTCTATTAATCTTTTAAGTAAAATGTTAGAAATTTAATTTAGTACATCCAGTAGTTAATTGTCATGATTGGTTAGTGAGTTTTGTAATATCTTATTAAAAGTTACAGGATGATTTCTGTTATACAAGTAAAATGTATGAAAATTACATTCAAATATTAAACATTTACCACTCGCAGCAAAGTACAGGGTATTGCATGTGGATACAGTCTAATGGTGCAAAGACATTTGTGATATCAATATCAATTTGGTATTTCTCTTCTTTAAATGTTTTCTACAATTTTAAATTATCACAATTGAGAACAAAATAAATTTACAGAGAATATGATTAACTTATATCAAGCTTACTGTAACGTTCCATTTAATACTTATATATAGTTGATAGATATAATAACATCCAACACATGTACACTAGGAATATAGTATATTTCACAGCTCTAATATTAACTTCGCAAAAGAATATAATCAACAAACAAGTCACATAATTAAGACATATTACTGTTACTATGTATCATGATGGTAACAGTTCACAATAACACCTAAGAGTGAATTAATATTTTCAAAACAATCACGTCAATGTATATATGAATAAAAACAAAAATATATATATATATATATATATATATATATATAATTAACAATAGATATATTACATTATTATCATCCTTACCATTAATTAGATTAGATGTTTTTTTCATTTGTAAAATTGATTATAAATAGTAATTTTGTATTTGGACTTATCAAGTCCAAACGAAACTTGTGAAGACAAGCTAACAAAGAAAATAAAAACCAATCAAGCACAATTAAGCGCGTGCATGAAAAACTTGATCAAGAAAAATCACAAGACAAAGAAGGAATGAGCCAAGCATGAAAGCTCTCTGAGATTAGCACAAAACGTGTGACAGAAGCATGGAAACATAGATTTAATTCTATTCTTTAATCTAGATCTAGATTTAAAATTTAAATTTGAAATCCCCTCATTTATTTTTGTAAATTTCAAGCTTAGTCTGAGATGATTATATATAGTCATTCTCTCAATTGAGAGTTTGCTACAGTGAGAGACCGTTTTCCTTTAGACTCTTATCTTGTTTTCTAGGATTCAGTTAATGATTCATTCTCATGATAATTATCTCGAAAGAGGAAATACCTCTCAAGTGATGTGTCATTGTTTTCCTCTCTTAAGTCTTCTATCCATTTTATCTTTCAATTTTTGTTTTGTCTTGTATTTTTGATTCCTTCTTTAACTCTTTAGTTCCTTCCAAGTATTATTTTTATGTTAGTATGTTCATATATTTATTTTTATTCTTAGTTTCTCATTCTAAAGTTGTTTCTACTCTTCTTGTAAACTTGTTCTTGGAATCATTAACTGAAGTTTCTTATAAGTTTTCATGAACTGAAACAAATTAAGAGATTCAAATCTACTTGTGTTTTATGTTTCACATGGTTTTTTCTGCTTATATGACTATTATCATGTAATTTTTTTCAGATGTAATATAAAAAGTTGTGTCTTCAAGAATAGTTTGTTAGAGATAGATTTTGTCATGAAGAACTTCTTCAACTTTATTGACAATATTGTTGAGATTTTATTCTTTACAACCTCATAAAAACCTTGTTTGACTACAATAGAAGGATCATCGAATGGGTCTTTTCTTTCTGATGTTCCAGAACATATCTCTTTATGTGCATGTACTCCTAAAATGCAATGTCCACATACCTTGTTCCTTGAGCAAAGTCCACGTCTTAATTCTCCATATGTTGAGTTTTGTCTCCCCTGTTGAACTTTTTGATCTTGGAAGTTATACATTATACATGTATTCTTACAAGAACTTATCACTAAGAGATGCAAAAAGAGACCAAAATTATCTTTAACACCAATTTGTTGTGTACCAAGTCTCGAATTGTTGAAAGAACTATGCAAAGTGAATTGTGAATCACACCAATCAAGATGAAGATAAAAGAACAAACAAAATCTAGAAATGAATAAAATTGACTATGTATTACTCAAGATAATTGTTAAGTTGTATCTCCTATCTTTCTCATTCAATCCTTCAACACACCATCATAAAAGGAATACAAAATGGTTACAAGTTAGTTAGAACTGAAAAAATAGAATTATAACAAACAAACAAAACATATATAATGATCACTAGTTTACCAGATGATTTATAGCTTTGGTCATTAAACAGTCTACTCCTAGATGTCATTACGCCATCTATTCACTATACATTCACAACTAGACTACCTACCCTAGAAAGAGTCCAGTACACCAAGATCTACTAATAAAACTATTTTAACAAGGTTAACTAGGTTGGGAATTGTTGTATTGGTTATATCACGTCCAATTCATTATTGTTAGATATTTGTTTTTGAAGTTGCACATTGATTTATTTCAGTTTCTGAATACGTCTTTAATTAGAATAATTGTTCCTAATTTTTCCTAAACGTTAGGATAAGGTATTTCAGTTTTTTATAACTGCTCCTAAAATTTAAAGGAGTAATTTCAGTCAGTTATTTTTCCTTTATGCAAGTATTATAAATGTAATTTTGTTCATGGCTTAAAGAAATAAGATGAAATAATAATATATTTTTCTACATACATCTTCATTCAATTTTGTTCATTTTTATTATTTTATATCCTCCTATTCTGTAAAACCAACAATTGGTAGCTGAGCTCATGGCTGGAAACTTCATGGTAGCACCTCCGGTTTTCTTCGGAGAAAACTATCAAATATGATCTGTCAAAATGAAGTCTTATCTACAAGCGAGTGGTTTGTGGGATGTTGTGATGTCTAAAATCCAACCGCTACAAGAAGATCCAACTGTAGCTCAAATCAGAAATTACAATGGTGAAGCAATAAGAAGATCGAAGGTCAAGACCTGTATTCACTCTATTGTTTCTGATATTGTATTCACTAAAATTATGGCTTGCTAAAGAAGCATGGGACACTCTCCAAGAGGCGTTTCAAGGGAATGAAAGAACTTGATAGATACAAGTTCTCAATCTCAAAAGAGAATTTGAGATTCTGAGGATGAAGGAGGTCGAGACCATCAAAGAATATTTTGATAGGCTTTTTGCAGTGGTCAACAAGATCTGACTATTACGTGAAGATTTACTTGATAGAAGGATCTAAAAAAAGTGTTGGTGAGTCTCTCAGAGAGGTTTGAAGCAAAGATCTCATCACCTGAAGACTCAAGAGATCTCATAATGATTTCACTAATCGGTTAATGAACTCTCTGCAAACCCAAGAGCAGAGAAGAATGTTGAGGGAAGAGCCAAGTACTGAAGGAGCTTTTTTAGCAAAGTCACAACCGAGTTATAAAGTAAAGAAGAAAGGACGGAAAAATGAGAAGAAAAGTGATGAGGATGGCAATGACGAGAAGGAGAAGTACTCAGCATGTCAACACTGCAAAAAAACTTCTCATCCACATTGGAGATGTTGGTGGAGACCCGATGTTGTGTGTAGGTCCTGCAATCAAAAGGGTCATGTGGAGAAGGTATGCAAAAGAAAGCAACAAGGGACACAAATTGCTGAAGAGACCGATGACGCGAAGGAGAAGCGCTGTTTTGTGTCGACTTGCTTTGCTAATAACATCACTAGTGAAGCATGGTTGATTAACAGCGGATGCACTTATCATACGATCTATGATAAAGGTATGTTTGTGAATTTGGATGAGACATACTACTCAAAGGTCAAAATTGGAAATGGAGACTATATTAAGGTTAAAGGCTTAGGTGATATTGTCATTAACACTGGCTCAGAACAAGAACTATCTCAGATGTTTTGTATGTTCCTGAGATTGATCAAAATTTGTTAAGCGTCAGACAACTTTTAGAGTAGTTGTGTTCAAAGATAAAACTTGTGAAGTTTTTGATACAATTGACATTAAATTGATGACAATAAAGATGAAGGGCAAAAGCTTCACGACAAACATACAAACAGACTTAGCCTACTCCTCTGTGGCTGAATGGGAATGGGGAGAAAACAAAAACAATTGAGAAAGCAGAAAAGAAGGAGATTAAAGGCCTTGATGTTGTTTAAAAAATAACTGAGTAGGAAGATTCTGATGAAAATGTAGATATTTATCCTGAGAGGTATTAGATCCCTATCTGACATATATCAAAGACATAATATGGTTGTTCTTGAGCCTGCATTTACAAAGATGTTACAAGGGATGCAAACTTTGTTGCAAAGGGAGGAGATGATAACGTCTTACGACTGAAAAAGGCTTTGTATGGCCTTAAACAAACACTAAGGGTCTGGTATAGTAGGATTGATGAATTTCTTTTAAAGATAGGATTTAGTAAAAGTCTCAGTAAGTCGACTCTGTATGTAAGGGTCCAAAACTTTGGTATAATAATTATCTTATTGTATGTTGATGATTTGCTTGTGATAGGAAGCAATTTTGATCTTGTCAAGCAATTCAAAGATCATATGCTGGAAATCTTTGAGATGACATATTTGGGAGAAATGTCTTATTTTTTAGGAATGGAGACACATTAAACCACAGAAGGTATCTTCATTGGACAGTAGAAATATGTAAGAGGAGTGATGAAGAAATTTGGTATGAATGACTGCAAAATGACAAGCACTCCACTGATGCATAATGAAAAAATTTGCAAGGATGATGGTGCAAATAAAGTCAATGAACAATATTGTGTTGATAATCATGTGTTAATCAGAAGGATGGAACTATTATTAATGTTGATAATCAAACAGCCATTGCAATCTCCAACAATCTTGTGTTTCACGGGAAGACTAAACATATCAAGGTCAAATACTATTTGGTGAGAGAAGTTCCATGTAGAAAGGAAATTGTCTTAGTTCTTTGCAAGACTGAAGATCAATTAGCTGATATTTTAACTAAAGTTCTTCCAAATGGCATATTTGAAGACTTAAGACAGAAGATTGGAGTTTGCAGTTCCAAAACTAAGGAGGAGTGTTAGATATTTGTTTTTGAAACTGCACATTGATTTGTTTCAGTTTATGAATACGTCTTTAATTAAAAAAATTGTTCCTAATTGTTTCCTTGATTTGTTTCAGTTTCTAAATACGTCTTTAATTAAAATAATTGTTCCTAATTGTTTCCTAAACGTTAGGATAAAGTATTTTAGTTTTTAATAACTGCGAGAGAGTAATTTCAGTCATCAATTATTTTTCCTTTATGCAATTATTATAAATGTAAGTTGTTCATGGCTCAGAAAAATAAGATGAAATAATAATATATTTTTCTTCATACATCTTTGTTCATTTTTATTATTTTTTATCCTCCTATTCTGTAAAACCAACAATTATTTCTAAAACTTTTGGCACAAGCATGCATCTTAGAAAGGTTGTCCTATGTTCTTAATTTTTGGCTTCTTCCTCCTTCTCATTAGCTTAAATGTAATAGTGATGATGTTATTAATGGTTCTCTTTTGTATCTAGATGTGAGGGTATTTTTGTAGATCATCATGTTTTCGTTATAGGTTTCTTCTCTTCATATCTTAGTGTTCATAATGTTTTATATGTCGAGGTGATGGTTATGACCTTGGCTATGGGAGTTGCAATCTCCAAAGGATGGACTAATCTTTTGAATGAGTGTGTGTTAAGAAAACAATTTAACATCTTGTAGTTTTGATTAAATGCTTAAACCAACAAAAAATGAAGTTAGATTTCTTAAGACGAAGATCAGATCATATCAATCCATCATCTATTATGGACAATAAGAAATTGTTAATCAATAACAACATTTGTCTAATGAAGAATGAAAAACAGACGAAAAAACATTTAGCAGACCTTTCACTTCATCTGATAAGCATTGATGAATGTCGGATGAAAGCAGCATTACAAAGATCAACCAAAATGTCTGATAAATAAGTGAAAAAAGAATAAAATGATATGCTTAATGCAAACTTCAAGCCAATGCAAGATCAAAGAATATTCATAAAGTTTGAGTCTATTTTTCAGACATTGCCTTCTACATCTATGTTCAACTAGAACCGCGCCAAGCATCACTATTCAAACAGTTCTTGGGATATAAGCTAAAGCTGCAAGGACTACCAACTTTACTAACACAACCATATTCAAATTTTGCCTTAGATACTTACCCTATACGTTGTGCACTCTTACCATGCTATGCTACATAAGGCCCTGCTACCAAGGGAAACATGCACTGTCAGTCAACTAGGAGATTGCATAAAGAAGAAAAACATTTAAAGATACATAAGATGCATTAGATGCAACAATCAAGTTAAAGCTCGTCAAAAGCAAGGAAAGCATGAAAGAAGAATTGAAGCTGCTCAACGGATATAAACGACCTCTCACCGACTATCTTCTTTCGGCGACTATATAAGACCTATCATTAAGAAGAAGAACAAGGAAAAGTAGAGGATGCACTGTGCAAAAATATTGTCAAGATAATAGATAATCTGCAAAAGCTTAAAAAAAAATTCCTAACGCTTAGAGCAGGAGTACTCCAAAAAATATATGGATCCATAAGAGTTTAGAAGAGAACATAAGTGTTTTTCTAGTCACCTAAGAAAGTGAAATTTCCCATTGTATTCGTCAAAGATGTAACCCTTCTCTAGAGTGAGAAATGATTTGAACTAAGAGAAAACCTCAAACCTTATCTTCTTCGAAAGATACAAACACTCTCCTTTAATCAAACAAAATGATCATTCAAACCTTCCACCTTTGTATGTTAGTCAGAAGTAATTAAAGAGTATAAAATAAACTCAATGTTAGTCAGGAATAACTTGAGTAAATAATACTTAGTGTAACTCAGGAACGACTCGAGAAAAGAATACTCACTGTTAGTAAGAATTAGCTTGAGGAAAGAATACTTAAGGGATTAGCTAGGATTAGTTACGAACCTAAAGAATACTAGACATGTACTTTGTAACATTAGTCTACTTAGTTGAACTTTACTGAATTAGTTAAGAACTAGATGTAATTTTTTGTATGGATAAACTAGTATAAATTACTATGTGTAGTTTTTCTCTCTCTTATCTCTTTTTATTATGCATGTTACTATCGTTTGCACTAACCTAAGAAGGAGAGCTAATGCATGAGAACTTATTAAAATGTTTTATTGAACAATTTTGAACTAAGTATCTAATCTACACATGCATCGGTTAGTCAAACATTAAGACTATGATTTAATCTCTTGTTTAGTTTAGCGATTTAGTTGAGCAATAAAATCTACATCTAATGACCCCATTAAGTTGGAAGAGTTAAGCATTAAATAAGATTTTAATTATGTTCGTCTAATTATATTAGTTATTGGTTTTTTTCCTCAATGTATAGTTTCGTCAGATGAACTCTATTGTAATGTTTTTCACTTTAAGTCTAGGTTCATTAAACATTCCTTTATAAGTTAAATGTTCATTAGGTGTTGTTTGTCAAACTGAAAGAATTATAATCTAATCCTTAGTCAGAATGAATAAGAAAATATCAAGATGAATGATTTTGAAAAGTCTATAAAATGCATCTGACATGACTCATCCGATAAAAGAGTTTTAGTATCTATGTTTCACAAACTAAATTTTCTTCTTTACCATGATAAAGAGAATTTAAAAAAAATTAAAATTAATTGAATCACAATTTAACTATCTCTTCTTATTTGTTAGCACCAGTGGACTGCTGCAGTAATTTGATGAAGCCAACCATGTGTGAAGAAGTTCAAGACCTATGATCTTATGTGGAAAGCATGAAGATTCATGAAGATTTGAAGCTTGGTCTAGAACTTAG
>Ga0209700_103714_pt1 | contig 28781 bp, 28 predicted proteins | sample SiratroredBW_FD_187528 | JGI IMG/M metagenome (GOLD analysis project Ga0209700, IMG submission 187528) | Root nodule microbial communities of legume samples collected from California, USA - Siratro red BW (SPAdes) (version 2) | ecosystem: Host-associated > Plants > Roots > Nodule | place: USA... | reverse complement strand
CTCTCTTATACTAGCCCTCATCATATAAAGCTCCATTTTCTGCCTATGTTCCTCTATGCTCAAGTTGTTTTGATGTAGTTTGGGGAGTTTATCCATAAGTTCATGGTTGTAATAAGAGGGAATATGCACATGGCCCAAAAATACAAGACCCAAATTATTCTAAACAATTTATACAATTTAGAGGACTTTTCCTTGATGCTCTATTTTCTCCAAAGTTATTTCTTTAGGTTTGCATTTGGGCCCGAGCAGCTAATTAAAAGCCCAAACAGGGTGAGATGGACCCAATCTTTTGGAAAGCTTTTGATTCATCCTCCAGCTCTTTGTCCTTTTTATTCTTTTATTAATGTAGTTGTGACATATTTCATGATAACAACTAAGAACAAACTGTTATTTATTAAAGAAGCCTCAATTAATAGGTTGTTAATGTTTGATTGGTTGAATTACCAGCTTTGGAGAGTAAGAATGAGGATTTTATTCAGTAAATTTACCATGGTATTCGGGGTGCTATAGTAAAATGGTCCTTGTGTTCCTAAGCATGTTGTGAATGATGAAATTGTGGAAAAGCCATGGTCTGATGTAGAAAATAAAAAAGCTCAATATGATTGCAAGGTTAAGAACATAATAACATTTGCTTTAAATCTTGAACTACAAGAAAGATGGAAAATTGTAAATTATCGACGAGCGAAATCTGTCAGCAAAATGCTTATTGATAAATTTATTTTCGAAAATATTTAATCTGTCAATAATTACTAACGATTGTCATGAACAATTACCGACAAAAAATTTGTCAAAGAAACAATAAATAAATATTACGAATATTATTTTTATTACTACTACTATTATTATTACTATCATTTTTATTTCTAATATTATTAAATTTTTATTAATGTTATTGAGAATCAGCTGCAGGAGGGACTCGATCCATGCTATATGAATAATATGACAAAACCAATAACCATTATATCAAAGAAGCTTTTCTATCATATTATGATTGTTGTTATTCTATTATGATGATGATTATTATTATTACAACTATTATTATTATTTTTTTTATTATTATTATTATAATTATTCATCGGTAAATTGACCACTAAATTATTCGTCGGTAAATTTATCGGTAATTTCTGATGAATTTAATCCATTGGTAAAATTTGTCGGTATATTTACCACCAATTGATTTGTCACTAAAATCTGTCGGTAACGATAATTCTTGCAGTGTTGATGAGTTTTTCAGGATTTCATAGTGTTTCTCGACTAAAGAGATGTGGGTTATTCTAGAAGTCACACATTATCCCACATGAAGGCACATCTAATGTGGAAAATGCCAGGGTAAAACTATTGTTGATTTGCTTAACATATTCACGCATATAGTGAACCACCTAATTGGTTTGGGGAAAATGTTTAATAAAGAGGAGCTCAACATAAAAATTATGAAGTGTTTGGATAAGAGTTGGTAGCCAAAAGTTACTAATATTTCAGAAGCCAGAGACCTCACTACATTGACCGTTGTTGTGTTGTTTGGAAAGCTCGTGGAGCATAAGTTGGGGATGAATAGATTGAAGGAGCAAGAAAGTGTTGAGAGAAAGTCAAAAGGAATTGCTCTCAGAACATATGTTCAGAAGGTTTAAAATAGTTGAGATGTACAAGTGAATGCAGTGACACAGAGACTTTGAATTTGTTAACCATAAAGTTTAGTAAATTTCTCAAAAGGAAAGGAAAGGACGAGATTCAACCAACTAAAAAGTATAATAGAAAGTCTGAATTTGGCTCCTTTAACTTTACATGCTTTGGATGTGGTAAACAGTGCCACATAAAGATAGAATGTTCTAACATCTCAAACAAAGAGAAATGAGCTAACAAAAAGAATGGTAAAGGAGGAAGAACAAGGAGAGCATACATTGGTTGGCAAGACAAGGATGATATATCATCTAGCTACTCTTCAAGGGGGAATGAAGAAGAAAATATGTGTCTCATGGTTGGACATGAATTAGCAACTAGTAGTGTAAGTTCTAGCACTACCCTGAATTGTGAAAATTATAGCCCTTTGCTAGAAGTATTTAAGGAAACACATGAATAACCTAACAAATTAGCCCTATCAAACAATAGATTAAAGGGATTAAATAATTGGTTGGAAAACAGAGTTAACACATTAGAAGAAAAACTAAAAATTGCTAAAATTGATTTTGAAAATCTTGAAATCATTTATAAAAATTCTTCATGTAACTGTGCTAAGACAAGTAAGTCAACCAGTTGTGAAAATTGTGAAGTGTTGCAAGAAAAGATCAAATATCTCATAAAAATTGTGGCAAAATTTTCAAGGGACACAACAAATCTAAATGCTTTATTTGGATCTCAAAACCGTGTTTAAAGTTGACTTAGGCTATAAACTTGTTTTTCAAAGGAAAGTGAAATATTTTAAAAACTTTTTTGGTCATAGCAACATGCAATCTTCACCATTTGTTTCATGTTACTATTGTATGAGAAAGAGATATATTGTTAGGAAGTGTAGAATTAAAAAATATGATTTTCCAAATGACCTTGTTAGATGGGTACTTAAAGGTACTATTAACAACTCTAAACCCAAATTAATGAGGGGACCAATTCCTACTACTTGGATATGTTTTGTAGGGATCTTCGACAACCAATAAGCAACTATGGTACTTAGTCAGTGACTATTCAAAGCATACGACTGGGATGCTTCAAAATTTATTAATATGGCTTCAATACATAAAGGATTTATCACTCATGGTGACAATAACAAAGGAAGGATACTCAGTAGAGGTGATGTAGGAGATCAAGATTCTATGATGATCAAAGATGTCTTACTTGTGAAAGGTTTGTAGCATACTTTATTGAGTATTAGCTAGACAAGGGATACAAAGTCACATTTGAACCAAATTTATACTTGATTTGTGATGCAACAACCAAAAAAGTTTTGCCAATGGTAAAATGGTTAATAATGTGTACATGTTGGAAATCCGCTACATTGAATCAAATGTAGATTGCTTATTGTCAAAAAGCGATGAATCATGGTTGTAGCATAGACAAATTATACACATTCACATGATTCATTTAAATAAATTAGTTTCCAAAAATTTGGTTGACGGTCTTTCAAAACTGAAGTTCGAAAAGGATAAAATTTGTGAAGTATGTCAAAAAGGAAAACAAGTTAAAAGCTCTTTTGAACTAAAAAATTTTGTTTCAAAAACCAGACCTTTGGAACTACTACACATTGATATATTTGGTCCCTTTTGAACCATGGGCATTGGTGAGAATTATTATTGGCTTATCATAGTAAATGACTACTCTAGGTATACATGGACCCTATTCATAATAATTAAGAATGATACATTGATAACTTTTAAAAAACTTGCTAATGTCTTACAAAATGAAAATAATTATAACATATGTGTAATTAAAAGTGATCATGGAGGGGAATTTCAAAATGAAAAATTGGATCAGTTTTGTGAAAAACATGGAATTAAACATAATTTTTGAACAACTAGGACACCACAACAGAATGGTGTTGTTGAAAGAAAGAATAGGTCCTTAGAAGAATTAGTCAGAACTATGAGAGAGGGAAAATTAACAAGACTCTTTTCATTAAGAAAGTTGGAACTGGTATTATTTTAGTTTAAGTTTATGTAGATGACATAATATTTGGATCTACTAATGAAAACTTATGCCAAGTCTTTATTTCAACAATGCAGGGAGAATTTGAAATATCAATGATGGGTGAGTTTAACTTATTCTTAGGTCTACAAGTCAAGAAATTAAATGGAACATTTCTTAGCCAATCAAAATACTACAAAGACTTATTGAAAATTTTTGACATGGATAAATGCAAAAAGAGTTACCACAACAATCTCAACAAGCTTCTACATGGATTTGGATGAAAAAGGAAGTTGTAGTAGATCAAACAAAAATATAAAGGATTAATTGGATCTTTATTATATTTAATTGCAAGTAGACCTAAAATGTTAAGTGTTTGTATGTGTACTAGGTTTTAGTCCAATCCAAAGAAATCACACTACAATGCAACAAAGAGAATCTTGAAATATATGAAAGGAACAACAGATGTTGAACTATGGTATCCAGGTGGACTTTCATTGAGTTTAATTGGTTATTCAAATTCAGATTTTGCAAGATGTAAACTTGACAGAAAGCGCATGAGTGGAACATTCCATAACTAAAACCAAACTTGTGTTGCATTATCTAATGCTAAAGTTGAATACATTGTAGTTGGAAGTTGTTGTGCTTAAATCCTATGGGTAAAGCATCAATTAAGTGACTATGACCTTCAATTGTCAAAGGTACCATTGATGTGTGACAATACAAGTGCTATAAATCTAACTAAAAAGTCAATTCAACATTCTAGGACAAAGCACATTGAGATTAGACATGACTTTATTAAGGATCACACTAATAATAGTAACACTGAGATAAAATTCTTTGAAATTGCAAATCAATTAGATGATCTATCTAGAAAAGCACTCACAAAAGGTAGATTTAATTTTATGACAATTGAACTAGGTATCCTGAATTATTCATGAATAACTTAAGTCTTAAATGTCTTAGTCTTATAAAAATATAGGACAATCATAAGTATATATCAATTAATTGAAATTGTTCAGATATGAACTTAGTTAGACTGTTGTTCATTTTGTTAATCAAATGCATTCTTTCCCTAATTTGATGTGGTATGCACCTGAATTCAAAGAAGAAGAGTAAGTTATCATTTTCTTGTAATGGGTTGCTTTCGAATTCAATGCACTAAATTTGGTTGTTTGTAACTGTCACAAAATTTATACGATGTATGAAAATATTTGTGCTTGTTCATGTGTGTCACTATGCATTTAGGAGTCAAAAGGTAATTTTGCATGTTGACCAATCCCTTTCTCAATATGGTGTAGTCTTTTTTCAAACTGAAAATTAACTTTGCAATTTCCCAAATCCCACACAACTACACAATTTATCAACTGCATAATCAATGGACTGTAACCAACAATATTCTAAAACCCAATTTACTTGCGTTAAATTTACATTAAAAGCCACATTTATCATACATTCTATCACTGGATTCATTGTGCATTTCATACACATAATCCCTCTATAGTTGAAATCTCCAAATGTCCACTTCCATAGTTTTAAAGAAAAGATCAAGACTTACGAGAACCACTGGTAGACGACCTCGAGTAGAGCCTGTATCTGAAACAGAACATTTGGAAATATGGTTCTTTGGAAACTAAAAGTAGGTGAGTATTTTTCTATACGAAATGAGCAAGAAAGACATCAATGGTCCTAAGTTTCTCAAGTTTTCTTGGCTAAAAGCACAAAAGTTACATGATATGAGAAAAAATATCAAACACCAGAAGTTGGAAAGGTTATTGGAGAGGACAGGAAACATATAAATCTTTATTGAACTAGGCGAGCTTATTAAACCAGACAATTACCAAGATGAGCTATAAACCTTGATACCATTTTAAATTTGAATTTAAATTCAATTGGTATTAAGAGAAGCTATCCAACAGATATGTATATGTAACTCACACTTTAAGACTTAAGGTAGAGTATGTAAGACTTTTCAACAGTTCATTCGTCGCATAAAAGATATTAGGTTAACATAGAGTATCTTTAGGTGTTTCATGCATATATGTGAAAGAACCCTATATGCAAGAATTGAATTTAACTTAACACTATAAGAAATAAGCTATTTAGCAACCAAATTTAGTGACTAAAATAAGTTACAAGCTATAGTAAAAATAGCTACTAAATGACATTTATCACAATTTAGCAGCAAAAATAGCAACGAAATAAATTTGTAGTGACATTAATTTGATTATAGGATGAAATAGTGAGCAATAATTTTAGTAGCTAAATTTTTGTCTCTAAATCAGTGGTTATATAAGCTAAAAGGAAAGTGTTGTCTTCAATGAAAAAATTGTCATTTCATAAACAAATTCCATTTTCTTCACTAAAAGAAAGTGTTAATTTCTCGAATTTGTACCAAATTATGTGTTTTTTAGTGACAAAATATGTGTTGGTGACTAAATATGTTTTAAAGTATTAATTTCTCTCTCATAAAACTCTTTACACTTGAAAATTCTATCACTCACTAAAAATCCTAACTCCCTCACTCACTATAATCTTTCTCTCTATCACTTATTAAAATCTCTCACTCCTTTTGACGGTCATGTGGAATCCCCCACTTCCATCATGTTGTTCTCAAATGTAATTGCAGTGAACCGTCTCAATATCTCATTCTCACACCCTTTGGCCACCTTGATAGTCATCCCTGACACTCCATTCTAACTCTCTGTCCACTACAACCAGATAATGACTCACTGTAACTTAGCTTGTAATATCTCTACTATTTATTTATCTTGAAAATAAGAGTTAGAATATCCTATGCTTTAATTCATGTGATTAAATTTTCATGTGATTAAATTTTCATGTCAAAATTACTTTGTATTCTAAATAAATTTTGAATGTTAGAAAACAAAGTGTGTGTGTGTGTGTTGTAAGGAGTGTAGAAGTGAAAAGAGAGATGAGGGAGAACAAGAAGTAAGAGGAAGGAGAGAGAAGGAAGGAAGAGAAAGAGATAGAAAGGAAAAAGGAGGAAGAGAGAAAGAGAGAAAAGAGGGAGAGAGAAAGAGAGAGAGAGAAAAAGAAAGAGAAATTGATAAATGGGATTTAGAACAAGTGACATTTTGAATCTTCTAGAAAATTTATAGCTATACTTTTGATATGTCTATAAAATTAATTTAAAGGTAAGCAGAGAGTGAAGTTAAACTCCTTTTATATTCATCTTAATAAATTTATTTGTGTTTTATGAACCTTTTATTTATTTTTAACTATATATTATATTAATTTCTTTTTGTTTTCTATTTCTATTATTTAATTTATCTCTATTTATGTATGTACTAATCCTATTTATTTGTTTATTTATGTATTTTTTTTCTCTCGAGTTACATATATTTATCTTTAGTTACACGCCAATCCTATTTATCTTATTTTATTTATCTTCATTACGTACTGATCCTATTTATTTTATTTTATTTATCTTCAATTACGCATTGATCCTATTTATTTTATTTTCATATATGAATTGGTCTTATTTATTTATTTATTTATTATTTATATTATTTATTTTATCTATAGTTACAAATTAGTCCCCTTTATTTATTTGTGTCATTTATTTATCTCCAACTACACACTGATCCTTTTTATGTAATTTATAATTATATTGTTTAAGTTATCTTTAGTTTATCAAAATTATATTTATTTAAAGTTCTCGTCTTAATTCTTATTTTATTTTTTATATTTTGAATATCATTTTTATATATAATTAAAAGAAATACATATAAAGTAAAAGTAAGTACTTTTGATGAACTTGGATAAAAGAAAAGTACTTATATGCTCTAATATTATTTTACTCGTTGTATCTGTTTGGATGATGTGTACACATTATTAATTAAGATAAATATGATATATCCAGATGGTCATTATGTTATGTGAATCTTAAAAGTGTAAAGGGTATGTATGTTATGAAAGAGTCTTCGGTTTCAAAGAGTTGAAACTATGTTAATGTGTGAATGTTTGTATTTAGGAAGTCACAATTTAGAATATTGCGAGATGAGAGGCAAAGACCATGGTGAGGTCTAAGGAAGTATTTCCAAGTAGGTGAATATCTGGATAGTTCAGAATAGTGTCATGGACTAGGTTATATCACAGGCCAAACTTGGTATTATCGAATGTCAGCTCAACATAGCTAAGGTTAAGTAGTCAGTATATGTCTCTTTTATTGGTAGATAACCAGAATTCTCGAGAAAAATAATTATTATTTGTACCAATTTTATAAGAAATACTCAACTACCTAATTACTTTCCAAGTAAATTTTGGTGTTTAGGGTGGATCATCAAAAGTGGTATATGGATCCATATGTCTGATAAATTGAGATTAATTATTGGAGTTGTAGGTAAAGTCATAGGTCTCCATTGTTTGTGGTTGTAGATCAAGTCATAGACCCTCATTATTTGTGTTGTTTGTTAAGTTTATTAAGATTGATATTTAAGGCTTATAAAAGACCTCACTCCTTTCCATGTTTTTTTCCTATGTATTTGTTGTACAAATAGAAGCAGAACCTACTCACTAAAAGTTGTTCATAAATTCTTTTTGAAAATTTCACTAGAATGTTAACTCATGGAGAATCTAACTCTAATATATTTAGAATATGTAAAATATATAAATAGTCTTCTATTCTGATGTAGAAGTCATATTATTGTGCAAATCTTATCTATATTTGTAATATATTACGAATAATTACAAGGATGTAAAATGTTGACATAGATTTACATTTATGAGATTATATCATGATTATTGTTCTCTCTAAGAAAATCTTACTACACAAAAAAATATACTCCCAATTTCTAATTAAATAACAAATATTTATATAATAGTCATGGTGTCACATAGCTTCACCAATCGATGTTCATGGATAGGTACTAGAATCACTACCTCCAATTTATGCTTGTGTGGCTTTGCCTTATCAGGTAGCTAAAATATGTATCATTTAGTGAAATTGCTTGTATTAAAGTTAGCGTTTCTTAATTTATGTTTTAATATTTAATTATGTTATGCAAAAATTAGTAGTTAAAGTTTGTCTTACATTGGTGTAGCTACTCATCTGAGCATTAGTTCTAATACACTTGTTTAAATGAATTCTATTGTGTTAATTGTGCCTTAATACTTTATGAATACTTTTTAAGAACCAATCTCCCTTGGTACTTGTTCCTGCTCTTCATAATATGGGAAATATTGTGACTGGATATGACATGCAAATTCAAGTAATGACTTGTCAAAACTTGTAGTAATTCTCTTATATTATTAAAAAGGAGCATGACAGATTCAATATCTTTGTTTCTTTTGTCCCAGTTATGCCACTTGTTTTCTTGTCCAACTCAATTTTTTGAAGAGTTAGTATAATATTCCTTGCCTTTGTAATATGAATCTAGATTTTCTAATTTTGTCTGTTCTTTTTGTTATGTTCTATTATGTGTATGTCGTATTAGAAAACAAAAATAATAGTGGTTTGAAGGTTCAATTTCTTCTCATAAAACTTAACCTTTGAGAACTGGTAAAGGCTACACTATGATATCAAACCAATCATACAAAAATCTTTTAGAAATAATTTTGTTTGAGGAAGAAATATTTCTTTAAGTTTGACCGAGGAAGAAATATTTCTTTAAGTTTGTCCGAGGAAGAAATTTCATCTTATTTTACTATATGTTCAAACAATATGTTGGTTTATAACTCATTTGTTATTTAAATCTTGTTTTCTCTCATACAATGTATAATCTCTTATTTAGACTCTAAATCCAGTAAATAATATTTAAGAACATTATTAGTTAAATTGGTTCAAGGTCTTAAGACAAAATTTTAATCATAGCCTTTATGTGTTATCAATTGATACAAATTCTACATTATTATTTAAAGTAAAGGCTTGAATTCCTCTAACTATGTTTGTTTATGTATCAGGAATCAATAGTTAATTAGAGTTATATTTCTATAAAATATTATCTTATATTATTCAATTGGAGTATATTGACTTGCTAATGATTAATTTAGTTCTCTTTCAGTGTGAATGGTTTGATAATACTCTCAAAATAGAAACCAAAGTAAATAATATGTAAGGAATAGTTCAAGTAAAGCAATAATGGAGATATAATAAAGTATATGATCCATTCATATTTGTACAAGTAGAGCAAGTTTATTAAACAATATCTAGTGGCACACCTTGGTTGGGTATAATTAAGACAAAAGGTCTCAGTAGAATCACTAATGATATAGTAAGTGAAGTTGAATATGAGATTCCATACTGAGATTATAAGCTTCCACAACTTCTAGTAGTGCTACATGTTGATCCATACTACATTTTTTATTCTCTTATTCATGTATGGTGGGTGAGAAGAAATAAATATGCAATTACTGAATCAAACAAACATAAATCATGAATATGAGTAGGAACACATTTAGAGAGAGTGACATATTTTAAAAAACGTGATGAATAAAGTTAGGAATGGTTAGGATAAAAGGACCTGGATTCCACAAAGTGTTTAAGCAACCTTGGACTTACATTGGAGTTCTACACAATTCCAAAACAAGAGTGTCATTGCCAAGGCAAATTAGGGTATTAAGAAGGGAGCCTCAACTTACTGTGATGGTTCTAAATTATATTTTGTATATTTAATTTAAATATAACTTATTAAACTTAAGGTACTGAATTTTATCTTATGTTTAAACATATGTAGGCTAAGGAGTTTAAAGACCGGGAATGGGTCAATGATAAAACCTGTGAGCTTGCATTATGTTTAACCTTTGTTTTAAGTTATAATTTAATAATTGTTATATGTTTTCTTCACAAGAATTATATTTGACTTCATTTTTAGGAGAAATATAAGCAATGTCGAAAAGAATCTCAACAACATCACAGGCTCGTCTTCACGAACTCCTTATTGTCTCCATTGATGGCAATGAAATATATATATTTTTTTGTTGTAGGAGGTGAAAATAAAAAAGGAATATGTATGAAATTGAACTTGGTGCATTGATAAAAAAATGTAATAGTTCTATAGGTCTTCACTCTACTACCAGTCAAGCTCCAGTGGTTCATCAAATAAAGGAAACATGTGAGACTATTAATAAATTAAATGTTGAACGAATGACAAAGGATGGAAAGAGAGGACACTTGAATTTTTCGCTTCCAACGACAAGTGCATCAGTCACAAATATAGTAAGTAATAAATATTAGGACTTGGGCAATACAAAACAATAATTATAATTATAATAAAATTAGGCAAAAGGAAAAATCCATAGTTTGAGTATTTACGAGAGAAAATAAATTGTGGAAAGACAAATTAAATACTTTTATAGATTTTTGTCAAATCTTGGATTGCAAAAAATGTTAAGGATTGATGACATAAATATTGTTAGGATTAGACTTGACCATATCTCACTCATGTATAAAAATAATTACCTTCTTACCTTTCAAATGTCAATGTCAATCAACAATAATATCCAAACCCTAATTCTTTAGATGAATGAGCTTAAGCTTCCCTGGTAACCATCAATTCTCTGATCAATTACATAGAAAAGTCTTGCTTTGGTCACAAAGATTTAAGACAATGGATGAATCATGCTCTATTCCTAGATACAAGCTTTCATTAGGTATTTTAATTATGATTATGATTACAAATTATACTTTCCAATATCCTAAGAATCAATACAACAAGTATTAAACACAAAATTAAAATACTAACATTAAAAGGAAAAAAACATATATATAAAACCAATAGTGATTACAACAAAGTTTGGTAGGTTACATCTAGTCCTAAAAAATAATGAGTTTAGTTTCTCATAGTCATAAGATCCTTAAACATATAAGATTAACAGTGGAAGAAGAAAATGATTACACCAAAGAACCCTAAAGTTGCTTTTAAAAATGATTCTTTTTCTCTTCTGGCTTTACATGTCTACACTCTAAGATAGGTATTCATTAAATGAAAAATTCACATCGTGCCCAACCCAACCTCAATGGCGTTGGACTTAGCTCTCCTTGTAACAGCCCAAGGTCTAACTTGTGCCAAACTCAACTCTAATGGTGCCAGGTGTGGCTTCGATGCATCAATCTTCTCTTCTATGCATCCTCCTTCGTGGGTTTCAATCATTTTCCTCTGAATTTAATATGTTTTTTGTTCGCTTAAGGATAACTTTCCATTGTAAGACTCAAGTAATTAATTATTAACAAAAACATAATAAATTAAAGAAATATAATAAAAAAATAAATGTTATCATATATATATATATATATTGTATTTTAAATATTTATACTACTCTTTATTAGATTATGTATTATTATTTAACATGATATTTCAGCATATATAACTAGAACAAACTATTGTTTATAAATAGGTCAAAAATATTGTAAATACAATAAATTAAATTTGTTTTCCTGTTCACAGAAGATTAGTGATCATTATAGAACAAAATTATAATTTAACAATAAAAAGATCTTCATAAATTTTACCACTTATTTAGTGACAAAAACATATTTAAATTTAAATAAAAAGTTGACTCACTAGCAAACGAAATAATCAATCACAACATTCTTTTATTTATGCTATCAAATTAACGATTGAAATTAAAACTAATTTTCGATTGCTGAATTGATTCTTATATTTAAGGTGACCAAACGGCGAATTAGTAACAAATAATTCGCTGACTATTTAACATGAAATGAAAAATCAATTACTCACTACTTTACAACTAAAATTTTCACTATCATATAATTTCAGTTAGTAATTTTTGTGATAACGACTAATTTAAGTTATTTACTCAACCAGGAAATATGGTCGTTAAAATAATTTTTTGAAACCGTCCTTTAGTAAAAGGTTTTGGGAATAATTAGTAATTCCTCTTAATCATTCTACTTTTGAGACTCAATTACAAAATCAATTTAATTTCGGTGTACCGTGGATATAAAAAAATTTAGAATAAATCTACTTTGACACCAATGTATCAAAATTACACTGTTTCACTCCTGATTTTTATAATAAATTATTATATTTTAATAAAATAATATTATTTTTAGTATCAAATGAAAGTAAATAAGGTGTCAACGTATCATCTCTCCAAATTTTATACGGTCAATCAATTCAACAATATTTTAAAATATATAATTTTAAAATTATTTTTTACAGAAAATGAATGATTTTATTATACCTGACAAATTATAATTGAATGATAATACATAAAACATCTAGCTTATGATTAATTCTTGTAAAATTTGTATTTTAATTTATAGTAATGAGGAAGAAAAAAAAAAGTTAATCGGAATTAGATTCGTTATTTACCACAGTTTAATATTCATATTAAAAGTTTACCTTTATTGATTACGATAATCATCAAAGATGGATGTACTAGATTTCCAGCACAAGGTTCATAAGATGAATATTTCTTACGTGTACAAGAGCTTAGTTTAATTTAGTGAATATTTTTATAAATGGAAATATTAAAAGAACAGGATTATCAAATTATAAACTCTCCAATAGTTAATTGATTGTTTTTATTATATTAATTAAAATCACGCCTTGAACTAAATAAATAAAAAGTCAACATAACATACATTTATAAGAATGAAATCGTGTTACGTCACACTTTTTTATTTATTTTTATATATATAATGTAATTAAAGAGGAAGCTGGTGATATTCCCACTATTTACGTGCATGTTCTTTAGAATGACAATGATAATTTAAACTTTTTTTTTTGTCTCAAGCATAACACGGTGAATGATTCGAAAATAGTAATAACCTAAGCATCGATTCGCATACTAATGAAATTTTAATATAATTTGTGTGAGTGTTTAAGCATGTTAGGTATAGAATGGAACATATGCTAAACAATTCCAAAAGAGCAATTGTATAATATTGCGAAGAAAGTGGATTTCAATTTACGTGCCCCAAAAGAGGGAAAGGCATAAGCTTTATCCTCTTTGTCGAGATCATATAGATTATCATAATCTTAATAATATATACATGTCCACATGCATGTAAAAGCCAACAAACATATATTGTTTCACCATAGAATTAGTAAATAAAATAAAAGGAACACACTATTAATTTAATTGACTGTACATAGTGAAAGGTCGACCATCACTATTCTTGTCTATTTTATGTCCATAGATATGGTTATAGGGATATTAATTTTTCATAAAATTAGTAGATATTTTGTACCAATAATGAATGAATACTATAAATCAAACTTATATAATCATATATAATATATCATGTAATTTTTATCAAGAATGAAAACTATAAATCAATCTAGAAGTCACATAGCCACTACTTTAAAATTAATCAAGTGTTTTGTATTTTTTAGTTTTGATTTTTCTAGAAAAAATCTAATTTAATACAATTTCTGTATAGTGAAAGAATTACATCACTATAAATAATGATAATAATAATAATAATATAAGTTAATGACTCATTTATGAATGCGGACACACTAATGTCTTGATTAATTTTCCACTAATCATTGTTTAATCAATGCTAAAAAGTGATATTTAAAGACTCTTTTTATCATTGTAAAGTAACTTTGACAGAATAAATTTAATTTTTCTTTGGTATAGGTTCCATAGGAATGCAATTCGCTTTTTTTAGATTTAAATAAAATTTTAGTTCGTTCATCAATTGTTATGTGGCTAAACCATAAATATGTGAAGTTTATTGCACGGTACTATTTGACATGAACCCAGTCACGTCTCAATTTCGATAAGGCCTTATATGATGAGTGCATTTTTTTTTCAAATTCCGTTAATTTATAATTAGTTTTATTATAATTACTAATTACGTCTATATCTATTCTAGTTCTGAAGAATAATGACGACATGTTTGAGTTAGTTTTCTTTCAATTTTAGTAATTAATTTTGAATTTGAGAATAAGTTGGAAATAAAATTCTATGATAATTCTAGATCCAAATCTTTTTTAGAGATGAAAAATAAGAAAAGAATATGGGAATTGGTTGATAGTGTTGAAGACAAATGTATGTCCAAATAATAATTGCCATGTAATCAGTTTTATTTTTACAACAAAATACTATTTTTTATTATATTTATATTATTTGATATAATATTATTTTGATAAAATTATAAATTATAATTTAAGATTTGTTATGATGATAATGAAAAATAAGTTTTTTATAATTTAAATTTAAATAACTTTTTAATTGAAGGATTATTATAAAAAAATAATATCATAGACAACTAAATATCAGTATAATAATAATCATTGAATGAATATTAGTAGACCTCAATTATTAAGTTACATATATAGATTATAAGCCCATGATTGTTCATTGAATTGAGTCAAATAATATTTTTTTAATGATTAATGTTGTCTTATAATATTTAATGTTGGTAGTATCAATGATTATCTCTCAGTTGAATCATGACGTAATAAAAGAATTACACTTTAACCAATAGTTATAGTTTTCATCCAATAACAAAGGTTCGATCTAACAATATTAATGAGAATTTTTATAAAACAAAATAAATTTTTACTTTGACATGAGTTATCATATTAATTAAAAAGGTATTTGTTATATTTATGAATATTGGATATAATTAAATATTTAAATTAAATTAAGGAAAATTTGTTTTCATTCATGATAAGTTAATTAATTAGAGTCTAATATTTATACAATTTTAGAGTTGTAAAAGATGATGAAAGTTTTTTTATGATGATTCTCGAAAGTAAAATAATATTACTTCTTGATATTTGAATATTAATTTCTTGCCTTGATGAATATATTAATTAAGTTAATATGTTACTCATTTAGTCTTGAACCTACAAGATCGCATATAAACAAGTATTTTAATGTTCATTAAAGAAATTAATATTTAATTATTAAGTTAGAGAATTTAAATAGTTATTAATTTGTAGAACTTAAAATATAATTAATACAAGGGAAACATTTTGGTGGAGAGAGTCATTATATTCTTGAACATCACTTTAAAAGTCAGTTATGTGAGGCTAAATCATTTCACTTTCTTAAGATTGTATCATTAAGAGTTCATCATAGTCAAATTTGTTGAACCTCTTACAGGTGACATTAACTGTCTCGTGGCGGAGACCAAGTGAGTCAAGTCACAATCGAGTGGTGACGCTTTGATTGCTATGCTCTTAAATAAAAATAGTTGTGCCATGACTACTAACTATATCTTTTGGTCTACTGAAAAGTGCTTACATTGTGTTTGTTTCTACGTATTTGAGACAGGTGTTTATACATGTAGATTTGTGAAGAAAGGTCACATTTGATTTGTAGAAGAGGGAGTCTGCATGTTCCTCACTCAAGTGAAGAGAATGGCGAGGAAGCCATGTCACATGCATTGCAATGACACTTTGGCTCTTACTTTCACTGTGCAATTTTTAAGACGCATGCAGAGATTCATTAAGGCATGACTAAGCCATCTACATGGCATACATAGTTGTTCGTCTCAAAGATTCGTAAAGTCACTAAAGCCATGGGCAGTGCATTCATTGCAGTGTTGTCCACATTCAAAATCTTTTCAATTTTCCTTCATAAATGCTCACCCGAGTTTACATTGAAGTGCTTGTTTCTTTCGCTAGTGCTTGTGTGCTTTGTCTGAGGTGGTTGTGTGCTGATACGTATTGGTCCAGGGGGTGTATTTTAGGCCCAAAATATAATTATGGAGGTGTGAAAAGTAATCCACTTACGACCAAAAAATTGCACCCATCAGGAAAGGTCCAATTAGGGGACCTAATTTAACTATTAAAAACTACCGCCCACATAAATTGTCATTCTCTATAATCATATCTGATAACATTTCTGTTTGTTTTTTAAGATTTAATACTCGATCATTAATAATAACTAAATTACGTTTAAATTCAATACCAGAATACCTCATACAACAAGTATAAATATGAGGTATTGGGGTATGGAAAAAGCATCTTCTAATTGGCGCCCACCGTGGGGTAGGTAAATCTTTCCCACTCCCACTCTAAGTGAAACACTTTGTGATAAACCTTCAAAAATGAGAAACAATAGACAACCTACAACCACTGGAGGAAGTAGTGACTCACTTCAACAAATTCTAGAAACTATGGCTGAACTGCAATGGAGTAATGAAGAATTCAGGAAACAAGCGGAAGACCGAGAGAGAGACAGAGAAGTAGTCCACATTGAGTAAGAGGGCCTTAGACAGGAAGCAGACCTTGAGCAAGAGTGTTTGAGGGAAGAAGCGGACGAAGCATGTCATCAAATGAAGGAAGCTTTAAAAGCTTACGAAGAGCTACAGAAAGCCAATGAGGAATTGCAGCAAATATTAGGGGGACGACTCGTCATTCAAAACTTAGGTTCTCGGACACCAAGAGTAAATGTTGATCCCCAACCTTTCACACAAAAAAATTATGGAAGAATAAGTGTCGCCGCACTTCATGGTTCCAAAAATGACCCCATACTCAAGATTAGGAGATCCCAAAATGTATCTTAAGGCTTTCGGTGCCCAAATGCTAATCTCGACGGGCTTCGATGTTGTCCGTTGCAAAAATTTCGTGGGCATTCTCATTGGAATGACACTGCAATGGTTTACCAGGATTTCAAATGGAACAGTGGACTCATTTAAAACTTTCTCCCAATTGTTCCTCCAACAATTTGTAGCAAACTAGGTCAAATCCCAAAGCTGACTGACCTGTTTGACATATACCAGAAAGAAGGGGAGTCACTTCACGATTATCTCAACCAATTCTTTGAAGTTATGGTTAAGATAGATTTTCCGAATAACAAGATGTTTGTGGAAGCATTTTTGAAGGAGTTGCATTCCAATCTTTTAGCGAATCTCTTTTACGGGATAAGGTGGAAACCATGGCAGAAGTACAGAGGAGAGCTACCACGCATATTAAATCGGAAGAAGTCATGAAGAAAAAATAGGCAGGGAGAGGCGCCCTCTGATCAAATGCAACTATCATCTTGGAGAAGGTAATCCGAGAAAAGACAAAGGGTGAGTGGTGGATAAGAGACAATATGTTTACACCGCTAAAATGTCGAATAAAGAAGGAGCTCAGATTGTAGACAAAGGGAGGACCAACTGCTGAAAGTTTGCTGTATCAAAAAAGGCACTTTTGAAGGACCTAAAAGTGGCTGACAAGTTAAGATTTCCCGAGGTATCCAATAGGGCACTTAGCTTTAGAATGAGTAATGGTGTGAATTCAATCAGAGTATAGGGCATAACAACGACAGTTGTAATACCCTATCCAGGCAACTGGCCAAGATGGTCAAAGAAAGAGATTTGGATGGTTACATAAAGCTGACCTAGAAAATTCAGAGAAATATGCACGCGTCGCATGGCAGCACGGAGAATGAGCAACATGAGTGGCCGACTCTAGGAGACCTCAATACCATTGTCGGACAATTCGACAGAGAAAGAGCATGTTAACCAACACATAATCCTAAGGAAGTTTAATAAAGTCACACTTAGTCATGAATAATACATATGTGTTTTTCAAGAAAAAACTTTTTTGGTATTTATGCATTTTGATATTTAAGTATGATGAAACTGTTGTCTACAAATGTGGCTGAAAGGTGTGTCACTAAATCGGGTCACCGAACAGTGCATCTCAAAAGCGGCCACCGAATAGTGCGTTTCTAAACTAATCGGGTTACCCAATGGTGTATTCCTGGAGCGACCACCGAATGGTGCGTCTCTAAACTAATCGGGTCACCGAATGGTGCATCTCAAAAGTGGGCACCGAATGGTGTGTCCTTAAACTAATCAGGTCACTGAATGGTGCTTCCCTGATACGGTCATTGAATAGTGTGTTCCTAATCTAATCGGGTCATCGAATGGTGCGTCCTTAAACTAATCCGGTCACCGAATGGTACATTCCTAAAGCGGGCACCAAATGGTGTGTTCCTAAACTAATCGGGTCACCGAATGTTGCATCTGTAAAGCGACCATCGAATGGTGCGTGTAAGTGAATCACTAAAGCATGGCCGAAAGGAACATATTAAAGTTCGTAAAAACATAGCCGAAAGGCAGTTGTTAATATAATATAAAGCTCTGGTAACCCCATCTCTTACGCGAGCTCTAGTAATACCATCTTCAATATGAAGCTCTGGTAACTCCATCTCCTATGTGAGCTCTGGTAACTCCATCTCCAATATGAAGCTTTGGTAACTCCACTCCTATGCGAGCTCTGGTAACTCCATTTTTAATATGAGCTTTAGTAACCCCATATCTTATGCGAGCTATGGTAACTCCATCTATAATATGAAGCTCTAGGAGAATGAGCAACATGAGTGCCCGACTCTAGGAGACCTTAATACCATTGCTGGATAGTTCGACGGAGGAAGAGCAGGTTAACCTCCTCATAATCTTGAGGAAGTTTAATAAGGTCACACTTAGTCATTAATAATATATTTGTGATTTGCAAGAATTCTTTTTTTGGTATTTATGTATTTTAATATTTAAGTTTGATGAAATTATTGTCTACAAATGTGGCCAAAAGGCATGTTACTAAATCAGGTCACCAAATGGTGCATCTCTAAAGCGGTTACCGAATGACGCATCCCTCAAGCAACCATCAAATGGTGCATCCCTAAACTAATTGGGTCATCGAATGGTGAGTCCCTAAGCTAATCAGGTCACCTAATGGTACATCCCTAAAGCGGCCACCGAATAGTGCGTCCCTAAACTAACCGGGTCACAAAATGTTGTATCTCTAAAGTGGTCGTCGAATGTTGCATGTAAGTGAATCACAAGAACATAGTCGAAAGACACATGATAAAGTTCGGAAAAACATGGCCAAAAGGCACATGTTAATATCATATGTAGTTATGGTAACCCCATCTCCTATGTGAGCTCTGGTAACTCCATCTTCAATATGAACTTCAGTAACTCCATCTCCTATGCGAGCTCTAGTAACTCCATCTCCAATATGAAGCTCTGGTAACTCCATCTCCTATGCGAGCTCTGGTAACTCCATTTTTAATATGAGCTCTGGTAACCCCATATCCTATGTGAGCTCTGGTACCTCCATCTATAATATGAAGCTATGGAAACTCCACCTCTAATACCTAGTCAAAGGCTCCACGACCGAAAGGCTTAGTGACTGAATGACTATATGAAATATGGAATACGAAATACGAAATAAAATTAAATGCTCCACGACCGAAAGGCTCCACGGCTCAATAACTATACGGAATGCGAAATATAGATTAAGGCTTAAACGACCCTTCTACAAAGCCAAAAGGCTTAAAGACCGAAAGGCTCTACAATACGGTAGTCGCAAGGCTCAATTATATGGTAGCCGCAAGACTCAAGATATGGTAGCCGCGAGGCTCAATGATATTGTGGCTGCAAGGCGCATGTAAGAGTCTCAAAACATAGCCGCATAAGCCTTATTTGACTATATCGTTGCAAAACATTACAGAAAATGTGCATGTAATATTCTCAAAACATGGTCGCAGAAGGTGCATGTGATTATACGGTTGCAAAACATCAACGTAAAGCATGTAATATTCTCACAACATGGCCGCATAAGGCGTATGTAACTATATGATTGTAAAGCATCAACAAAATTGTGCATGTCATGATACGTTCCTTGCAAAGATGTGTGTGACATTTGAAAAGCATAGCCGAAAGGCCTAGCGAAACAAAGTCGAAAGGCTTGACGATACGGAAGCTCCAAAAGCTTGACGATACGAAAATCACAAAGGCTTGACAATACGAAGGCTGCAAAGGCTTAACGTTACCAAAGTCGCAAAGGCTTAATGATACAAAAGTCGAAAGGCATAGGGATACTGAAGCCGCAAAGGCTTATTGATATTGATGCCGAAAGGTTTAATGATACGGATACCACAAAGGCTTAATGATATGGATGCCGAAAGTCTAAGCGATATGGAAGTCGAAAGGTCTAACGATACGAAAGTAGCAAAGGCTTAAAGATATTGAAAGGATTTGAAAGTTACAATACTCTATTAAAATTTAAGAGCCTCGAAGCCTTTTCGCCTATTCGACTCAAGGTTGGGGGGCTTGTGATCCGTATGGGCCCAAGTGGTGTATTTTAGGCCCAAAATAAAATTATACGGGTGTAAAAACTAATACACTTATGACTATAAAATTACACCCACCAGGAAAGGCCCAATTAGGGAACCTAATATAACTATTAAAAACCACTGCCTACACAAACTGTCATTCTCTATAACCATATTTGACTATGGACATTTATATTAGTTTGTTAAGATTTAGTACTGGATCATTAACACTAACTAAATTATGTTTAAATTCAACACCAGAATACCTCAGAACAAGTATAAATATGATGTACTAGGGTATGGGAAAAGGATCTTCTATTTGGACTAGCCAAGAGCGATTAAAAACCTTAGCAGCTAGAACATGTGCTTTGTGTGAGTTTTTGTGGTTGTGTGCTTGGTGTGAGGTGAGAGTTTTCATGCTTGACGTTGGTGCTGCGATGTGGTTGAAACTGTACGCGACAAGGCAAGTGAGAAGCAAAGGCCAGGTTTTGAAAATGATAAAAGATAATCAATTATATATTGTTTTTCCATACATAATCGATTAGCCATGAATGCATAATCTCTACTAGAGATTCTAAAGCTTTAGTGGATGCTCTCTCAAGTACACCATGGACTCTAGTAGCCTTAGATGCTTGCAATGTACATGATCTACTACTGAAAGCTATGTTAGACACTATGTGGTTGGACTTCATCTACGTGTTCCTCTGTGTGCTCAGTGTATTATATTTTTATATTTTTGTGTCTTGATTTTCTTGGTTGTGTTTTATGTACAAAATTGTTTCAATTCGTGTTTTTGTCATTGTAGGTGCCTTGGTCAAGGAAGTTGTCGTGCTGTTTTAGTTTTGGATATAACTTGTTAAAATTGGTTCATTTTCAAACTATGAACTATACGACATCTTTTTCTATTGGATTTTCTTTTTTGCTTTAGTACAAAATCTAATACATGGTTTTGTAATTGTAGGTACATTCTCGAAGGAAGTTGTGTGTTATTATTGGTGTGGTTTATGATTTGTGGTCATTCTTCAGAACTTCAAAGTTTTGAAATGCATATCATTTAGTGAAAAGTTGTGTGATCGATATACAAATAAAAACACCAAATTGCTATTGTTATTCTTTTCTTGGTACAGTGAGATGATGTGGCATAAATTACCACCCATTTACACTTATTATCTTAATTCATTTGTTCATTATTTGTTTTCTAAATGTTGAATACATTTGTGATTAATATATTCATGAATATAATATTTCCAGTTTTATTGCATTTTTAAGTGGATACCTCTCCTGTAAAAAGTGATAAAGCAAAAAAGATAAAACGAATAAAGAGTAAAGGTATTAGAAAAAAATGAAACAAAGGAAGACCAAGATAATAAAAAGTTAAATTCTTTACCTTGATTAGTAAAAATAATTAAAAAGTGAGATATTTTTATATTAATACTTTTATTTATGTTTATAAATTTTTAATTATTATTATTATTATAGTCATATTTGATTATGTAACCTTCTACTTATTATAGTTTATTATTGAATTATGATAAAACAAACAATGTAGTATATTATGTATGTTATATTTATATGTAGTTTTAAAAATAATTAGTAATTTAGGATTTGAATATTACTTAATTATTTAATAAATTTAGGATTATATTTTATAATCCTAAACTGATGATGTCATAATTGTTTAGTGTTAAAAATATTAAGAATTTAAGTTTATTTATAATTTTTTTTAAAATTTATAATGGCATAAATATTTAGGATTTAATTTCAATTTATTGTTATTAATTATTGAGAAAGTAAGGTAACTACCACAATTATGGTTTTAAATGTGAAAAAGCATTGTTGATATGGATAACGATCAAGAGTTGTCTGTGTTTAACAAAGAAGGAGACATGGATAACAATGTTGGTGGTATGGAATTCAACATTATTTCACATTTATAACAACAAATAAATTTTGAACGGAAGTAGTTGCACTCACGATTCTTTGTATTGTTTTGTGGACATTGAACATGTTACATATGTCAAGTGGTATTACAAACACTATTATGGAGTTCGTACCACTAAAAGAGTGTCGACAGAAACCCACCTTGGTTGGCTAGGCCAAGGAGATTAACCAAAAATAGCCAGGTTACCCACCTTGGTTAGTTAGGCCAAGGATGTTAACTGACCTTCTTACTCTCTAAGAAAGCTTAAAGAAAATAAGCACAAAGCCTATATTAGAAATCACTTCATTCAACTTGTTTCAAAAGGGATACAACGGTACATATTTATAATAATAGGGATTGGGTAAGCTTTCCTAACTTTTCCATGTGAGACTTGTAAGATACCCTAATTTTGGCGTATACACATGCTCCTACATCATTCTTCCTGGGTTGGAAAAAGTTGTTACAAAGATAATGTAGAAATTAGAACAACACCTTAAGATACCCAAATTCATGGAATAAGTAAAATGGTGATTCGTCACTTGTGACTTAGCCCACAAGATTATAATCAATGGTAGGAATTAGGAAGAACCTTGCGACACTCAAATCCATGAGATAATCAAGATGGTGAATCACCATTTGTGACCTAGCTCACAAGATAAGAAACCTCAAGAGATAAAATCTCCTCTTCCCCTTGATGAACCCTAAAGCGCCACCAAGAGATCAGCTATGAAGCACCACTCTAGGATAAGCAAAGGAGAAACATCTCTTGAGATATGACACACTCAAGATTTTTAAAATTTTTTATTCATCATTCCAGCCCATTCCTTCCTTAGGTCCAAACTAAACATAGAGAAATAAAAGAAAAAATAATTTGTTTATAATTTTTAGATCACATCATCCTCCCCTTCTTCAAGAAAATTCATCCAGGATTCTAGTTGGACTAATCTTCAAAAATCCAAGTTGTCCTTTACCTGTTTGATAAAATGTATGAACCGCTTCCTGAGATACCCAAAAGCTTTGTGTACCAAAACTCTGATACTAAACTAACATCGGGACATCATTTGGTCACCAATCGTGGTGAGGTTACTAACCTCATTATGGTGAGAATATCCAAGAAACCCACCTTGGTTGGCTAGGCCAAGGATATTAACCAAAAATAGTCAAGTTACCCACCTTGGTTAGTTAGGCAGAGGATGTTAACTAAACCTCTTACTCTCCAAGAAAGCTTAGAGGAAATCAGCACAAAGCTTATGTTAGAAATAACTTTCATTCGACTTGTGTCTAAATGGTTACGTAAATACATATTTATAATAATAGGGAATGGAAAAGTTTTCCTAACTTTTCCATGTGAGACTTTTTTAGATCACATCATTAGTTCATGTTCAATTTATATTTAAAAATGTTATTAAGTGTAAAGTTTACATTCTTACAAATTTTATGCCAGCTTTTTCATTAAAATTTAGAAAAATTCAAAATGTGAAGTCTTTTAAAACAACACATTTTGTATTTCTTTTCATTTTGAACATATGCATATTATTAAATCAACTAAAATTATATGTGTATATTTGATGTAAGATATATATCGTATATTAAAACTTTTTGAGATGTGTATAACAAAGTAGTCTAATAAAAATATAAACACACTACAAGAAAAAACTATTTAGACACCAATTTTAGATACCAAATAAAATAGTTGTTAATTATGATTAATATAACCATCAAATTAGGTTTTGTTTGCTAAATAACTATAAAATAAAAGTAATGATTGAATTTAGTAACCAATTAAGTCAAGATAATTGGTATCTAACATTAGCTACCAAAGTTTTATCCACTTATACTATTAGATTTTAAATTAGTTTCTAATTAAGTTAGTGACTAATTTTATCATTTTAGAAACTAATAAATTAGTTTTTAAAATTAATTTTTTTCTTGTAGTGTTAGGAGACTTAAAATTAATAATTAATACTAACATGAGAGGTATATTTTGAATATACTTTTATACTAAGAGTTTAGACTACCAGGTAGAGTAATAAATTTCATGATTTAATTCATAAATATTAATAAGATTGACCTAACAATAAGGAACTTAAGTGATATAATAGTTTCTTTTGAATAATGTATATGAAACAAATATTATCTTTAGCATAAGATATGTATTTTTAAATTTAATCTTATACTAAATGTTATACTACAAAGAAGAGTATTAAATTTAGTTCATAGATTTTTCAATACAATTGAGCTACAAATGGGGAATTTGTGTGGTATAATAATTTCTTTCAAATATTCTATATGATGCAAACATTTTCTTTAGTATGGGATTTGTATTTTTTAATTATTTTTTATAATAAATTCCTAGACTACTTAGAAGAGTATTAAATTTAATCCATGGATATAAATAGGATTGACTTAATATCCATGAATTTACGTGTTATAACAATTTCTTTTGAATAACGTATACGATACAAAAATTTTATTTTAACATGACCCATATATTCTTTGAATTTAATTTATACTAAATGCCTAGGCTACTTGGGAGAGTATTAAATTTAATTCACATATGCCAAGAAAATTGACCTAAAACTAGCAACTTAAGTGGCATAATAGTTTCTTTTGATGAAAGTATATGATACAAATATTTTCTTTAGTTTGTATTTTTTGAATTTAACAAAAGAATATTAAATTTAATTATTAGATTCCAATAGGATTGACTTGAGAATTAGGAACTTATGTGGCAGAATAGTTTCTTTCTAAGAATGTACATTATACAAATTCTTTATTTGGAATATGTATGAGGTATTAATCGACAATCAAGTAGCTCTTTTATATTTTAAAACCCTCACTTATATGTTATTTTCTTTTCAATATAAAAATATGTTAGTGAGACAATTTTATTTTATTGATACTGTGGCTTGTAGTTTGTCTTCCCTTTCACTCTGTCAATGGAATGTTGGAGTGTGAAAAATTGGTTGAGGACACTGGACAATGAGTATTGAGAGAAAAAGTCAAAGGAAGAAATATAAAAACAGGAGGTTGGAGGACTACACTGGACAATGAGTATTGAATGGTGAATTCTCTTTCTCTCTCCTTCACAATTCTTCTTTAACGATTCTGTTAGAATTCTTATCTCTCTATCCTTATACTTTTCTCTTCCTTCTTTGCTGTCACAAGGTGGGTGCTGGTAGTAGGAATGTAACAATTGCATGGTGTTAAGTCTCTGATGTAGAATTGGGTCTTTCCGATTCAATTTTAGTTGCTCTGTTTCTTTTATTATAAAATGATACTGTGCTGGTTTAGGACTGTGAAAAACACTGATATCGTTTCTTCTCAATAAGACACTGTTTTATCTATATTTCATCTTACATTGGTGCTTTCATTGCCGATTTCACCTCCCCGAGCATGACGATAGCTAAATTTACTCACCTAAAGACCATGGAAGCTGAAATCAAGCAATTGCTTCAAATGTTTGAAGAGTCAAAGGAGGAGGATCGAGCTGCACGTGCAAGAGCACAAGAGGCTTCATACCTCAAAGTTGAGGTTTTACAAAATTTCATCAATTAGCTTATGAATCACTAATAGTTCGTTCATACTTCGTCCTCAGGAATTGTCCAAGATGAGAATCAGAGTAGTGTTTTTAATAATACCAATTGTGCTGCATTATTAGCACGAAGGATGACTTATGATATTCCGAAATTTGATAGCACAGATGCTCTAGGGTGGATTTTTTCCATGGACCAATACTTTGATTTGTGCCAAATTGCTGAAGAAGAACAGATCGGTGTTGCGGCGTTTCACATGCAAGGTATTGCAATTCCTTGCTTCCAAATGTCCCAACGTACAACACCATTTCGATCGTGGACACAATTAAAACGAGCTATTGAACTTGAATTTGGACTGTCATTTTAGGAAGCTCCCCAAGAGCTTTTATTTAAGCTGCAACACCAAGGTTTTGTTTCTGATTACTATACAAAATTCATCACTTTGGCAAATCGCACTCAAATTGAGGCTCTAGAAGCACTTCAGTATTGTTTCATTAGTGGATTTTGTGTTGATATTAAACGAGAAGTTAAAGCCCAGTGTCCACCATCGTTAATGCGAGCAATGAGTTTGGCATGCCTTTATAAAAACAAATTTCTACCATACAATAAACCAACCACCGATCTTGGTCAATATCGTTCTATACCATACCACAGAAACCCATTTTAACACAACAACCAACCTACAAATCAAACTTATCACCTCTGTTACCCACACCTCCTCATCAATTGTCCACGACAAAGAATCCCATTAAGCAACTAACTCTAACTGAGCAACAGAGGCGACGTGCGCAAGGACAATGTTTCTAGTGTGATGAGAAGTACACCCCAAGCCACAAATGCCCCAATCAACACTTTATGTTGTGCCAATTAGAAACTGAAAAAGAGATTGCACCCAACATGATTGAGGAAATTTTCCCTGTCTCTAGGGATGATAATGCATTACAGCAGCTTGACCAACAAGTGATTGACCACCACTTGTCTTTTAATGTCATGTATGGTACTGAAGGGCCAGCCACAATCTGCTTAACAACTTACATTAAGGGTGTGAAGATTCAGGCTCTCATTGATGGCGGTAGCACAGATAGCTTTATCCAGCACCGAGTAGCCAAATTTCTTAATCTCACTGTACAACCAGCTGGAGGATTTAGAATTATGGTTGGCAATTTTGAGTTCATGACGGTTGAGGGATATATTCCATCACTGGAAGTGACGATGCAAGGTTATGCAATTCAAATTCCAAATGTGTATGTCTTGAATGTAGCTGGTGGTGACTTAGTGGTAGGCACTTCATGGTTAAATAAATTAGGAGCCCATATTGTGGATTATCACTCATCCTTTATCTGATTTCTGCATGAAGGTGCTTTTATTACAGTTTATGGTGACAATGCTCAAGTGCCAACTCAAGCTCAGTACAATCGCATCAAGAGATTAGTACAAACTAATGCTATTGCAGAAGCTTTTTTAATTCAACTACAACATTCAGCAAAGGCACAACAAACATCCTTAGTGTTGCCTGCTGATATTGATCATTCTTTAGCAGCACTGTTGCATCGCTATACAATTGTGTTTACTCAACCAACTGGCCTTCCTCCTCCACGAGATTATGATCACTCGATAACATTAGTATCAAGTGTTGCCCCAGTGAAAGTTCGTCCATATCGTTATCTTTATAGTCAAAAAGCACAAATTGAACTCATGGTGGACCAAATGCTCAAGGATGGCATAATCCAACCGAGTAAGAGTCCTTTTTCATTTTCTATTTTTTTAGTTAAAAAGAAGGATAAGGCTTGGAGGTTTTGTACAGACTATAGAGCTTTAAATAACATTATTGTGAAGGATTGTTTTCCTATTCCTACGGTTGATGAACTGTTGGATGAACTATACGGTGCTACAATATTTTCAAAATTAGATCTTCGATCTGGATACCATCAAATCTTAGGGCAACCTGAAGATCGCCATAAGACCGCTTTTTGAACCCACCAAGGACACTATGAATGGCTTGTCATGCCATTTGGGTTGACTAATGCCCCTACAACTTTTCAAGCTCTCACAAATGATATATTCAGACCATATTTGAGACGTTTTGTGTTTTTTTTTTTTTGTGATATTCTCATCTATAGTTCCTCTTGGCAGCTCCATCTTCAACACTTAGAAATTGTACTAAAATTGTTACAACAAGAGTCCCTATATGCTAAATTGTCTAAATGCCTCTTTGGTGTCACTGAAATAGATTACTTTGGCCATACTGTCTCTAGAGATGGTGTGCATATGGAGAAAGGTAAGATCCAGGCAGTCTTGCAATGGCCACAACCACACACCATCAAGCAATTAAGAGGATTCCTAGGGCTCACTAGTTACTATCGCAGATTTATTAAGGGTTGTGCTTCTATAGTTACACCCTTGACTAATTTGTTAAAAAAAAGAAGCATTTCAATGGTCTGAGCAAGCAACAATAACATTTGAGCAGCTGAAAGTTGTCATCACTTCCGCACCGGTGCTAGCATTGCCCAACTTTGATAGGTCTTTTAAGGTAGAAACATGAGTGGTTAGATATATTGAAAGCAGATATTGCAAAAGATGAATAACAATAGTTATATATGTTAATAAAGAGGAATAACAATTGCATTATATGTTTCACTTTATTAATGCGGCACATTTCACGGTCTAGATGTTAAATTCCAATTATCTAAGCTATTAATGCAAAATAAAAG
>Ga0209700_103713_pt1 | contig 28783 bp, 18 predicted proteins | sample SiratroredBW_FD_187528 | JGI IMG/M metagenome (GOLD analysis project Ga0209700, IMG submission 187528) | Root nodule microbial communities of legume samples collected from California, USA - Siratro red BW (SPAdes) (version 2) | ecosystem: Host-associated > Plants > Roots > Nodule | place: USA... | reverse complement strand
ACAGAAAAACGAAATAGAAAATAAACATAAAGAAAATAGCACATTGAAGTAATATTTTTTTAAAACAAATAGATGACCAAAAAGTTAATTCAGAAAAATTAAAACGAAAATTCAATATTCAATTTTTTAAAAAAAAAATACAAAACTCATTTTCAAAATTTTACAAAAATAAAATTGGAAAAAAAATAAACAAGCAAATGTACTTCAATGTTCGTTAAAAAAAAAAAAAAAAAAAAAAAAAAAAAAAAAAAAAAAAAATAAAAAAAAAAAAAAAAAAAAAAAAAAAAAAAAATAAATTTAAAAATTTTAAAAAAAAAAAAATAAAAAAAAAAAAAAAAAAAAAAATTAATTCAATTTTTTTTAAAAAAAAAAAAAAAAAAGGAATCACATTCGGATCAATTTCAGTTAAACGAAAATATTTATAAAACCAAAATTAAAAAAATAAAAACACAAATAGTACATCATGGTACAATTTCTTAAAAAAAGGAAAAAAATAAAAATTGTATTTGACTTCAGTTAAATAAAAAAAATTAAAAACTAAAACTAAAAAAATATATGCACGATTTCCTTAAAAATGTAAAAAAAATAAAAATAAAAGTCATATTTTTGTTAAATGAAAAAATAATTTGTATTTCAATGTATGATTTCAACATGAATGTCTACCTTTATCCAAAATCGTGATTTCTTCTTCCATTTACGTAATATTTGAAAAAGATTACCCTACTTTCAAAAAAAAAAAAAAAAAAAAAAAAAAAAAATGAAAAAAAAAAAAAAAAAACTGATAAACTGTACCACTAAAAAGGGTGTAAGGTATTAAGAGATGAAGATGCTAAATGATCTGAAATGGAGAATTCTGTAACATACACCAACTTACATAACTTGAATTGTGGTTGTAACAATGTCAACTTGTATAAGGTGTTAGATGATCGAAATTCCTTCAAAGGTGACTTTGTTCATTTGAATGTTATTTAGAAATAGATTACCAATGAGGAATATAATCTAATGAAAGAAATGTTATCTTTGATAATCATTATCCATTCTCATTTTCTAAATATTTTATTTTGTGGGAAAACATTGTTGTGTTTGGGTTGGAATTCATATTGATAATCCTCATATTTAAAATTGGAAATTTTAATTAAAATTGATTTTAAATTGAAATGGTAATTTTGAGAGGTGAGACTGCATACAAGTATTGATTATATCAACATAAAATACCTTAAAAAAAAGAACGTTCGGTTAACATTAACTAGATCGACGCTATCTTTTTAATTATTTAAATTTAATTATAGACTGATGCTATATTAATTATTTATATTTAATAATTTCTAGAGTTGACTGTGGTTATCCTCTTTTTTAATTTCATGATTCTTTACCGCATCTATTAAGACGCTATTTTAATTTAAATAATATTTCATCAAATTAACGTCGTCTAAGATGACTTTATATTATAATTAATATTTAAGCTTAATACTTTTTAACTTGACTTAGTTGATGCTTAGTTAAAATAATAATTTATTGTTTTTCAGGTAATATTTGTTTACCATCTTTTTTTATTTTTAGACGATGTTATTAGTATCCAATGATATGGGAGAACGGTAGCGTAATAATTCTTTAAAATTCACTCAAACATGAATGTATGTATATGATAATCACGACTTAGTGTTGACTTAATTTACGTTGATTTTTCACTAATGTTAAAACAAAACACCTGTATATAGAAACATACGTAGAATGCATTTCTCATTTGATATATTAAAATGAAATAATAAAAAAGCTTAATTGGTTATAAAACTTAAATATGTGATTTTATAATTGAAAAAAAAGAGAGTAAAGTCTCTATTCAATCAATATTTAAACATTAATATTCATAAAAATTTAGGACGTTAGTTGTATATAAATAATAATAATTGTACTCCATTTAGAAACTTGAAGAATTTATATAAGTATTGTTTATGAAGATTAGTATTTGATGTCATATGTGGCAATCCCATGAAAAGGCATAAATGCATTGATACGATAAATCCATGATAGATAAGGTCAAAATATATCCCCCTTAGTGAAACTCATATATATAAAACCTAGCTTAATATTATATAGTTTCTTTATTGCTTTTGGTATATTAAATAGTTTTCTTTAAACTAATTACTTAATTCTTTAAACTTAGAAGAATATGATTCAGCGGTTTTTTTTTTCAGAATTTTCTTGAAACACCCACCAAAGCTCGACATGGCTTAGTTTAAAGTTGTGTGTGTTTTTTTTAATGGATTCATACATAGGAAGACATCATTAATTGAAGGAACTATGTTAGGTGTTAATTAGTAGGAATGTATTATTATTATTTTATTTTATTATTATTATTATTTTATTTTATTATTATTATTATTTTATTTTATTTTAACGACAAAGAGTACGGCTCGGTTTGTGATATGTAGGAAATTAGAAATGTAGTTCTTCGTCATCATAAGTAACCCATTTATTTGGCCATTATTGGGGTTGCCTTTTATATGCTTTGTAACTGATGGTCGTTATAAGAATAGAATTTTTTTTTTTTATCAATAATAAGGATTTATAAACAATGAGATAATAGAGTTATTCGGTATATAAAAAAAAATTATATCTTTAATAGTCCCGTCCTCTTTTTTATTAGTAAAAAAAATAAATTAATGAAAAATACTTGAGCGATGCTTTAACTCTCTTATAAAAAAATTATAAATGACTTTCTAAAACATGGTCCTTTACAAAAATTAAAATACAAAAAATAGTCTTGTTATGCACTTATAAACATTGCATATATAGGATGTACGTGACCTCTCTTTCTGAAGACTTGTTTTCCCGAAAGTTTGACATTTCCAATACACTTGATTTATCAATCTTCATTTACAGTTCCTCTTCCAAACCAAAATGGGAAGTTATGTTGTTCTTAATAGCTTCTTTATTGTTGTTTTTGAGGATCAAAAGCCTATTAAAAAAGTTTACAATTAATGCTGGTAGAATATTACAATTACTATTAAATATCATAATAGGAAGATAATGATACAAAGTCTAGCAATATAAGTAGATAATGTCTAACAATATAACTAAATAAGATAATAAAATATATATAGACTGCATAACAACGTGAAAAAAAACTTGTGGCTAGTTTAGGGAACTTAGCCTTTATCATTACCATAAAAGATGAATTTATATTTTTTCAATTTGTAATAACATTCAGAATCAACTCCAGTATGAATACAATGTTAATGCGTCGGTTTTTTATAATTTATATTAATTTTTTATTGATGATAAAATAGATTTTTCTTGCGGTGAATTACTTATATACAAATACCTACACAGAATACATTTGTCATTTAATATATTAAAAGAAATAATAAATTTACTTAATTGATTATAAAACTTAATCAATAATGTTATAATTGAGAAAAAAAAGTAAAGTTTCTATTAAATTAATATTTAAACATTAATATTCATAAAAATTTAGGACGGTCAGTTGTATATAGATTAATAATTGTACTCCATTTAGACATTAAAGTACTTAGATAAATATTGTTTAAGAAGATTGGCATTTGATGTCATATGCGGCCATCCCATGAAAAGGCATAAATGCATTGATACGATAAATCCATGATAGATAAGGTCAAAATATATACCCTTAGTTAAACTCTCTCTCTCTCTCTCTCACACACACACATATAACACCTACCTTAATATTATATAGTTTCTTTATTACAATTAGCTTCTCAAACTAATTACTTATTTCTTTAAACTTAGAAGAACATAAATTCAGCGGTTTCTTCAGATTTTTCTTGAGTCAGAATTATGTTTTCGCTAACCCTTTTTAGCTTAAGATATTGTCATCAAACCAGAAAGAAACACCGCTTGATTACCATATAATGAGAATTTTTATAAAAATGGTGCAAATTTATATCAAAAATACATAAATAGGTAGTTTTTAAAAAGATTTGAATAAGTAATGCTCCAAAAAACGAATTTAAATTGAAGATGTATTTTGAGAGTACGATTTTATTTTACTGAATTTTTTTCTTTATTTTATCCAGAGTCGTGATCAGTAATACTATCTGCAATTCTCACAACACTATAATATTTGTTAACACGTTTTGTGTTTTTCCAAAAGAAAAAATACTCTATTAAAGTCGTGTTCTAAAATGTATTACCAAACACGATTTTAGTGTTCTGAGAATTAAATCGTGTAATCAAACATGACTTTAGATAAGACAAACAAAAATAATTCTCTTAAAATGAAGTTATATTTGGAGACTACTTCATTTTAAACTCGTCTTACCAAATACCGTTTATCCAAATCCTTAATTTTTTTTAAAAACTAGTCGTTTGTGTATTTTCTGTACAAATTTCAACCATTTTGCTAAAAATCCCCGTGAATGTTCTGAGTTGAAACATAAGTATTTGTTGTTTAGACGCATAAATAAGATTATACATATTCTGTGAACGAAACTAAGGATATATCTTGTGACGTTGGGAATTTGGTGGAAGAACAATTTTGCTATGCGTTGGACATCAATCTTGATCACTTGATCAACATGGTATATTTTTTTTATGATCAGCAAAAGGTATATCATATAACTATAGTATAGAACACTTGAGTGCTCCAACCCCAAGTATGGGATGCGACTATTCGTATCCGCCATGAGTCACACCTCTTCCTTCACGCTCTTCCCACGTTTCTCTGTTCCCATCCATAGTTGACATTCCTTCAAGAACCTCAAAATACTCATCATATCCATCTTTCGGCACCCTTTGGCTTATCTTTATGCCCTAATAGATTCTCTCTCCATTCTCACACAACTAGCCCTATATGCTGCTTAGCAACTAACACACCACAAAAGTCCCTATCAAATCAATGGTATTCCAATACCAAACAATGCACAATGCATAACCCCTTTTCATCTCCTTTCCCTACTCCACCATATATAAATAATCAACCCCTTCAACCCCAAATGACATCACAAACTATACTCCAACCCAATTTTCTCTACCATTTCTTTTCCTCTTTCATATAACGGTTACACTTACACATATTAAACCATATAGATGGATCGTGTAGCAAAGTTGGCATCACAGAAGGCAGTGGTGATCTTCAGCAAGAGTTCATGTGGGATGTGCCACGCAATAAAGCGACTTTTCTATGAACTTGGGGTGGCTCCAGCAATATACGAGGTGGACGAGGTTTCAAGAGGGAAGGAAATAGAGTGGTGTCTGATGAAACTAGGGTGCAACCCTTCTGTGCCTGCAGTGTTCATTGGAGGCAAGTTTGTGGGTGCTGCTAACACAGTGATGACCCTTCACCTCAATGGCTCACTCAAGAAAATGCTGAGAGATGCTGGAGCATTGTGGCTTTAGAAAAAGTAATTACACATCACATCACATCATATCATGTCATATCATATACCTCTTAATTACATGCATGCATGCATGCATGCATGCAAAGCAAACTGCAACAGCAAAAGCATGCGTTATCAGAATCTGATTTAGATGCATGTGTTATATAATATACCATATGGTGGTACTTTTTGGGGGTGGCAAAGATATTTGCATGTCCTTCTTTTGTTATCTTTGAGAAAAAGATAAAGGTATTAAGTACTGAAGATTGTGCTTAATCACTTTTTTTATCTCTTACACACCGCTGCTTTTAGAATATACCTACTTAACCGGATAATTAATATACTCATTATTTTAGTCGTGCCATAAATTGATTATTTTAAAAGCTTATATTTGGTAATGTAATTTCCTCTAGGGTGAAATTTTAAGGGAAGTAAAATAAAATACTGTCTCCCAACCTTGCAAGTGCATGCGAATCTTACTTTTTTTTTTGGAGATAAAGGTGATTTCAAAATGATTTGTGCAAGGAGTTTAATTTTAATATATTATGAAGTAAAAAAATCACTTTTCTAATTAATTAAACTAATTTAAATTAATTTAAAAATAACTACCGTAAGTCCGACTGTTTTGTAATCCGTAAATCTATATTCGAGGGAATTAGTTAATATAAAATGTAAACCTTGTAAATAAGTTCTAAGAAATTGTAGAAAGTTACAATCTAGGGTTGTGTAAAGAATATGTTTTCTACATTTGTTAGAAACAATATATAAAATTTAATTTATTTTTAAAAAGCATTAACTACATTGTACCACTTGCAATAGATACTCTAAACCAGCATATTAACAGTAACCTTTTTTATGGATTAGCCAAAATTATTTACATTATTTTGTGTTGAACAAATATGACTGGTTAAAACTTGAAACTAATAAGTTCGAACACTGGTTTAAAAGAGTTATTAACAGAGTTTCGAGTAAATCGAAAAGACCGATTTGTAATTTGTGTTCTCAGTAAAGACAATGAAGTATATTTAATTTTAAAATTGAAAAAAAGAAAAAGAAACACGACTAATATTATTTTTCTCGTTTAGCATCAATATGATCAACTCTAAGTACGAAATAAATTTAATTTTTAAATTCAAGAATTAGAGTTGATCTAAAATAATTCTAACTATAAATATAATCAGGTTTAAATTTATGAATTATCATCAATTAGATCACTACTAATAATAAAATATATTTTATTTTGAAAATTAAAGAAAAATCATCTTTTAATAAAAGTAAATATTTTTATATGGTTAACTAATAAAAACCATCTTTGCCATAATTATTAAAGTAACTATAATAAACTTAATATGCCTAATTCTTCACTATTAGATAACGCTGTAATTTTAAAAAGTATCTACATTAGAAATTCATTGTAATTAAATTTAAACAATAAATATATGTATAATAAAATTTAAGCTTAATTACTCTTTTATCTATTAGTTTTTTTTCAATTTATTATTTTTATAATAATAATAAATAGTTCAGTCAAGCCTCTCAAGTTTAAAAATAAAAAACAAAATTATGTTTTTCATGCAAAATAGTGTTTTTCATTAGATTTCATTGCCCATGTGTTCTAAAACCATGATTGGTGAGATATATGATCATAATAATGTATCTAGGTAAGCTTTTGTGAGATAATTGAAAATTTTATCATATTATTAGCATACATTGGAGTATAGACATAATATTGTTTGGTCAGATATTTTGTTTTTCCAGTGGCAAATTAAAGGTGCTGAGATAAAGGAGAATAAAGAGAAGGTAGTGCTGCTAAATTTGTGTTAAAAAAGCTAAGATTGGGCAATATTCACACATAACTTTGCATTGAGTGATGGAATAAATTCCAATTTATCTAATACTATGCATTATTGTGCCTTCATCCTGGATTTGAATGTTTGCTAGTATTCATCAGATTCATCTTCTCAAAATTCATGAAGCAAAGGAAATGACTCTTTTCACTAATTTATATTAAGAAATAATTTTTAATTACATAATCTACCATTAATTTCCTAATTGTTTTTTTTATTGTTGAATAAAGTTGATTTTTCTACAAACATGATGTTAATGTGTTCACCCGTAAGACTTGCAAGTCCAATAAAAACCATAGCAGAGTAAGACAAAATAAAAGAGAGAAAGAAATGACGTTGTATTCATACTAGGCTGACTTTTGAAAGGTGAAAAACAACTGAAGTTGAAGAATAATTTACTATATATGTATGATGAAAAGAGGTCAAAAGTAAATTAAAAATATAAGACAAATTCAGAATATTAACATTGACATATCCCTGCATCATTTTAAAATTAAGGAAAACAAAAATTAGAAAGTTTAAAGAAGATAAGTAAACGAATCATACTATGTATAAGTACTAAAACTTATAAAAAGAAGTAAAGCAACAATAAACCATATTAAAAAATTCTATGAAAATTAAATCTTTTTAGAAAATTTAGAATGAATATATATATATATATATATATATATATATATATATATATATATATATATATATATAATTTTGAAAAAGTTATAGAAAAAATTGAAGAAAACATACTAATTACATAATATTTATAAATTAGAAAGTTAAAAATAAATAAATATTATTTTCTCAAACTATTGATATACCGTAATAATATTTTTTAATGTTTCAAAAATATATGAATATCAATAATTTTAAAATGATTAAAAATTGCTACCAACTTTCCGGTGTAAGTTCTCATATTGGGGTGACTTTAACCATTTTTAATTAGGCTAATTAAATTTAATTGAGTTAAGTAAGATCGTATTTAATTATTTTTACTTAGTACTCAGTACAATTCAATTAAATTTAATTACATTATATTGATTCAAATTTTACCAATTTTTGTAATTGAACCCAATTAAGTTTAATTGGGATAGGCTAACTTATGAGCTAAAGTAATTTAAAAGATAATTATTTATTAAGAAAATTTTACATCAAAATAAATATCTACACGGGTACTTAACAATTATAAGTTAATACATAAAGAGTAAAAGACAATACTCATAATACATATATAAATAGTCACATGTAAAACACATAAAAATATTATAATAAAATTATTAGAATAGTTAAAATATTTTTATTAAAATAAAATTTCCAGTAAATAAATAAACAGAAAAGCATACCCGATTTTGTTATAAAGTATAGTGAAAAATACTGTAAGTTAAAATTTAGAGGCAAATAAAATCATTATAAAAATAATGCAAAATATTAATAGATGATAACACAGTGTTAAAATTAAGCCTTCAAAATAATAAAATATAAATAATTTATAAACTATTTTCTTTAAAGTAAGTAAACATTGGTAATTTTCATATGCATATACTTTTAGTATTTTAGATGTAATTGTCTCATATCTTTTATCTTTTTAATTTTAATAATATTAATTTCAGTCACATTTTGAATAAATTGTTTAAATTTAAATGTGATATTTAGTATCTCTTACATTTTTTATTATTCTGATTAGTTTTGAAAGTGTTGGTAGAATGATTAAAGTTGGAAGATTTGGAAGGAAGTTGAGAGCATAAACATCACAATAGAAAAAGTGAATTTTATTGTTTGGACTTATCAAAATTGAATAGCTTAAGTAACTTGAGTTTATCCATATATAATAAAAAAATTATATGAAATTTAAATGACTCATTTCAATATAGTTTAAGTATAGTTTAATTAAGAATTAAAAGAAAGATGAGTTATTTTGTGAATATTTAAACTATTAATTTCTTTTAGATGTTGTATCAATCAAGTTACATTATTGAAGTAGAAGTAAGTCTTATTTTAAAAAATTGATTTTATAAGATTTATTTAAATTTAAATTGTACTTTTTTAAATTGTACTAGAGGATTGGTTTTTAGGACAAATATAATCTTATCATATAAGTAATTTTTACGCTCTTTAAGTCTCATCAATTATATTTTTATCTGAGATCTGCACACAGATAATATCTTTTCTAAACTAAAGAGCAACTACGATATAAATAAATAGGTATAACAAGTATTATTTATAGTTTCAACAAATGTCTTATTTTGCAAAAGAAGTTTTCTCAATTTTCATCATATCTTGATCATTGAGCACCTCAAAAAAGTAGGAATTCAGATTGTACCAATTTCACTACAAAAATAACACAATGTGAACAAATGAGATCATTTCTAATCCCACCATAACAAATGCAAACAATTAAATGATCACTCTCTAAAATGTAGACTATTTCTTTCTTCTAAAATGTAGACTATTTCTTTCTTCGTTAGAAATAATAATATCATTATAATTAATAATACACTCTTAATTATAACTTATCTTATCCTTTTTAATTATAAATGCTTTACAATTATTCATAAAAAATCATTTTTTTTAATTCATATATACATGATACATACTGGTACATATTTGTACTATACATATATATAGTGAATATATAAAAAATATATTTCTTTATATAAAACTCCAATTCTCTTTAGGTTGTCATTATTAATATTAATTTTAAATAAAATAATAATGTTGAAATTGATATTTATAAAACAAAATTGATGAAAATTAAGTAATGAACATATTTTAATAATATTAAAACTAATATTAATAAATTAATAATATATACTAATAATAATTGTATTAAAATGCGAACCTCTTCCACCCACCATATATACTTACAGGTAGTAGCAGCACACTCACTCACATATATAAATATATAGTGTCATTACATTGCATTTCATACTTCGTTTTCAGTTTCTTAGTCTCCATCTTTTCCTTCTTTTGTGCCTTAAAGATCTTCTTGAGAGTGTGAAAAGAAGATAGAGTGAGAAGGTGATGAGAGATTGGTGAAGGTGTGAGAGTCTTTGTTGCTACAGAGTGTGATTGGTTTTCTTGCATTTTGACATGGGTAATTGTCTCTCTTGTTCTCAAGAATCACCCACCACAGAATCTGGGAACGCGCCAGTTACTATTGTTGGCTCTAGCACAGGTCACAACAAATTTCCTATATCTTTCTTCCATAAACTGCTTTTTCTTTCTATTCGTCGCCTTTAATTTCCTGAGTTTTGCGTTTTCTATCTTTTTCTTGACCATGCTTTTCTTGGAAACTATTGGTTTCTTTCATCTTATTCATCAGATATATATTTCTTGTTGCGTTTTCTATCTTTTTCTCAACCATGCTTTTCTTGGAAACTATTGGTTTTCTATCTTGCTGCGTTTTCTTTCATCTAATTCATCAGATATATATATATTTCTTCCTGTGCTTCAGAAGTGAATCTTTTGATGAATTTTATTTTGTGCTTAGTATTTCGATCATAAGGATAACAGTCTTTCTTTTTCACTCTCGATAATCTTTATGGCACGTCCAAGTTGAATGTTAAGTTTGTTGAGATGAAACAAAGTAAGGTAATTAAAGTACTTAAATCACAACTGATTGTGGTGCACTATGCAATGTGTAATATCAAAACCTTGTCTTAGTTTTCTCTTTATGATTGTTACACCTTCTGACTGTATAACTTTTTGCAGCATCAATAGAACGGCACAGTTAGTCTACAAGCTTTCAATTCTCGAATTTCTTCAGCATCTATCTTTTTCTGTTTCTTTGGCACCTACTTATACTTTATTATTTATTCAGATGGAAGAACAAGTCCGGAGACAGTGAGTGTTCCAACTGTCAGGAAACCTGCAGAAGTATTTACGTTCAAACAACTTGCAACTGCTACAAAGAATTTTAAGCATACACGTTTGTTACGTCGTGGGGCCTTTGGGCCTGAGTACCATGGTCAACTTAGGAACGGCGAAGTAATAATTAAGATTTTTGGATTGAAAACTATCAATATATGCTCTGTATGTTACCATCTCTCATCCATCCATGCATTGCATTGCAGGATGTTGCTGTGAAACGGCTTGACAAAATTGGGCAACTGGGAGATGAAGAACTTTTCGCGGAGGTTGAGAACCTCTCTACCTTACATCACCCAAATCTTGTGACATTCATTGGTTACTGTTCCGAACGTGATCAGCAGCGGTTACTTGTTTACGAGTATATGCCATTGGGGTCTTTGGATCGCCATTTATACGGTTATATATTTATACTTCACCCATCTTCTTCTCATTTTCCCATGTAAAATTATTTAGGATTTGATTATTGATGATTGTCATTGTGCAGATCTTCCTCTTGAAAGGGAACCCCTTGATTGGAATACAAGGATGAAGATAGGAGCTGGTGTGGCAAAGGGATTGGAGTATTTGCAAGTTTGCCAACCTGAGATAGCTAGAGACTTGAAAACATCGAACATCCTCCTGGACGAGGATTATCATCCCAAGTTGTCTGAGTGTGGGATGGCAAAATTTGGTCCCCTTGATGATACCATTGTTTCTATGCAAGTAGTGCTGGGAACAAATGGTTACTGTGCCCCAGAATACGCTGTCACTGGCGAGCTAACTCCGAAATGTGAAGTCTACAGTTTAGGAGTGATCCTCCTCGAAATCATTTCAGGGCGCAAGGTCATTGATAATACTCGTTCACCTAATATGCGTAATTTTGTTAAGTGGGTAAGTTCTTCTTCACCTTGTGATCTCTCTCACTTGTTGTAATATTTGATCTAAAATTGTCTTGCTGGTGTTTGGAAGGCGCAACCTCTTTTCAAGGACCGTAGACAGTTCCATACATTGGTGGACCCTCTACTTCATGGCTATTTTCCATTGCAAGGGCTTTGTCGGGCAATTGATATTGCGGCTATGTGTTTGCATGAAGAGGCTGATAAAAGGCCTGTGATACGGGATGTGGTTTGTGGTCTCACGTTCCTGGAATCACAGCATTATGATCCCAACAAGTCTGACCAAGGTGGTCCATCATCCTCCTATAAGTCTAACCAAAGTGGTTCATCACGCTCATTCTTGTCCCCATCTTCGAGTGCTGCGACGTCTAGCAGAAAAGGAACTGGATCGGATAAACCGCAAAAGAAACATTATTTTCAGAGAGGCAGTAGCAGCTCTGCTGCAGATACTGGAACAGCTAGAGAAACACAACCTGCAGCTGAAGCAAAGGGTCAGAAATAGAAGTAGCTTTAATGCTACAGATGTGAGTAAACACACCAAAAACACCAATTCACTTTGTTGCTGGATTTTTAGTAGGGGATTTATGATTGACTGACTGCAGAAATTTGCAAAAAAAGTCATATCTTTACAAAACTATGTTTCTGGTAGTTGGATGGATAGTATCCGTTAAGTAAAGACATAGAGAAACAAAATGGCCGTTTAAATGCAAACATAGTGCAGAATGTCAATTTAACACAACTGTTAATTGTTTGATAATTCTCAATATTTTTAAAATTAACAATAATTGTTTGATATTTAATTAATTTTCTCATTAATTAGTAATTAAAGTACTTTATTTGAATGAGAAAAGAAACAAAATTTAATAAATTTGACCCATTTTATTTAAATAAAATATTTAAAATTATAATCTAGAATAAAAAAATTATATTCTAAATTATGATGAATAAAAGTTTTGTATTCCAAATTATACAAATAAAATACAAAAATAAGATTTGTATTCTAAATTATATTGTTTAGTATATAAATTTTATAAAAATACATTTAATATTTTTAGAAGTACAGGAACTCATGAAGGTGTAGGAAGAATTTGTCCATGTTCTATATGGCACCCTTCCTAGTCCTCCCGAATTCCACCACACTCAGTTCTACAAATTCCATTGCAAAATTATTTGTCATTCAGCAAGTTGTTCCTGCAAAATCATTGCAATTCCTCAACTTGTATGGTGTACTAAAATTATTTGGATATTTTTTATTAATGGTTTGCCACGCAATTCCTCGGGTGATCCTGCTTAGGGTTTAGGTGAACTCATAGATTATCTCAAAATGTAAGAATTAGAGAACTTCCATTTATTGACGCACGCATGAAAACTAGCTCCTTTATAATAATCTAAATTGTTAATAAATTCAAACTAGAAGGGAATAATTTAATAATTACACCCAAACTTGATCTTAAAAAGTAAAAAATTACTTATGACTAAAAGAATCATAAGATAACAAAAAAATTAATTTTAATAATTAATAAAAACAACTTTTATGATAATAAATATCAGTTTAGGTATTAGAACCCTAATAACTACAGTTTATGATATAACAAAAAACAGGGGTATTATGATAATAATTACAGAGATGTTAAAATATCAATCTTTAATTTACTCGGAACTGACTGATTGATTATACCCACAAAAATAATTCCCAAATTATAACTCGAGGTTGAAACTCAATTGACTAACTAAGATTCTGAAATAATTACAATTAATACAAATGGTAAAGGTAGACAGTCTGAAGTGGATTATAACTAAGCAATGATCGATGCCTCTTTCCAAATCTAGTAGACTAGTTACTGAAACACAAGCAAAAGTACATCTAAAGTAATTTCAAGTTCAGGACTCGTATGTATGTTGAATTGGGCACAATAAAATAGAACGGGCATCTAATCTAACGGTTGGTGTTAGTAAATTTACAAAATAACGAGGCCAGCAACACTGGTCTTCGGAAGTCACACCAGGCAATCACCTGAAATGTCAAACTAGGCCACATCAAAATCGCCACATGATCGTCCCTTTACCCAACGTAAAATATGGGGCATACGGCCGTTTATTTTTTCTTCTTCCCCTGCAACAATACCAGAGTCAGATCTGGAAAATCGCAATGACCTCAGCCTAATTAAGATGATGATGAAATACAAAACGTAAGAAATAGCAAGAAATATACCGAGCTTAAATAGTCATCCATGGTTAACTGCTTCCGCTTCTTCAGAGAGGGACTCTCGGTTTGTCTAGACATGGAACGCTTTGACGGGGTCATGCTCTGCAACGTTCGTCAAACTTGGTTACAACACTTGAGATAAACGTAGTTTAAGTAACTCGAATAAGTTCAAAAACCAAACCTTGGCCGCGAGTTTCTTCTCTTTACGGGCTTGCCTCTCCCTCTCATCATATTCTTGATTTTCCTTCTCTACCAGCCGAATGAGGGTGTCACACCTCCTTGTAAGTTCCTGTGTTGTGCGAGACTTGACAAACCAATCAAAACGAAATAAGGGAGACATACGAAAAGCTGCCTTCAACTCATCCCAATTACCATAGCCAAGTTTGTGAATCATGCATATCTGCAAATTTTATGTAGTGTCAGATAACGCAATATTATGTTAGAAGAACACCAGATTAAATAAAAAACGAAAGAAACAAATTTTGGGGAGAAAACAAAAAAACATCGTACCATGAATCGATCACATTCTTCGTTGTATAACTTCCCTTTGTTTTGTCCATATTGTATCTTCAATTCTAGCCAAGGATTCTTATAGCGGTCCAACTTCTTCCCGATAGCTTTCATGATTTCATCTTTCCGGGATATTCTCGCCTCCCCTCGTTCGATGTTTTTAATAATTCTATCATAATCTACATACAATATGTAAATAACAAATCAGACAAACCCTTGACATTTTAATGGGAAAAGGTAAACTCAAGCTTCATTTGGCAAATTAACACACACATCAGACACTTGATATTTTAGTGGGAAACCGTACAGCCTATATAACAAACCCGTAGCAATTCAGTGAGAAACTTGAGTGTAACTTTTAGTTATAATTCTCACTAGATTCTGCTAAATACTTTTTAGCTTTTATAATGTTCTATAACAGATTACACTGTCCTATTGGATAAACTTACCATTTAATTCCTTGTATCTTTCTTTGAAGACTTTTGCATATCTTTCAACCTCCTCTTGAGTTTTTCCTTCCATCTCAGAAGCAATACTTTTTATATCATTTCTGCCATACTTCTCACAGGCCCTAATGAAAGCATTAAAATCCTTCCGGGTCCAAGATGAAAATCCCTTTGTTCACCGAATACCAAAATCAAAAACAATATAGCAATAAATAGAATTGTATCAAATTCTAGTTTATATGAATTATAAAGCAAATTTGCTCACCTCTTCAAGCAACTGTTCCTTCTCTTCTAACTCTTCAGCAGTTAATGGATCTCCAACCTCTAAAAATTTAACATGCATGGAATCATTGAAGTGATAAGGGTTAAATTGTGTTTCCATCCAAGGGATGCTGAAATTATATTCTCCCATCTAGATTTAAAAAATCACAATTACCCTTTTCCATGCCATACAAATTTAATGTAAACAACCATTTTATTTTAGGGTGATAAACAATTAGTCATGAGCCTCCTAGAAACATATTTCATCTATTAACTTTTTGATACTACTATAAACAAATTTTGCACAGCATGTGGTCAATTTGAAGATTTTAAAAGACAAAAACATGTTCTAAACATACCAAAAAAGGCATTGCAGCTTCACCCAAAACCTTTAATCTATTGAAATTTCAAAATTGATATTAAAAGTTCAATGTTAGTTCCTATTGATGACACCTATGAATCAGAGTGCTGGCAATGTAATGCTTCTGTTAATGTCGAATGACAACAAAGAAAATAATTCTCAGTTCACAAATGCTACAAATTCGAATGCTCCTTTCCCAAAAATCATTCTTAACTACTTTCGTACCCCTGTTTTCTTCCAAGTAAATACTCTTTTTACCCTCTGTCCTGAGACAGACTGTAATGTACATACCTAATTAATTATACACAGATCATAATAAGGGAGGAGACAACATTCTGTTCAATAATTCCATACCTTCTGGTTCATCAACATCTATGGAGTCTTTCAACTGATTCTTCTGATGTGTTTGCTGAAATTTTTTAAGCAATTTAAGCACCAGTTATACAAACGTTGAATGAGCTAAACCTAAAATTGTTCAATCAGTAAGGTTAGGTCACACACCATGAGGTAGCGAACTTCCTTTTCATACAGCTCACTCAGCCTTTGTGTGTTGAAAAACTGGAAATCATGCCTGAAGGAAACAGAATTGATCAGTTCAAATAAATGCACTATATCTAAAAATTATAGGAAAAGGCTTTTGTGAGAAGCTTACAATTGAGGCATCCTAGGAATGCGTGGCTCTTTAGGTTTAGTTGGAGCACCTTGGCGCATTGTTTGCTTGAAATAATCGGACTCCGAATAACTAAAGTCATACCACCCGCAGATAAATAAAATTATAAATCAGGGTGACAACAAAAAATCTGTAACTCAATATACAGAATGAAAAGCAATATTTACTTGCGCTTCCGTTCTCTTCTTGGTGGCTCCACCCAGTTTTCGCTCACAATTTTTTTGAAATCAAATTTGTTTTCATCCTTCATTTAAAGAAAAAAGTACATCCAGAGGTTGGTTAAAAAAACACAAGAGAAAGGCAAGGGGGTTTATGCAAAAAACATGGTTCATATTGAGCAAAGATAAAATGTCAACTTACCTTCTCATCATCAAAATCGTACAACTCAGCAGCTACAAAATGAAAATATAAACATTAGTAACTTCAAACTTCATAAAGTTTAAAAAGCAATATTAAGTAGCCAAACAGGAGTCAAAAAAACTTTTGTATGTATGCATATGATCACTAAAAGAAAGGAGTGCATACAAATTTACTTATAGCTTTTATGTATATACCACAAAAAGCTAATATACAAAACAAGGAACATGTCAATAACTAGTTCATCATTTCATCACAAGAAAGGGATGAACCACAAAATGAAAATGGCGCAAAGCATTTAATTTCTTGCTTAATTGATGCATACAAAGGTGCAGAACAAAGCATAAAACCTATGGATAAACAGGAATTCAAAAAAGAAAATATATCTCAAACATGACCAATCTTAAATTTGATGGGTACAAAGGTTACATACTGTCATCCATCTTAAATTTGATAGCATCTTCCGTAAATTTTTTCATCTTAGCATCAAGCTCAGCTGTTGCTTCCTCTCCTTTAGCAATAATTCGGTCAATATCTTCATCTGTAATAGTACTGTCCTTGGAACTAAAAACCATTTCAGCACCAAATCTAACCATTTGAAGCAACTCATCTTTATTTACAGCTGCACACAAACAGATTGTACCAAATTATATAATCCATAAATCTTGGAACAAAAATAAAACAATTCTTGAAACCCTTACTCTTCTGTTCAGCTAATCGGCCTTGCTGAATCACCAGAGCATCAAGTGCAAGCTTTTTGTAAGCTCTTTCAATGACTTTTTCCTCAATCGTATACTGCAGGCAATTCCCATGATATAAGAACGAGATATTGACAGATAGATAGTAAAAACCACGAAGCACCTTTACACTAAAATGTCTGTTATACCAGCAGCGTCAAACACATTTTGAATATCTTTCATAATTTCTAGGTTACATATTTTTAATTACTTTTAGGATTTTTTGCCAATCAAGATTACACAATGAACAGTAGTATTTTATGTATCTGGAATTGCTTAGTTATGAAACATGGTGTCTTTATTCTAATTTATGTTAAAAATATATTAATTTTATTCCTTGAAGTAGTAACTTAAGAGCAAGAAAGTAACAATTTTTAGAAGCCAAGTGATATCTCATTTCTGTATCTAGTGCTAGTATCAGTGATTTCATGAAGGAAGTTTAACTAATGATGAACAGAATGATAAAGTAAAAAAATCAAAAACCTCAGTGCAAAATCGGAAAACTTGAACTTCTTTCTTTTGGCCAATCCTATGTGCACGATCCTGAGCTTGCAGATCAACTTGTGGGTTCCTATTACAAAAAACACCAATTCTCAACAAACATTTAGTCTTGAACTAATGGTACCATTGCAAATAAAAAGGCTGCTGATATAATCAATCAGAATACTCACCAGTCACTGTCATAAAGAATGACAACATCAGCAGTAGCAAGATTAATGCCAAGGCCTCCTGCCCGAGTAGATAACAAGAAGACAAATTTTTCACTTCCTGGTTTGTTGAAATTCTCAATTGAAGCATCCCGATCCTCTCCACCAGTATTACCATCTATGCGACAATATTGGTATCCACGAAACATAAGATAATCTTCAAGTATGTCTAGCAGCCTAGTCATCTGGAGAAGTGCCAGGAATTAAGCAAGAATGGAACAGATATACAGTCATAGCTAGTAGTTTCAAGAATCTTTTTCATACAAAGAACTGACCTGTGAAAATATAAGGACCCTAGAATCGCGCTCTTTCAGTTTAGGAAGTAACTTATCCAGAAGAACCATTTTACCTAAGAATGAAATATTATTTGTGAAAAAGCGACATTTTCTCAGATCTAATAGATCAGCCAAAAGGGGAATTTTAAGTACTCTTGATGTAAACAAAGTTTACCAGCATTTGTAATGAGATGGTCTCCTGTTGTATAGGGAGGACCAGGTTCAGCACCTTGGAAGAGATACGGGTGATTACAACATTTTCGTAGTTGCATCGCTATATTTAGGAGACGTTTCCGTTCTCCACCTGCATTAACAACCTCCAGATCCTTCTGCAGTAATGCCTTATAATACTGTTTCTGCATCTGTGACATTCCTACCTTGAGAATGGTTTCCTTTTTTGGTGGCAAACCTTTTTCAACATCTGACTTCAACCTTCGAAGAAGAAATGGACGGAGGACCTTAATTACACACAAAATTACACAACATTATTATGTATCATGTTATCATAATAGCCTCTTAAAGATAGAAGAAGATTAAAGGCTTACCTTGTGTAGTTGTTGAACAACTTCTTGCTCATCATTTTCACCAGAGATTTGAAACCATTCATCAAAAGTTTCAGCAGAACTAAATATTTCAGGTAATAGAAAGTTGAGAAGAGCCCATAGTTCATGCAGATTATTCTGCCACAACAAAACAAATGAATCGCATTAATTAGTCAAGTGAACTCACATCATCAACTGCAACCAGTGAAAGAGAATTAAATTTGGATTTCAAAATAAATCAGACCTCAAATAATTTTTAAAAGATATAAAGGATCAGTTTGGTCAAACTTCTTCAAAAGGAATTCTAAAAGAAAAAAAAAAAAACAGTTTTTCCAATAACTAAAATTTACTTATGCACAAATTAAAAATAAAATAAAATTAGAGGGTATATGAGAGAGATTCTACAAATTAACTTACGCATAAGCTAATTTTAGCTAATGAATAAGCTTACTTCATGTTTTCATCTTTTTTTTTTTCTCCTACAAATCCTTCCGGAAAAGTTTATCCAAAGAAGGCTAATGTGTGGGTTGAAAGATAAATCATAACACAAAATAGCAAGAAAAAGTCTTCGATTTACGCAACCAAAATATAAGCATAGATAAAAAAAATACCAATGCACATGAGCTACACAACCTTTCTTCTAATCAACATTTGCCAATAGACCAAATACTAAGCAGCAGTAGAGATAATTCTTGCATATTCTAACAAAAACATTGTTTCACCAAAAAGGGTCTAAAATCTAAAAACAGGCAGAAAAAATAACAAATATATATTGGGAGAAAATTCAGTTCTTTCCATCCAACCAAAAAAATTGAAGTAAATAACAGACTGACATATCAGAAACTAAACAACTCAGCCCACTATCTATTAGAAACAGATAGAACAAGCTCTTTCATTTAAGGCCTTGTTAACCTCATACGTGTGAGATAGTACTTAATTCAATTATATGAAAGAATTGGCATGGTGATATCTCTATTCTAAGAGATCAATAAATTAAATACAAAATGCTGTAACAATAATAAAGATAACAAAAAAGTGTATCCCCATTCCTTTAGCATTAGCGACATGGTTCAAATGACATCACCGTATTGTCATAAATTATGTCTAGATTGTTCTTAATGGCTTTGCTTCTAGTTTTTTTCCCAATCTCTCTCTGCCTACAGTGATTAAGCTATCCTCCTCCTGATTCACTTTCTTTATTGGGGCTCCTGCAGATCTTTTCCACACTTAGTGAAACCACCCAAGGCAATTTCGAACCATCTTTTCTACCAAAGGGCGCTGTTCCAGCTGTTATTTCTAAAGTATTCATACCTAATCCTATTTAAACTAGCATATCTACTCATCCAGCACAGTTTTCATCTCTGCTAAAGTTTGAATTATAAACACAGCAAACTATACCTGTAATGGTGTGCCGGTAATGAGGAGACGATAGTTTGTGTTGTATAGCCTCATTGTTTTTGACAGGAGAGAATTCTCGTTCTTGATTCGATGTGCCTCATCAATAATAATGTAGCGCCAACTAAACCGCCGTAAAGCAGACTTCTCCTTGATTACCATTTCAAAACTTGTAACACACACATCAAACTTACCAGCAACGAGTAACTCTTCTCTTATGTGCTTCTGCAATTATTTAAACCATTAAAAAGAAGTGTCAGTAGCAAAAATTGACTGTAATTTTAAGCAGATAATTTGGTCCAGTAAAGCTAGTCTCACCCTTTCATCAGGGTTGCCAAGGAACTTTATAGCACGTAAAACAGGGCAGAAGCGACGAATTTCATTCATCCAATTTCCAAGAGTAGATTTAGGAGCAACTACCATATGAGGGCCGGTTATTCCTCTGAACTCATGTAAGTAGCCTAGCAAAGATATAGTTTGCAAGGTTTTTCCAAGCCCCTGCAAAACAATATATTTATTCATATTTTATCATAGCTTTTATTAAATATATTCATTTCATCAAAGTACTCATCACAAGGCAGTTATTTAAATGAGATTTATCCGAGACAAGCATCTGCTACCTACCATTTCATCTGCTAGAATTCCATTTATGCCATTCTCATACAATCGTATTAGCCAGTTCAGCCCAGCAAGTTGGTAATCTCTCATCTTCCCTTGGATACCTGTTGAACAAACAAGCCATGTCAAATTCAAGTGAACAAAAACTTCAAGAACATTAGATATGAATACAAAGAATAAACAATCTAGACAAAAAAAAAACAACATAAAAATCAAGGGCAGTACATCGTCATACTAGATAGCCATACATAAAGTTAAAAAAAAAAAAAAAAAAGTAGTTTGTAGGCTGTGTTCAATTTAGAACACATGTAGCCATGTGCATAAAAATCAGCTAACCAGAAACTAAGCCTTCAACCACTAGCAAAAAAGAACTAGGATAAATTCTTTTGCTAACCAATGCATCCTCAAGAAGTATTATTTATGAAAGAAAGCTGGCCTCCCAATGTTCTTCCAGAGTAATCAAAGGATATATGTATACAGAAAGAAGAAAGAAGGGAAGGAGGCACAAGCATAACAACAAATGCGAATAACTAAAATAGAATGATGTGCCCAAGCAAGTATGCAGGTCAAGTAAAGAATGCTTACATGAAGGTTGAGACACCAGCCGGGTGTTGGCTAAACCATCTTCTTCCCCTTTCAGGTATTCTTCATCTTCCTCTTCTTCAGTGACTTTTGATGCATGGCGACCCCTACAATAGACCGTGTAAGTCATTTTAAATGCACAAAGTCAGCATCAGATTAATCACAGTACTTCTTGTTTGTCCACCTTGGCAACTACCGGTATAAATTCAGAAGCAAAATTCATGGTTCACCTCTTATTGTGATTGTTTGCTGTAACTTGGTAACATTTTAAGGCATAAAATACAATTCCCCAACCAAATTACAACATATTCAGGATATTTTAGAAAATACCTTCCTTTTGTCTTCTTTTGAGAAGATTGATCGCCCTTGGCAAAATGGGCAAACAGCTCAGTTTGCTGGAGGAGATACTTTAATCGGCCCTTTCCTCTATTATTCTGCATCAAACATGCAGTACATGACAATAGTTTACTGGAAAAACAAATTAACATTATATTAAATTAAATAACATCCCCTGTAATTTACAGTGAATAATCAATACAAACCATATCAGCATCAATGGTCGCGTTTTGAGCATCCAATATCTCCTGAATCTTCTGTTTCTTCAACTGTTGCATTTCTTTCAATCTGGCCTTCTCACGCTTGCTAACTTCAGGATCAGCACTACTCTCACCCTACAACCACCAAACAGTCAAAAAAAACATAGAACACGTCATGAAAACCACACTTCAAGGATCAGACACGTAGTGAAAGAGACAAAATCCCGATAGCAAACAAAAACACCAAAATGCAGTTCAGGAAGCGAAATCCAAACTAGTACGGATAACTTACGAAGGCCAGTGAAGAACCGTGGCGCAAAATAAAATACGAAAATGCAGTACTCAGGACGAAATCAGAGAACGCCACAGATGAAGATACAGAGATCAAGGATTGAGGAATTACCTGTTTATTGTCGTCGTCTTCATCGGCGGCTTCGTCCGGAGGATTATCGTCCTCGTCAGTGCTAGCGGATTGTGCCACCGCTTCAAGCTCCTCGTCGTCATCTTCGATCTGGTGGTTGTCGGCGGCGGCAACGTCCTCCTCCTCCTCCTCCTCATCGGAAGTTGAGTCGTTAGATACCTGCGCCTTGGACGGCCTCCCCATTGGTACTTTTTTTCAGATCAAGGGTTTCGGGAGGAGTGTTGTGAGAAGAGAGAGAAAGTTGCAAGCGCGAGCCAATACTTATTTTAAAGCGCAATGAGAAAAAATATGGGTTGGGTGATCAATGCGATTGTGACCGTATGATCTCAATAGTGGGATCAGCGGCTCCAAGAAAGTGGAAGCGAACCGAATATTTCGCGCCAATAATGGGATTCCGGAAACGTAATTTTCCCGCTTGCAATGGAGTTGGGTTGGTTTGGGCCACACCTTTTTGTTCTTTCTGGGCTTTTCTCAGCCCAATTTGAAAACTATGTTGTGGTTTTCTTCTGTTTAAAATTGCCTGATGGTATTAAACTATAAATTACACATTAAATTATAATTTTGCTTTTTTATTTTTTATATGTGATATGTTTTTTATTTTACTTTTTTTCCCTAGTTTAGTTCTCCTACTTTTATAAAACCATGACTTTCATTCGATTTTTAATTTTATATGCTTTATTTTCATATTTTAATTAATTAAATTATTTTTTACAATAACTTAAAAGAATAAGTTAGGTTTATGGTTTAATTGGTTCAGAATAACAGAAATAATGTGTGTAAATTATAAAATGCTCAAATTTTATATATAAACGTTAAAATCACATAAAAATATATTTTTTCTCAAAGAAAGGTATAATGATAATCGAGTAATACACAGTATTGGTTAACTGTAAACTGAGGAAAAGGAATAATCACATAATGCTATATTAGAGTTTAAAAAATGCTCTACAATTATCTGAATTTTATATTTTACTTATAGATGTTGCTGACTCTCGATACTATTTATTTACTTAACAAAACATTATTTTTTTTGCCCAAAACTAGTCAATGTATTATATTAGGGACAAATAAAGGAAAAACATTGCCTTTACATGAATATGAATTTTTATTATGATAATAAATATGTTAGTCTTCTAATGCGAATGTTTTTTTGTTTATTATATAAATCTGGTTAGTTTCGAAATTTGTGAGAATAAATTAACTGGTGAAAACCCGTCAAACTTAGTGTACAAGATCGGTTTAACCTGGTAATACCAAAATTATAGTTTTTATTTTTTAATTTAATCTAAAATATTTTTAAAGAAAAAAACACGTTTAATAGAATTTACAAATTGACATCAACTATTACCCTTAATATTATCAATTTACATTTTTTATATCTTACTTTTGTATAATTTTATATTATACTATATTATTCTGTATAAGTAAACTTGTTATTGTAATGGATATAATTATATTTTATTAATTTAACATAATGATAATTCTATGTGTAATTTAAAGCTTTATATTTAGTTGATAGTTAAGAATTTACAATGACACCGTTCTAATTTAACTTTTGGTGGAATAAAATTATCATATTATTTTAAAAATATGTTATAATTATTTTAAAAATTGATAAAGTGATACAGTGGATGCAAGGTGAAATGGTATAACAATGTAGCAAATAGTAACTCTTGTGTAGTTTATTATATTATAATAGTATAATGTTGGGAGAGGACAGAGGAAAGAAAAAATTCAATCCAAGACAAAAGCTAATCACCATAGACATGAACACTGAGCACTATATCCAAGCTATTTCCAACTTAATCAGCTTTAGAAAATGACTATTATGAACCGGAAACACCCTGCACTTGCAATGCAACCAGAATCATTAATTTTTGTGATGTAACTCTCACCCCATTTTCATCTTTTTCTGGTTGTCTCATAGTGCCTGCAACACAACACAAACATGTTTCGATCAAATTCACGTTTCTGACTTCACTAGTTAACATTCAAACTCTTGTTGACTAGCCCCACATACCTGCTAAAAAATTCAAATCATTCAGGAGGTTGTAGTTGAAACACTTGCAACTTCAGTTTCATTCTGCTTCTCCTCCTCTTTTGTTTCCTTAACTTCTTCTTCCTTAACCAATGTCTCTTCTTTTGTGTCTTTGTTTTCTTCTTCCTTCACCAAATCCTCTCCCTTGACATCCTCTGCAGGTACCATTTTAAACACATTAAATTTAATGGAAAAAAATCCAAAGGGGTTATGTTATGCATGATCAAAACTCACAAAGTTCTGATAAACAGAAGAAAGATAAACTATTTATAATAATATCATGATATGTAAGATTCATCCTTTAACCTTTCTCATTTCCATCTCCCTTTTGTTCAGCCGGTTGCTGTTCCTCTTCTGCAACAACAGCAACAACATCCTTCACTTCGTGTTCTTCCTTCACAGGCTCTTTTGGTTCTTCAGCAACGACAGTTTCCTGTGCCTTAGGCTCCTCAGCTTCCAATGCCTTATCTTCTTCGTTCACCTTTGCTATATCAGAATCTTTATTGGTCTCATCACCATTTTCCTTGTTCTTCTCTTCCACGTTGTTGTCTATGTTAACATCATTGTTTTTGTCCACTGACTGTGCATCGGTTTCCTTGGAATTGACGCTAGATTTCTTGCGCTGGAGGAGGGTGCTGTTGGCAACAGCATCGAGCTTAGATTTCCCACAACCCATTTTTGTGTGTGATTGATTGGTTGTGGAAAGAAAAGCCGAATAGAATAGAGAGAGAGGAAGAAGAGAGAAGATGGATGTGAAGGTAAATCTTTGTTGTGAGAGTTATTATTATAAGGAGATGGTGTTTATGTTGGTTATGGTTTAGCGGTGGAGCAATGGCCTGCATGGAAGAATAGATGTTAATAGGAGCTAAACCGTTTTTCTCGGTGTCTTTGTATAGACAACTTTAGTTGTTATCATCGAAGAAAGCTCAACAGTTGTGAAAATGACAATTGTTTTGGACCAATGCCATTGATGTTTTTGATAATTAATATAATGATAATAACTAGGGAACACGCAACCCTACCAACATTTCCAATGTTCTTTTTCTGGGTTTCATTCCACTCCCCTAGATCCATGCATGCATGCATGGATTTCAATGTTTGTTAAGTAGTAGTAATGAATTATAAAAATGCTAGATTAGTTATGTAATTCTTATGACAGGGAAGTTTGAAAGAGTAATAAATTTATAACTTAACCTTAAGACCTATTTTCCATCCATAAAATTATATTAAGTGCTCACATTAATCTTCTGGGTATGACTTTAATCTATAATAAAATTCAATAACAAAATTATCTGAATATATATATATATATAATTTCCTCTTTTCCTTTATTTATACCTTCTGAATATACAAATTTTTTACGAAGATGGAAAAGGCTTGTGGAGGGAAATTTTAGCATCGTACGAAAGGCAAATGGTGGAGACAATAGAGGGAGGAGATGATTTTTTAATTGGATTGAGAAAGAAAAAAATACAAGTGGAGTGAATGTGGACTGACTTTTAAAATAATGAATATGAGTATGGTGTGTTTAAAATTGTAGATACATAGATAATATTTGGGATACAATTGAGGTTTTTATAGAGTTCATTATGTTGGGTAAAAATTAGATATAGTTCTTTATGTTAATGTGGCAACATGGGCCCATAAAAAGTTGTCTAAGAATTTATAAATGGGTTCACCATTGCAAATGCTTTTAGGATTATTTATAAACTTAGATTAAACTTATACTTATGTTAAAAAAAGTATATTTATAAGTGGAAACGAGATTTTTCTTTTTGTAAATATTCAAGTATTTCTTAATCTCTTCCCTAACTCTCTAGTTCTTAAGTATATTAATTTTTCTTTTCATTATTTGTAAATGTTATATTTAAGTATTTCTTTAGTTTTCTTTTTTAATTAATTATTTTTTATTTATTGTGCTTTATTAATTAGTCTAACCAGATTAAGTATTGAAATTTGATATTTTCATATTATCACTTTGTAAAATAGAAACATTTATTTTGTATGGGTTTTAAAAACAATAAGTAAAATAAAAACAATAATTTTGTATGGGTCTAAAAGCAAAAAATGTCAACTATGGAAACCTTAAAAAACATTTTTTTTTCAAAAAGTTTGACTTATGCATAACTATTTTGACATTTTATTTTTATCGTAATATTCTATCCAAAACATATAAACGGAAGACTTATCATATAGATGTGATGAAAAAAAAATATTTGAGCAAAATTCATGGTATGCATATTAAAAAATCTTCAAAAAATATATAAGTTCATTATCATCAACCATCATATTTATATATTTACTCAATTAATTAATTTGACTACTATCTTTTTTTCTTGAATTATTTTCTAATCTTACATAAACAAGAATTCACGAACTTGCTAACTAATCACAAGTGGAATTTATTATCATAGCATCAAACTTTTGTTTTTTACTTTTTTTTTTCTTTCAGACTATTGTTTCATAAGAAAGTGTAATTTATAGCAAATTTATCTAATAATGTAAATTCACTGTTGCTTTTTTACCTAAGAAAAAAAAAATAAGATTGTTTTATTCTAATAAAATTGTTGTACAATTTCATATAATTTTCTCTTTATCTAACAATGTATATTATTTAAAAGAATAACTAATAAAAACATATACATTATTTAGAAGAATAACTAATGATTTTGAATTTTACAAATAACAAATAACAAGAAATAATAAATTCTAAAAAACATTGTACACTGAAAAAAAGTGAGGGAATAATAACCTCGAGTATGAATATGAATTTCAATAATTTGGAATTGCACTTGAAACTCACAAGTGGGAGTAATTTGCATTAAAAGTTCTAGCTAGATAGGTTCGAAGACAAGGCTTTCACCGTTTGATATGTAGATTTTTAAATAGACGGTCGAGATTTGTTTCTCTTTTATATTTCCGAATTTGTCCCCGTCTCTTCTCTCTCCCTCCATAAACGTAGTTTTCGCTATCGCCGCCACGACGACACCGTCGCTGCCGAAGACAGCCCCACCAGAGCTACCTGCGACGGTGATGCCTCCACTATAACCACCACAAACCATCACCGGAAACAAAAAAGACCATCAGAAACGAAAACCACCACTGGCCTTCAATTTCCCGTCGATATTTCAAGAAAGAGGACACACTTTCGTCGTTTGGGGACCACCGCCTAGGTATTTTTCAAAACCAAGCAGCCAAAACAAACAACGATTCGTAGTTGAAATCAATTTAATTGCATTTTAATTATAATGGAATATTGGAGTTGGCTGGGAATGCTGCGCGCGATAACAAGAAGAACATGATGAACCCTAGCCACGTCACGTGTTTCTTGTGAGAGACAGAGGGCAAATAGGGAATAAGCAAAAATATTGATTTTTGATTAGAAAAGAATAAATCTAAACCCTAGAATCTGTGAAGATTGGGTTGATTTTCTGGAATCTTCTCTTGTTCAAATCACCCTGGTTGTCTTCCATTGCGATTCACCCACCTTATCCCGCTCGCTCATCCTCAGTGGCCACACTCTATTACTGCTCCAAACCGAAGTAGAGAAATATTTGTTTGGCATTATTATATTGCATTTAAAAAACGAAAAAAAGGGTCGTGTTTGTGAAAGAGACTGATCCATTTTTAACTCTTCCTCTTTTGGGAATCACGGCACCACATAATCTCATAACTTCCGAATCAAGAAACTCTCATCTTCCCTTTCTCTGTCTCGCGCAGGACAAACACCATGGAAGGCTCTGTCAACGAACGTCTTGATTTTGGGAAGATGGAACATGGGTAATTTTTTTTTTTTTTTGCTGCTATTCTTATTGAGTCCCTTCTATTTTCCATGTTTCTAACATCTTCATAACTTCTTTTTTTTTTTGTTTCGACCGTGATGATAATAGGTGCAAGCATTACAGGAGAAGATGCAGGATTCGTGCCCCCTGTTGCAACGAGATCTACTCGTGCCGTCACTGTCACAACGAGGAAGCGGTATTTCGCCTTCGTTTTCTTTTATTTTAGCTCAAAGGTTTTTCCTTTTTGTTCTTATCTCATCTGGGTTTGTCTTGTTTTCCCAATTAGAGTTTGTCGAAGAATTCAATTGATCGCCACGAACTCGTTCGCCAAGATGTTAAACAAGTACGATAGTACGCTTTTCATTGTGTACTGTTTTTTTTTTTTTTTTTTTTTTTTTT
>Ga0209700_103712_pt1 | contig 28793 bp, 16 predicted proteins | sample SiratroredBW_FD_187528 | JGI IMG/M metagenome (GOLD analysis project Ga0209700, IMG submission 187528) | Root nodule microbial communities of legume samples collected from California, USA - Siratro red BW (SPAdes) (version 2) | ecosystem: Host-associated > Plants > Roots > Nodule | place: USA... | reverse complement strand
ATATATATATATATATATATATATATATATATATATATATATATATATATAATTAACTTTATATAATATATTATAATCATCGTAATTAGATTGACTTGAGCAAACTCTTATCATTTAAATGACATTTTTCACAATTAAGAATAACTATATTATAGAGACTAGAGACGTATATCTAGAAAGCATGATTGATTGTGTCTATTTCTGACTTAAACATTCTCTTTCATGCATGAACACACATTATTAGAGTATTCTCACAACCTTTGAGTGATATATTTCTTGGATTTCTTCCAACAAGTTGCAGAATATAAAACTTGTTTATTAATGTTTAAGTTATTATATCATCTTTTGAGCACCATGATATAGTTATGTGGTTTCATACATCCCAAAACTCATGCATCACCATCATATGTTTTGTTTGAACATCCATATTATTGCTTAAGAGATAATGAAGGGACGATACATAACTTGAGTAATGAGTCATCATTTAATGATATTACACCTAAAACAACATATATATATATATATAATTATTAATAAAACAATGTCGATCTTATTTAATTCTCTTCAACACTTTCATCTTCCATAATAATGAAATATTAATTATTTTATAAATTTGAAAAATTTTATAAAAAAACAAGTTCTAAAGAGATGAAATTATGAAGAAAATAAACAACAAACATCCAGACTTTATTATTTATTTCTTTAAAAAATTTCTTTAAATAAAAACTAAAATTGTTATAACAGTGAAAATAATAGAAAAGTAAATATAATTGAAAAAAAAATCTTAAAGAGTTTGAGCGTAATTTTTACTCATTAATAAAATCTCAAAAGCAAAAAGTGGTCTTTGAAATTGGTTCCACTAAAAAAAGCACGTGTCAAATCATATGAATTTTTCGGCAACGTGCTTTATTATTTAATTATCTGGATAAGTTTTCTAAAAAAAACAGAAGAGAAAAATGAAAATGAAAATATTTTTGTTAGGATCTGTAACACGTTTTCTTTTGGTAATATACTTTCTTCCTTTTACTCAAACTTTCAATTAACGTTATTAAAACCATAAAAACTACTTTATTTACCTCTAATATAATGAATTTCACTGATAATATATTATTTATTTATTTATAATAATTTTTAAGTAATAAAAAGAGTATTGGAAGAGATTATTAGAATAAAACGTTACAATCCTCACTACTCTGTATCTCATAACATAAATTAAGTATTATTAATTGATAATCCGAGTACATGTCAATGTTGGAATAAATAATAAAAAGGTGTATTATCAGTGAACAGTATTCCTAACCGAAAATAGCGACTAACCCTATCAGAATGTTATAATGTTGATTAAACATCTTTTAATAAAGTAAGAGGTACAATAATATATATTTTTATCTTAATAGAATTATTATGAGATTTTTTATTCCAATAAATGTGTGTGTATACATATTAATTAAAGATTTGATGGAAAATAATGGGATAATAAAATGTTAATTAAACTGATCCTAAATCTAAAAAGATTAAATACATGAAAAATAAAAATATTGCAAAAATGTGAAAGTTGAAAAGGAAGTGTAACAGGAGTGAATATGGTCAGAGGCAATGGTATGATACATACGTGGGTGGCCACTATTTTGTTACTGAAAACTACTTTTAAGAAACGATATGCATATCGCTATCAAGTGGAAGAGTTATATGGAGTAATGGCATGATTTACTTTCTTGAAATGTGTACTAGGCGAAGTCCATAATCAGAAACCCAGAACTGCAATGGGCCCATTAGGAGCATTATGCATACAGGGCCTCACTTTGCAGACCTAACCCAATTATTTTTCTTCCATTTTCCTTAAAACAATTACGACTACACAACAATTCACCATTAATTGCACCACGCCAACACATTCATTTCTGAGTGATGAAGCAAAGAGACGAGTTCGAATGTCACAACAAAGCAAAATGCAGAGAAGAGGAGGCAACTAAACATTGTTGGTCCTGAATCACACAACGTCACATGCTTTTTATTATATTTCACTTGTGAATTCTGCCACTGCTGCACCTGCATAAAGATTCATATCTTATGCTTCTTCACCTTTTCCCTTTTCAATTCATCAATTTCACTTTTATACTCTCACGTCACTCTGATGCATTAATTTATATATTTTTTATTTATTCTTAAATATTGTTTTTCTAACAAATTAACTATTTTTTGAGAGTGTAAATTAATTTAAAGAATTTTATAAAGAAAAAAAAAACTCACGTGCAAACACTATAAATAAATACGATCATAATTAGAATTTTAGGTAACTTTTTATAGACTCGTGCATGCCTCTGTTAATGCGTTACTGCTTTGCCTTCTGAACAGGAGACAGCGTCGTCAATTTCCACAAAATTATTCACATTTCACATTAATACTGTCAATTTTTTTAATATTTACCTGTTTAAGAATTCATAATAATATATTATGTTTTATTTTATACCGAAGTTAAGATCTCAAATGCATGCTTTTTAATACAAAAATTTAAGTCTCGTTCAAAAATTCTCTAACTTAAATTGATCATCAGTAATAACATTTTTAGGAGGACTCAAATCCTAAATTTAAACATTTACCTCTCACTTCATTAATGAATTTGGAGGTGTAATAAGTATTTTTTAAGATAGAATCCTTTCCTCTCGACTTATTTGTGAGAAAAAAATGGACTTAAATATAACGTAATTTTAATTAGTAATATCATCTCGAAATACTTTTTAACTAATTAACAGTTTATTTTCAGTCGGTCTTTCTCATTCTTAATATAAATTCTCATAAAAAGATGTTGATAAAAATATTTTTTAAAACATCATACTAATTAACTTTCTTAGTTAACATAAAAGAATCACTGTTTGGATAGGTAAATAACTATTTTCACCTCTCCTTAATACACTAGTTCATTGGATATAATATTTTTATATAATTTTGGTACACAATGCTATTAAATGAATTCTATATACATTAAATTCTTTTTATTCCATCGTTTTATGTGTAATAAAATGCAGTTCAAATATTTATGTTACTGTGATTTTTAAAGAAAAGATAATTTAATTAAAAAATATGTAATGATGTTTAAACTAAAAAATAGTGTAAGTAGTTGAATTTAATTTGCTTGACTTATGTTTTTAGATTGGATAGTTTTTTTTAATTTAGTTCAACTTTTATATTATATTTCATTTCAATAATTTGAATACCGCTAATTAAGAGATACAAACGATAAATGTTGCACCAAAAAAAGAAACATAAATTGTCGATATACATTGCACTTTATTTCAAAAAAATAACGTTTAAATCAAGAAACCAAGCTCCTTTGTAAAGTCGGAAAAAGTCTATCAATTTTATTAAATATTTATTCATAATAAATTGTACATATTACACACAAAATAAAAATAAAAATATGAAAACCTATTGTATCTGGGTATAATTACCTAGAATCGAGACTAAAAATAAAACGTTTTAAGTTCTTAAAATTTTAAGTCTTTTTTTAGTTTAATTACTTATTATTTATTCAATATTTAAATTTATTATTAATATTATTATATTAATGTTAAACAAATACATTAAGATTTTCAGTCACATATTTTTTAAAAATTGAAGTAATATAATTATCGCTTTACACACTCTCTCTCTCGCGTCTCTCTCTCTCTCTCTCTATATATATATATATATATATATATTTATATTGTTTCTAATTTAAGACCTATGTGATAATATTTTCCATACACTAAAGTGATTGTTTATTATTTATATTAAGTTTCAAAAACAAATATACAATCTCACTCTTGTCCAAAGTATAAGCGTTATCTTTTTCCTTTAAATTTACAGCCACTCTTTCTTCCCTCCATGTTACCATTTTTTTCATCCTTTTTGATAATTAAAACACTTTTTAAAGCTTTTTGTACTTTTTACTCCTTTATAGGGGGGTAGTGGAACCCACACTTAAAAAATGCTCAGAACGTCACAATCCTTAGGCCTGTGTTTGCCGGAGAGGGATGAATTCGAGAACGGGAAATTATTGTTCAGTAAGAAACTAAAATTATCATGCATACCTGTAATTTAGATTATATTTTATAAAGTTGGGGGGTACAATTTTATCGTTTAAATAGTTTTTTCAATTAAATAAATTAAATTAGACACTTGTAATTAATTCATTTATTTACTTCAAATTTCAAAGCCTTTGTAAGACTAAAATTAATGTACTAAAATTTAAATACAAAACATTTAACAAATTTTAGAGTTTTACTTTTTCTCTCTTCATCCCATCTTCTCTTTTTTCTCCATTTTTGTCTATCTTTTTCACCTCTTGTTTAATATGTTTTGTTGTTTCTCACTATAATTAAACATTTGAAAATCAATTCATGAAATTAATATCAAACAAGTCAAATAAAGTTTTGCATCGATCTCATTTATTTTTAATTTGTTTTTCTTATCTTTAATTCTGATTTTTCTAATTTTAAAATTTAAATTATAAATTAATTGAGTCATGATTTAATAACTAAATAAAATAATATTAAAATTTAATTCATATAACAAGTTTAATTAATTAATTAAATTAGTTGAAACCTGAGTTTGAATCTTTAGACAAAATAAAATATACTCTACATATCTTAGTTATATTTGAATTTAAATTGACCTTAGTTATTATCTACATACATTAATTGTACCCTACATTGTAAAATTTAATAAACTAAGTATTTTTAATTTCATTGAATTTAGGGAAAATAGTGAAACACAGTAATCTATACTGCATCATATTAAACTATGCATGTGAAGAACTACATATGATATTCTGAACCAAAATTCTATTAAATTTAATCTATACTTATTAACCAACAATAAAAAATAATTTTATCCAATTATATTATGTAATTTTATATAAGAAACATTACTCATATTTTATATAACTTTCTTACACTCAGACTTAAATAAGAAAAAATAAATAAAAGGTCAAAGACATAACAAACTGTTTCTGTCTGGGTGATGAAACTCAAGAAACAGGTGGGGTAATTAAAAGTAAACATTGAACTGTAGAAATATAATAGCACCACTACAATACTGTGTTTTCATTCTACGTATAAGATAATTTAATTTTGTACAGGAACTAATTTCATACGTTCATATTTCTTTCGAAAAACCGTGTCTCATTTGTTTAAGCATTAACAGAAAAATCTATGTTTGGATTGGAACAAAAAAATAATATAATAAAAATGAAATTGCTTAAATTAAAGAAAACAAAAGAAAAGAAAAAAAACAGAAATTTCAAAATTGACTTGAAAGAAAGAAATGATAATTATTAAAGTGTTATTGCTTTAAAAATTAAATATGAATAAATATTAAAAGTACCAGTTACTGTTCTAAAAGTTGTCTCATTTGAAGGTATCTGTTTAAAAAATAGCAGCAAATTATGTTATAATAAGGGATATTTATAATACTGATATATATTTTCTACTTTTATTTAATTTTAAATAAAATAATTTAAAAACTATTCTGTATTTAAATAATTTTATTTTAAAAGTGGTTTCTAATGAGCAAACACTCTGAAATTTGGGTGGTTTCAAATGAGGAAGCAAGGATGATTTGTAGCTATACATTATAGTGTTTGCAGGGCAAAACTGATGGACATGCTGCAACACAATGCCCTCTCTACTTGTCTCGGTTATAAGGGATGTTTTCCTTTTCAAATAAAGTCACATTCATGAATCCAAACACGTCCTAAAAGTGGTGCTTCACCAATGGAAAATGTTGTGTCCTTTAGGGCAGTATATGAATTGGGTTTGTGCAATTCATTAAAAAAAAAGTATTTAAGATTCATTTGTGTGAAGTTTTTTATTCTCTTTATTATACTCAATCCAACCCAAATAACTTTTAAGTGAATTAGATTAAACGGGTTATAAATTTTGAATTATTTTTACTAAATTTTTAATTTAAACCTCCTTTATACTTTTAGAATAATTTTTTAAAATTTGACTATATTATTTAATATTTCAAAAATACACCATTTAATTAATAGAATAATAAAATAAATTGTACATTCCTATTATTACTGGGAAATTGAGTCTGACTTAATTTTAAAGAAAATTGAGCTCAATTTCTGTAATTTAGATTGGTTTATCAGGTTATGTGATTAAATAAACACTCCTATAGTTTGTTTATTTCTTCTTTATTAAGCATAATTTTTGTTAAAAACAAGAAAACATTGATTTTTTTTATAAGCAAATTATTTGTTTACTTTCTCTACATAGTTTGTTTTAATTTGCTTCATATTGAAAAAAAAAAAGTGGTATATGTTTTATTTTTTACACATGTGTGAAAGTTTAACTTTTTCGATGAATGTAAATATTTTAGAGAAAAGGATACTATCTTATTTTCATTTGTAAATAATTTTTGCGTTTATTTTTAGTCTTTATAATCATATTATTGATTACTTACATAGGTATATCCATTATTTTGTGATAAAATTAACTGAAATTAAATTGTAATATTTCTTCTACGTTGAGTTTTTTTTTTTTCAATCAGGCGATATATTTTAAGCTAAGTCTCGTCAATATTTATTTAAAAATAATAAAATTGATATTTATATCATTTGAAACCTCGACAATCTCTTATTTATTTATTTTCTAACAATGTGACAATCTATATTTATGTGTGTACGCTTTTAAAATATTGAAATTTTGTTTGGATATATCCAGTATAGTCTCATATCTCTTAGGAGTTGAGGTCAATGTCAATTTAAATACACCTTCCTCCCCTAACCTCTGAGGCGCCTTTTAAGGACAAAATCGTGATGAAACTCCAAGCTCCAAAGTGGACAATACCTCAGATGCGGTGAATGACCCTAGCGATCTCATCTTAATGGACTTGAGGTCGGAACATCGACATCGTCTGTGGGGATCTCTTTCCTTAGCCCTTCACTAGGAGGTTTGTTCCGGTACATCGCTTAGGGGTCAAAACCAAGGTCAGTTTAAATACACATTCCTCTCCTAACCCTCTAAGACGCCTTTTAAAGACAAAATCATGACGAAACTCCAAGCTCCAAAGCGGACAATACCTCAGATGCAGTGATTGATCCTAGCGATGTTATGTCAACGGACTTGAGGTCAGAACAAATTTCATATGTCATAGTAGTCATTATCTTATATTCAGTTTCACATAAACTCTTTGTTAATATTCCCTGCTTCTTTGATTTCAATGATGTAAGGGTCTTGAATCACTATTCCCTGCTTCTTTGATTTCAATGATGTCTTCTTTAATATATTATAATGAACAATTGTAGACTTAGCGATAAATTGAGAACTAATTATTTTCAAGGAATTCTTCTCCTGAATGTGACAACCATTAGAGTTAAATGTACTCACACAGATAATTATTATCAATCAATTTTGCTACTAAAATAAGATTAAAATAAGTCAAGGATGAACAAATGTGGTCAATAACACCACTATCAAAAATTCAAGAACTAAAAGAAGAACAAAAAAATATTCTTACTAATGTGTTGTTATGTTGAAAGGAATAACACATTTTGATTAAAAACATTGTCACTAGATTTGCCTTTTGTAAAAGGAGTCAAAATATTTGATATTGCTCAGGAGTAAGACTAATATGCTGAGATTATATTTCTGATTTTGAACCTTCGTGATTTTACTTATTATTATCACAACATGCATTTTAATTTTTTAAATTTAAACTGAGGTAGAATGAAAAGTCATGTTTTCTATGACACGTATCAATTGTATATCCTGTCTTTCCACAATGACAACAAACTTTATAAGTATTTCCCTCTTCTATATCTTCTTCTGTTAGTAATAATCATTGTCTTTGACTGATCATAAAAAAATTGTCTCTCTTGCTCTATAATGAGAGAACAAATCCTATTTAATAACAACAAGAAATCTTGTGAGATGTCAATAATTTCAGTCATGGATAAATGTAGTAACCAAAACTCTGAAAGTAGTGCTCTGATAACATATAAAAAAATGGAAAGATGAATAAAACTTAATAATGGTAAACAAAAAATGTGACAATAAAGATTCTCATTATTTTTTATGTTGAGAACAAAAACAAAAGGTTAAATATATACAGAAAATTTACTTATTATATGTATAGCTAAAATTATAGAAGGCAAATATAAATATTACAATTTGATTCTACCATAAAAATAAAATAACATAATTAATCACAATTTAATTTTATCATCAAGATAAATACTTAATATTAGTTTTATTCTAAAAATTTGTATCAATAACATTAAAAACGTAAATAATCTACTTTTATCATAGTACAATGAATTTAAATGTTATTATTACTTTCTCAACAGTAAGATTAAAAGCCTAAATAATATTCAAATTTAATATCAAAATGAAAATATAAAATATAGTAATTTAAATATAAATTACAATTAAACATTATTTTAAATATATTTTAAATCATAATTAAATTTAAATTTAAATAATTTAAAATTCTAATAATTTCCTAAGTAAAACTATATATGCCAGTGGTGTTATCGTTAGAGTAAAAAGTAGCCATTTACGATATTTTTAGTAATGATTCGTTGATAGTTGTTTCCAAAAGGTATGGAGACATTTTTAAAATTTTAAAGTTGTAACATATTTTTCTATGATATTTTTTTGGAAATTTTGTTTTTTTCAATGGAAAGATGATGATAGTTTTGAAAATGTCACTATAACATTGGATAGATCTAGGTTAATTGTTAACATATGTAGATAGTTATTGTTAAAAGTTACGTTAAATCTAGTGGAAGAGTTTTCTTTCGCTTCTTTTTTTCGGGTTATTTTTTAATGTAATTTTGAAGATTTTTGTGATTTTAATACAATTATTTTGTGTTGTTGTGTTACTCCTATTATATATCCTTATTTACTAATATCATCGTTCTAATCCTAAATTGGTTTATACTAAAAATTACTTTTTTTATTATGTCAACGAAATGATGATGGTTTCTCTCGCAATCATTATTGTATTTAATAAAATGATGATGATTCTAATTTTAAAATATTTTTTTTTCTAATAAATAATGTTTATATTTTAATCTTTTTTATTATATTCCTATTTTAATGAGTTGAAATTTAATATTTATATTTATTTTAATTTTATGCATTTATTTAAGTAAAAAATATGTATTATTATTTTTCTATATTATATAATCTATAAGTTAAATGGAATTGATATTAAAGAATTTAAAATTTATAGATAAACTAAAATTATAATTCACGAAAAATTGCAAATATTCTTACACTCCATTGTTTAAGAAAATTAATTTTAACTTGAAAAATATAACTATAACACGTATATAATTTTTATTTACACAATTTTATTAAAAATATATTTAATGATATGGAATTGATTAGGTGAATAACTTGTCGACGTATAAGAAAAAAAATGTTTTTTCACATCTTGAAATTAAGTTAATTTCTATATTTTTTTTAACCATTTTTTGTCTTTGGTATAATTGTGACCTTAATGTTTTGTTTTGTTTCCTATAACTAAAAGAGAAAGAATGATTCACTTAAAAAGGAATATATTATATTTTGTCCGAACTTTTTACATGTAAAAGTATTCACATTGAGAATGGAATTATAATTTCCGGAAGTTTCTTTTTATGAAAAATTGTTCCGTTGGATAGAATGTAAATGGATCAAAATATTTTTAATTAAATTACATTGGAAATTTTTATTTTTTAATTATGTACACAGTTAACTATATAGAAGTGTAACAATCTAGAAAATCTGTCATTTGAGTAGAAATGGTAAAAGTGGAATAACTACTTGATTATTATATTATTAAACTAAAAACGCCTATTTATAGAAAAAGTAAGTAGTCAAGTCTCATTTCTACTTAAGCCATCATCTCTCTAAAATCCTTAACCTTCTTTTTCCTCTATAAAAAAAGGAAGTAGTCAAGTCTCATTTCCACTCAAGTCATCATCTTTCTAAAACCCTTAACCTTCTTTTTCCTCTGACTTCTCTCTAAGTCTCTGCTTCCATACTTCATCAGTTTCTCAAGCAGAGCCCACCGTTGGACTTGTGACAGAAAATAGAGCAAGTCTACCCGATCAGAATCTCCGTTAAAGTAAATTCGTTCTCTGCCCTCTTCCCTTAGAGCCATTTTTAGGGTTTTGATTTATTCTGCCTTATGAGCTTGCATGTGGCATCTGAGTTATCAGATAGTGCCCCTGTGAGCTCAGTTCCTAGTGTTTTCGTCTGATCATTGATCAGAGGACATTTTGATGCAGATTTGAGTTCTTGACGATCTTAGGCTTTGGGGCTGTTAGAGAGAACGTCTAGTGCAATTCAGGTAAGGGAAACTGACTTGCATGTTACCTGATTTCAGTTTGTTTGTGATTTAGGATTTCATTCAAATTATGTATGTGAAAATGCATCTGTGATGGTTTACTTGCTAGCATGAATCTTAAGTTGAATTCTTGATTGTTTATTCATTTTGGTATGTATGATGAGTATGTGGTAATTGATGGAATGCAAGTTTAGTTTCTGGTTAAGTTAGTCATCTTAGACATGCATAGTAACTCTGTGGTAGTAAAACCTGCATAAATTGTCTGATAAGTTATGTTTTCTGCATAATTCGCTCAGGCGAAAGCATTTTGCCCAAGCGAGAATGGTTTCGAGTAGCAAGTGTGCCCTCTGGACTATGTTTGCCTAGGCGGAAAGTTTTTCACCCAGACGAGAAAGTATTTTCGCCCAAGCGAGGGTACAGTCGCCTAGGCGAAAAAGCCGCTGGAGCTAGTGTGTTCTCTGGAGTGCTTTTGCCCAAGCGATGATATATTCACGCCCAGGCGAGAGTATTTTCGCTTAGGCGAAAATGGGCAGTGCTCTCTGGATTACTTTCGCTCAAGCGAAAGAATTTTTGCTCAGGCGAGTGGTATTTTCGCTCAGGCGAAATTTGTCTCCTCCAGGCTAAAAAAAAATATTTTTTTTTTGCTTTTTGTTTCTGAATGTTTAACTCTTTTGGAATGCAATGTATGTGTTGAATAAACTAGATTAATTGATAATTCAAGTTTAAATTAAAGTGAAGATTGAGATTTAACAGTAAATGAATGCATGAGTAGAGATCTATATGGTAATGTTATATTGTTAAAAGTATTGATAAAGTTGGTCCAAGCCTAGGCATAGTGTTTTCAGGAAAAAAAACACCCGTGTCTTGGTTAATTAAGAAGTGCATTGTCTAAGAATCTGATCAATAATGATTGATATCCAAACTCTACTAGTAATAAGAATCAAATAGATGATCATTACTAGGTGGTGAGAGTCGAAGGAGGTCTGAACTGGGTGACTATAGCTTAAAATATAGCTGGTCAGGAAAGTCTCAGGGGGACTAACCCTGTCATACATGATTGATGATTTATTTGTGTGGGGGTTGTGTGGATTCACAGTTTGGAGATGTATGATATGTGCATATCTCGGGGTCTATTCAATGCACGAGTCTTCCGGAAGTAGAGTCATGTTTGTAGTGTGTTAGATTCTTATATTATGATGATACATGAAATTGAATGTTTTTGATTTGTTAAAATTTGGTTAGCTTACCCCTTTTCTTTGGTTGTATTGTGTTTGATTTTCTATCTGTTATGATCGCGTCTTGATATGAGAGCAGATAGTGCTGCGGATGGATCTTTGGGAGATCATTTATATTTTGAAAAACTTGTATATGATATTGTAAATATATTTTGAAATTTCAATTTAGCTTTATTATATAATTTTGATGCATGTTAACTATGGAATACTTTGAGATACACATGATGTTAATATTTTAGCTGTCATAGTAGAAACTTTAATTTTGTGGGGTGTTACAGAAAGAATAATGATTTTTAATTTATTCCGTCACCAAATAACTTAAGAAAATGTTTAATTTTAATTTTGAATTCTATATTTTTCAAAATTCGGATACTTTATCCTTAACCTTTTTCATATTTTTAATAATTCAATTTTTAATTATTTATAATTTTGATCTTTGAACATCTTTTTTTATACAATTTTTGATATCTTAACTTTTAATTATAGGTAACTTTGTTCAATTTTAAATTTAAAAAGTATATTAAATCAATATCAATTCATATTTGGCAACAAGTTTATACTGCAATCTCATAATATCCGAAATTATAAAAAAACTATAAATAATTGAACTGAAAATTAAAGCACGCTACATATAAATTAAAGATGAATGAATTAACACTGTGTAAACAGAAATTTATGAAAAAAAAATTATAATTTAGGAATCAAAATTGTAAACTTTCAAAAATACAAGACCAAAAATTGAATTAAACCTAAAATAATTACCATTTTGTATTTTTAATTTTATTTCATTTTCTTTCTTCTTAATTATTTGCTAAACCTGACATATCCTTGTAACAAAATTCAACTTTTTTTAAATAAGGATGATAAATAATTTTACATATGTAAATATTAGCTTAATTTATTTAAATGTTGATAAACATTGATATAAACATGAATAAAACTATTTTTTAAATAGAAGATAAAAATAAATATTAATATATACATATTGTCCTTATCTTCGTATTTGTATCAGTTTTCAAGTTATTAAGACACTCTTTATTATTTTAATTCTATTTTTAAATTTTATATAATTATAATTTATTATTATTATTATTATTTGTATTAAATAGAAGAAAATGTATGTTTTTTTTATTAAAACATTGATAAAATCGTGTTTGTCTTGTTTTGATTTTCTAAAAATATTCAATAAATATTCAGACAAATATAAATAAAGGTATCGGGAATGCAAATAAATATAAATTTTTATTTCTAGAATCTTTTTGCTATCATCCTTTTTACCTCACGTTATTATGATAACTAGTACATTTAAACAATAATTTATCCTCTTTTAGTGGTAATACTATACTTTGACAAAAAAAATTTCACCCAGGTGTTATGTTTTAATTAGAGAAAAAAAAAATGTCACATGAGTTTGGGTTTCTATCTATCTAAAGACGTATAACTTAACTTACGGCTGATTTTGACTTTTACTGATTTTTAATGTTTGAAAGTGAATTAAACAAATATAAATCCTTCAACTCGAACACATAAATTATGCCTCTGCTTGCACAAAAATGATTTTTTTAAATCACTAAATATAATTAAAATCTATCTCTAAATCAAATCGAACAGTAAATTTTACATTAAAATGTGTTATCATTAGGAGAAATATATTATATTTGAAAACCAAATGAATGACAGTCCATTTGAGTAGCTCTTGTAAAATGAGTGCGCCATGAATAGCATTGGATCCAAGCTCTATTCCAATCTTCATTTCGTTTTATTTTATTGTTGGCTGCCCCTCTCAGAAAATGAAAAGACCTTTACTTATACCTCTGACATGTCTATATCTGCTACACATATAATGCAGTGAATATTTTTTCGAAGATAAATAACAATCATACACTTTATCTCTGGTAAAAGGATGAAAAAGAGAAACAGAAAGTTATTCGAAACTTTTTTAAGTAAGAAAACAATAAAGATTAGATTATGTGAATGTGATTAAATAAAGAAAAACAATACCAATGCTTCTTGAATTCGAGATTTACTTTTGGCATGTCAGCAATTTCAGGGTTTGAAATTAAGGTAATTAAAATAGATATTATGTATAAGATCATAATGAATTCACGTAACACATTTTTTTATCTGCAAATAAAATAAATAAAAAATGTATTTGAAAATATCATAAAAGAAATAAAAGAGATATATATTAAAAGTGATTTTTTTATTTTATTTTAATTATGATTGAAACTTGACTGAGAACATATATATTAAGATGAAATTTTAATTGTATTAATTTTTAATTAAAATTATGTTTGAACGAAATATATTTATTTAAAAATGTGAATAGTCAGTATACAGAAAAGAATTGTAATCTCACGTTTTTACAATTTTATTCGACGATCCTTACGATTTTGTGTGAAATTTGAATCACTGATAGTATATATTACTTTACGATTAAAATTTCGATTTTAACTATCTTTTTTGAGATATTATCTTGACTTGAGAGGGTATTAAGGATATTCATATTTGTATACTCCGTGTTTTCTCCATGACTCTCCTGATCGTTGTATCTTCGTTTGGTTGTATCTATATATCATTGTTTATCCTTTAGTAGAGATCAATCAGGGTGATTATGCTTTCTCTTGGACAGGGTGGTTCAGTATTCAACACTTGAGCCTCGATATATAGGCCAACTACTTAACATTCCTTATAATTCCTCAGGTCAACATTAGAGGTTGAGAGGAACTTCATTGTTAAGTCTTGTGTGGACACTATCACTCATAACTTGTTCAGTGATGACTTCCCTAAGAGAATATTGTACGAGGTCTTAGTGTTGACGATGAGATATTCATTTTGTTATCTTGTTGATGAGGGTACCTTCTCCAAACTTTGTATGTAGATCTTGTATTCCCTCGTATAGACCCTTTCTCCCAAAAGTCGTTGTACAATTGAGTATCTTTCTCAGGGATTTAAAGCTTCTTAAAGGGATTCCGATATATAGCTTCATTGGTCTATTAGGGTATTCACAACCACAAAATTATCGACTTCCATGGGTAATGACATTGGGTCGTCCTACACAGGATCTATGACTTTAAAGCGTGTGTTCGTGAAAGTAATCAAATACATTCCTATAACGAAAGGGATATTACTACATTAATTGATTGAACTACTCAGAAGTGCCACTTTTGAGCAGAAGCGGACGCCCTTCCTCCAACAAATTTGCCTGTAATGATATTTATTACTTCTCTAAGGTGTTTGTCTCGATTCTCCTCTTTCATTTTAGGTCGTTGGGCTAACCTTCGTCATTCATTCTCGTCTTGGTGATGTTCATTTCGGTAGTCATGTCTATCATAATTCCCTTTTTACAAAGATCGACTTGAATGAATTCTTTAATTTTGTCTTTCAAGGTTTGACATTCCTTGGTAGCATGTTTGAAGTTGTGGTGATATCTACATTGTTTACAAGTGTCAACGTTTGGTGGAGTCGATACCCTCCTTAGCGTAGGGATGAGCTCATCATTAAGGGCTTCCTTGAGGATGTGACCTCGCTTCACATTGAGAATGGTGTATCATAAGAATCTCGGTGCTCTATGTTCTTTGGGTTTAGGGGTACTTTATTGTCGGTCGAGTTTTTCTACCTCTTTTATTTTTCTTGGACCATCTCTATCCTGGTTGTACGCCTAAACTCTTGCAACTCTTTCAATTGCATAATATTTTTGCATAAATGATCCACCAAGGATCCCGGTCTTAGAGTCATTACCAAGTGGTGTAACACCACTTCGGGATTGAGGTTTTGGATATTCGAGGCTACCTTTCCAAACCTATCATAAAGAGGCAAAGTGATTATCCTTTTTCTTGTCAAATGTTCACCAGTACAATGAAGGTGAAATGGTGTGGAATGTTCATTGCGAGTTATGTTCCAAATTTGGCCACCAATGTATTAAAAAAAATCAATCGACAAGGGGAAAATTCGGGTGAACCAACTAAGAACTCCTCCTTTTAGTAATGTGGAAAAAACACGACACATGATGACATCATTTGTGGTGTACATGCTCATTTGGGTCACATTGACGTTGATGTGTTTGTCTGAATCGATTGTTCCATCATACTGATGGATCGTGAGTCACTTTCAATTGAAAGACAAATTTACATCCATTATACCATCGACAAAAGGGATTTGTTGGGTTCTCCCTATCCTAGTGGAGGTGTTGGGTTGCAACTTGGCTTTGTGACATTCTACTCAATGGTTGAGTTAAAATTGATGGGAAAGGTATCAGATGGGGTGAATATGCTTCGCGGAGGTTTCTTGATTAGATTCATTTTTAAGACTTTGAGATATATGAGTCCTTATTGTTAACTTTCTTTTCAAGGCTTTGTTTGTTTTAAGATGACTATCTCTTTTGTTTTAAGATAACCAACAAGGCCATTTGCCTGCTTTAGTCATTCGGGTGTTCACTGGTTTCTGTTTGTCGTTGATCATATTCTTTGTTACTATTATAAGATCTTTCTCGCTTTTCTCTTAGCTTCATGATGAGTATCAATTACTCTTGTACGAATCGAGAAGATTTCATTTTTTACTCATCTCCTTTACTAATATTCTATTTTATAAAAAAATTATATTTTGACATCACGGTTGATTAATTATATCTATTTGACACTTACTTTATTTAATAAAATATTATATAATAATAAAATAATAATTTATTTTAGTATCAAATAGTTGTATTTTATTATGTATAATGTTAAAGTATGAATATCTTATTTTATATCTTTTAATACGTCATCTTTACAATGTTGATGGTCTCCTTGGATGCTAAGTGAAAATGTATAATTAATACTTATAACATAATTAATCTTGTATTAGTATAGTTACATTAATCTTGTTAGGCCATCTTGTGGTCTTTTATGGTGGAGATCATCTCCGTTCTCTCTATTACAACAAGAGAGTAACATACCTATTTTTATTAATATCTTTAATTTTAGATTTATAAAATGTAATTGTAATTTTGATTGTACAACTAAATATTTAACGTGCGATAGTAAATGGTTGACGCGAATAATAATATAATGAGTTCAAAATTTTTAAAAAGAATTAAAAATCTGAGAAGTAAAATGCAAAAGAAGGCACAGAATTAAAATGCAAAATTACTGAAATGAGAGGCTTTGTTTGTTTGAAGCGACTTCATACAATTCACCAAGTAGGAACCCACCTATCACAATCATTCTGGAGTGTTGTGGGACCCGTGCCCCCTACCATTTGGTCCTTTTCCCCTAATACTCAAACAACTTCTATCTCTCTCTCTCTCTTTCACTCTCTCACTCTCCTTCTTTTTGACTTGGACTTTCTCTCCCACACCAACTCTCTCACGCAATAATCTTCTCTTCACTTCTGCAACAATAATACAACATCGCATACATATCCTCCCTTCAACATCCTCATCCTTCTCACTCTTCAACTCTCAACTCACACTCTTTCATAACCTGCGCCACCCCACCTCGCCCATAGGCGTAATGCGCCACCACCATCACTTCCACTGGTTAAAAACCTTCACCACCTTCACTTTTCTCTTCTTCTCTTCCGCTTCTGCCGTAGCCACTCTCACCCCACAACCCAGTAAGTGCTGCACACTTCCACACAATACTAAAACTTTTAAAAAGAAAAAGAAAGGAAAAACCACCCCACTTCTTTTTTCAACACCACACGCTTCAGTTCAACTTTTCACGTTTTGTCTTTGTTTTTTCAGGTGGTGGGGCTTTGAATCACCTTAACCGGGAAGAGAAGCAAAATGGGTCGCCGGTGGAGAGACTGGTGGCGGAGGAGAAGAGATTCGGCGGGCCGGGGTCGTCGCCGCCGTCGTGCAGATCCAAGTGCGGCTGGTGCAGTCCTTGCATACCGGTTCACGTTCCTGTCCAACCCGGTTTAATAATTCGCCTCGAGTACTACCCAGAAGCATGGCGTTGCAAGTGCGGGAACAAGCTTTTTATGCCATGACGTTAATAAGTTAGCATATATAGTTATAGATTATAACAATCCTAGTACAAAAGAAGAACACAAACGTTGCCAGAACCGAACAGGAGAACATTGCAGGCACTAGCAGCAGCCGTCTTAAATTTTCCCTTTTGGGTATTTGTTTATTTTTATCTCAGTGTTAGTGCCTTTCATGCACTGATTAATGTTGCTGAGGTTGAGTTGTTTAAGAGTACTATGTTTATAGTATTATTGATGTTTATAGTATTGATTTTTGGATTAACCTTTTGAGGGAAGGAAGAAGGGACAGTCTGGAAGGGAGTGTTGGGAATGTAAGATGTTGAGGTGTGATTACCGAGAGGAATATCTTAAACCTTTCTCTGCTTTTAACACACTACACTCCTACTTCTCTCTCTGTATTGTTTCCTTCTCTATTTGTATATGATTTCATTCCCCTTTTGGTTTGTGTTTCTGGCACCTTGCAATTGCATTACCCTACCACCCTCTATTACTACAAGACAATGAAGGTTGTAAGCTGTAATCATGATGAGTAGCTTCTCTTCAGATATCCATCATGGATACATAGAGGTAGGGGAGGACGGAGCTAGCATATATTTGAATGATGCCAGGTAGCTACCTGGTTTAACATTTTTTGTACTGTAGTGGTTGAAATTTACGCTACCTTGCTGTTTTAAGGTATTTAGGTTTTTGAAGTTGCATTCTTAATTTTTCATTGTTTGGTTTTTGTACTTTCGAGGATTTGTTATAACGTGACCTCTCTCATCCCTCTCAGTGATTGCTTCACCGAGAGTTTTTAATTTGAACTATGTGAGAGTTGTTTCTATGCGCACGCGCCGGTTCCCCCTTCTTCCCCCTTTCATTTTCCATGTGCACATGCCAACAAGTGGTGTTTTCACCTCTGCAGAAAGCAACGTTTGACACAGCAATAAGTTCAGAGTGATATACTTACTGTTATGCGGGGAGAATGAATGAAGTAACAAAAGAAACACAGTCATATGGGGGGTGCGTCTGTTTGTTTCATTAGTGTCTATGAAAACGAATGATAGTTATAATCTTTTGACCGTACAAGTTACCACTTTTCCTTATTGTTATACTTGTTCATATTCCTTTCATTTCTTCATATATATATATATACGTGCTCAGGCGACTTAATATTCTTTTCTCTTTGTTTTGAAACATTAGTTTGAGTTTCCCACTGGCTAGAATGACCACTTGAATTCAAAACCCTATATATTCACACTTCCAAGTGCCTCAAGTGCGTATTTGTGTACCATGGAAAATATGACGTTTAAAATATGTAATTATGTTATGGATTTTATTCTTTACAATAATTTTATATAACTTGAATGAAATTTATGCAAAAACACGTGTTATTGCACCCAAAATGTGCAGGTTGGTGTTTTGTCTCTTAAATATATACACGATCATTACTGGTTATATAGTTAACGGGCGAGACCATAATCTTCTTGTTATTATTGATTCGTCTCCTAAATATCACTCCGATGATTGGAAGTGAGATTTAATTTTAAAAGATTTTAGTGTAAGATGTTTCAGTAATCAATGTAATGTAACCAATATTTCTTATTTTAGCTTGTTTACTTTTGTAACGGGGGTCCATGCTTGTACACATTAAACCAAAAATGAAGCTAGGCCCCATGATTCAAATTGCGTATTTCTGAAAATGCAATGCACATCTTCCTCCACCATATGAATTACGAAGCGAAAGCATTGCATAAACTGGTTGAGAAATGGATTAATGATGCACATCAAACGGCGGGGAGACACATTATCTCTCTCTGTTGAGTGGACCTAAATCATAATCCTAGATTAAGATGCGAGACTTTGAATTTGATATTTTTCCTGAAGAAGAATAAATTAATGGGCCAACAATTATGGATAGATGAGAGTATTATTGTAGTGGATGACATGTGAGTGACGACTCATGGCAGTGGAGAAGTTCTCCAATTCCAAAGCTTGAAGAGATAATTGGGGAATTCCCCCCAAAAATGCAGTACACACACGAGGGGGTGAAAGCTCCTTTCTCTGCAATTGGGTTCAACAGAGATACACAGTTGCTTTGGCTAGGTACCCCTGCTGTCAGTGTTGCTTGTATCAATTGAGGTAAAAGTAAAAACTGGCAAAAGGAAAGCCCCCATTCACAAAATAACGCAACAACTCTCTCTTCCCACTCAGCCCTTCTTTCTTTCAAACCACTCTTTCATCTAGGACATTTCCTCTCCCAAAACAGCAATCTGCTATTGCTATGGATAATAATAATTCCTCACATCTATCAATCCAATAAGTACACACATTTTTTTTTCTCTCTTTGCATTACCAAATTAATCATTTTTATATCTACGAATATGTTACTAAGTTATATGTAAAATTTTTTTGGTTTTAAAAAATTAGCTGGCTCTGATACACACACAGAGAAATGTACAGCCCGAGAAGTGTGTCTGCTTTTTCACGAGGCCTGGCAGTGTTGTTTTTTGTTTGTTTTTTTTTTCTTCTCTTGCACTTATAATGTGTCACAGTCCCACAGAAAAACATGTATTTAGTATTTTTATTTCAAGGTTTGACAAGACAGATTGACAATGAGAGGGGGAATGGGTGAACCGGTTTGCTCCAAAAATTGACATTCAAAATCCTGAGGCCTAATTAGGATGCCCATTACACCAAACACATGAATGAACATGACAGCACCCCACCTTCTTCAGAGTCTGGTTAAGTCTCTGAAAAAGAGGAAGAGATAACTTGAGATGTGATGTGCGATTAGACTGTGTTGTTGGGATTGCCGGTGAACTGGGAAAGTGGTTTGAGCCCTCACCACTTTGCCTCATCACACTCACATCTTTATTCCCATCATCTATCACAATCTTTCTTTCAGACCTCTCTTATCTTCACCTTCCCAGTCCTGCTTGACCATCAAACCCTGACCAGATTCAGCACACTTTTTTGATATTTCATCTGCTTGTGTTGTTTCCAGGAAATTTCATTGTCAATGCAGTGAAAGTGAATGCACGTTGTACAGTTTATATACATGTTTCATTTGAAATAGATGGTTCTTGCTTTTGCTTTGTGGGGATGGTAGTCAATACATAGTATATACAACCATTGCCTCCCGACCCAGGAAGAATAATCAGACAACATGTGAACTGATTCGGGTCCATAAATTTGACAGACACCTACGGGCATTAATATTATTAGGTATCAATTGGACACTAAAAAGATAAAGTTGGTAGAGATCAATGTCTGGAACATTACATTGAAAACGAAGCATCTCATTGTACTTCACAAATTGCGATTATCATAGCTCCCATGTCTAAATTATTGAATTGGAAAATAGAAGTATACTTGCCCCTAGAATGATGATTTAGCAGCACCTCTGGACCCATTCATGAGAGAGGCTTCAAGGTTTAACTCATTCCATGTATCATCTTCTGGACCCACAATATGGTAAAGTAAAACAATTCCAAATTTGTTTTTTTTTAATTATAAAAAATAGATGAGCTGAAGATGAAATACTTACGGATTAACTACTTGCAAAATATCTTCGTCAGCAACATTATTCAAATTCACGACTCTAACAATTATGTAGAGACATCTTTCATAACTTATATGATCTGTGGAACTTGTGACTTTTCTTTTTAAGGATTCCTTTGGAACACGAAGAAGTCAAGATTGTAACAGTCCAATCATCGTACTGTTAACTGAATTCGTTATCTTAACTCTTGTACTAATTAATTGATTGAATCCTTCATTGAAAAAAGAAACATAACTTATATGCACAAGGCTACTTTCTTTATTTTAGAAGATAATAATGTAACAATCTAAATAATATAATTCGATTTCACTTCATCCACTTGGCCACTACCATCGAACCACATGCAATAATTCTTGTGAAATATATAAAATAATAATCTGATATAAATTATAAAAAAGTTAAAAATAAAAAACTTATATCATATAATTTATATGATAAAAATTAAAATAAATAATTAAATAATAAAAATTCATAATATATCTTACTTATGAGCCTTTACTTATTTAAACATTTCAAGGTAAAAATAAAAAGAAATAAAAGAAACCAATTTTATGGATTACATAAATTTTTAGTTCCTGCAGAATTTCAGATTTAGTCTTTACAACCATTTTTGTGTATATTTAATGATTTTACATAAATTAAAACCTTAAATATTTGATATTGATTGAAAACTTATTTAACCTTATTTTCATTTGAAAATAACGTTCAAACTAAATTTTTATAACAGTTTCCTCATTGTTGACTGGTTCTTGACAACCCGTTTGACTTTTTGGAGAAATTAATTTTTTCCATCAATTGTTTCGAGTTGTCCGAATTGTTGACATAACTAAATCTGATTTAACCTATGGAACTAACGTACTGGTCTATTCTAGAAACTAAAAAACCACATTATTTTTCCTGTATTTTCATGTCGTCATTTTGAACATAGTACGTAACCACACAGCAATTAATGAAAGAGTTGCGCTTGGATAAAGAGTGGGTACCCTCAAAGATTCTCACCCAAGCAAATAAAAGTCACCAGAAGGTATGCGATGCGAAGAAATCAGAACTAAATTTGGGTGTTTTAATTTGAGTGTATAATATTAGAGAAATAAAGTTAGTAAAATGGACAATGACTGTCGGATTCGGATACTACATTACAATTCTATTGGGATTGACTCAATTTTAAAATAAAGTTTTAATATTTATAAATTTGTATGTGTATATTTTAAATTTTATTTTTGGTATGTATTTTTTTATTAAATTTTAATAATAAATATATAAAATTATAGTTTATTATAAAAATAATTATTAAATCATACATGTACCTTTTTTAAACATTTTATATATTTATTTCGTTTATTCAAAACTAAAATAAAACTTTATCAAAAGAATTTGACCAAACATAAACTCGCAAACTACAACCTAATAACTTAAATGATGGATGTAAAAAATAAAATACAATTTTTTTTTGAATTTATCTACTAATTATTATATACAGATAAAAGTAAATAGTTAAATTTAGGATTATTTATGGATGTTATTTACTGTTATTTATCTGTAAGTATTTACATTTACAGATCTATATTTATAGGTAAATTATCTACAGATCTGTTTTTATAAACTTACTAAATAAAACTGTAAGTAATTATTTATAAATTTTTTCATATATAATATTATTATTATTTAAGATTCATACGATTATTATTATAAAATTATTATTATTATTATTATTATTATTTTAATATTATTATTAATACTACTAATATATTTTTTTAATATTATTATCATTAATATTATAATATTAACATTAATATTATTATTATTGATAATATTTTAATTAATATTTTTTTATAATAATATTATTTTTAATATAATATTATTGTTAATATTATTATATTACTTTTTATTATTATTGTTGGTGTTGTTTTTAATATTATAAATATAATAATCAGGGTAATAATAATCAAAATTTGATTATAAAATTTCGGATTCGAATCTCTATTGCGATATATTGTAAGTAATTTGCCTAATGAAAAAAGAGAGCGAAAATGATTGGAGTAAATGAGTGGTTTTGAGAGTTGAAAAAAATGTGTAAAAATTAAGCTATATAAAAGATTAATAATATGTCATTGGGTTAAATTTTTTAAAAGTACGTAAATTACTTTTGAATGATGAATAAATTATGTGGGAATATTTATACAAATTGCAAAAATTATATATATATATATATATATATATATAATTGATGGGTTCTTCGAAATTTAATTATTATCATGAAAATAATCTAATATAATATATTTAAACGAGTACAAAAGTTGTAATTAATAATAATAATTTACTTAGACTTAAATAAATAAAATGTTGGTTATCTAGTTATTTTATTATAAAGGTTTTGTTTGGATGAAGAGATGGGTTTGGGGAAGTGAATTTGAGATAAAAGTGTGTAGAAAGTATATTATTTTGATTAAGAGAAAGATTGTGAGATTTGAAAGGATTTGAATGAAAATTTTAATAAAGTTTATGAACGATGTGATAAATGTAAATGGATGATTATTTCCTGTCTTATTACAAATTGTTTTTTGCACTAACCAAGTATTTAATGTACATCATTATTTTAGTATTTTATTTTAAAATTTACGTATTGAGCAATGTTGGCTTTTTTTTTTTTCTGTTTCACATATAGAGTCAAGTTTACAAGGTATGATATATATATATATATATATATTTCTTAAAAATAATAAAATTGATGTTTGCAATTCCATCTTGCATGATAAATGTGAATAATTGCTTTCTGCAAAATATAATTTTTTTACTTTTTTAATTAATTACATGTTAATAGTTATTTTATTTTAATTAATTTTTTAAAATACGATATTTTGATGTTAGTAAAAAGATGAAATAATGGTATGATTAATTTAAAAAATTCAATTAAACATATTATTTTTAAATATTTAGTTTTGTGATAACTTTGAGAAAAATAAACATTTCTTAATATTTATAATAATTTTTTTATTTATTAAAAAAATTTGTTATTATTTATCAAGAAACTAATAAAAAATGTTAATAGAGATTATTTATTAAAAAAGTTAGTTGATAGATTTTTTTTTTTTTACTATTTATCCACTGTATGTAAGAGACATACGCATATGAAAGGGAAGAAAAATTATTTAATACATAAAGTTTAAAATAAAAATAATAAAGACATTATTAAAATATTAAAATTTTGTTAGTGTAAGAAATAATTTGTATGGTGGAGGAAGTAACTGTCATGTAAATGATATTTTAATTATTTTTAATTAATAAAATGGTAAGATTACAAATTTATCGTTAAATTAGAAATAATTAAAAAAATATATAATTAATTTGATTTAGATGATACTTTTGTATTTTTAAAAATGTATGAGAATGTAAAATTATATATTGCTCTTGAAATTAAATTAAATTTACAATAAAAATATATTAACTTAATTTATAAATTATTTTTACGATGTATTTAAAAAATTATTTTCTAGTGATTTAATGTTATAGTAACAAGATAATGTAGAAAATAAACTATGAACATTAAAAAAGTATAGTTACTTTTAATAAAATAAAATATATAAAAATAAAATACAAAGGTTAAAATCAACAATCCAATTATGCCTACGTGACTTTGTTTTCTAACCTTCACTTGTGCGAGAGCTCTTCTCCTCCCTTGCTTTTTCACGCTAGTATATTAGGACCAATTCACTAATACAAACACACACGAGCTTCACTTTTCAAACATCGATTATATGAAATAGGAAATCATTGAAAGCAAACAAAGTGTAAATGTTTTAGAACTTTAAAAAACATCATATATGGCACTTATGTGCTGTATGCATTCCTTTTTAATTTCGGCCCTGAGAAGTGTCAACCTTAATTTGGCATTAACATGAGCAAGGCGAATAATAGGTTATCGTATTAATATTTAGCTTATTTGTGACGTCAAAGCTATGTAATTTTTTTGGGGCAAAAGCATCTAAATGGTGTAATTTGTTTCGCAATTTATTAATCTGATCTGTTTTTTTTCTATGAAAATGAGTAAATCATACGGTGGTAGTACAATATTAAAGACTGAAATCATAAAGAGACAAGACGATTTCTTAAAAATTGGATGACAATACGATTTCAGGCAGAAATTATGTTGCAACGATGCAAGATTACTAAGTGTTGAAGTACTGCCACCGTTGCACAACTTCAATTGTAAAATAATGAATAAAAATTGTGTTGATGTTGCATGACTTCAACAATAAGAAAAACTAAGGGAATGTAGTGTTTTATAGAAATAGTGTCACATTGTGGCGATTTCTACATGCGAAAAAGCAAACAAGTCGTGTCACGTGGTGGTGACTTCTTGATTATGGCAAAACGCTGAAATCATATCATGTGGTGGTGACTTCTGTATTACAACAAAACAAAAGTCGTGTGTCACGTGGTGACAACTTCTTCACTACATAAAACACAAAGATCGTGTCACATTGTAGCGATTTTAACTTTAGTAAATTAATTGAAGTCGTGCCAAGTTGTGACGATATCCTCATTAAGATCTTAATCAAAGTTAATTAAATTTACCCACTTATTTGCATAAAAAAATAATTCTCTACCAGATTAATAATGATGAATCAAATTACACCATTAAGATGTTTTGCCTCTTATTATCTATTATTATCTAGTATATGAAAATAACTTTGGATGATAATGAATTATGTTCATAACATAATCCGTTATATATATATGTCTAAATGTATAATTAATTATCACCCAAAGTTAAGAGGAACTCCTCTCATCTAACATTAATTTGTGAATATTATGAAATTTTATTTATTTTTATTCGAAAATTTTAAAAAAAATTCAAGAAAACCATAAATTACTGGGAAAAAAACAATTTTTTCACTCATAAATTTATATCATTCTAAACCAACGGGTTTGTTAGCATTTGTCTTTTTATTTTTATTATATCGCGCTTAGATACATTTAAAAGAAAATAAATTCCAAAAGTTTAAACAATGCACTAGTTTTGAAGAAGAGTGTGGTTGGTAAAAATTATTTAAGGGGTCCTATGAACGTATACTAGGATATTTCTCTTTCCCCCTTCATCCTGCTCAAGATCCAAAATATTCATGTTCGTATTTGTTAATGGAAATCTTAAGATGTCTCCTCTCTACGTCAACACTTATTTAAAAAAAGATTTAATTTCTTCAATGACTAGAAATTTTGGATCTTGAGAGAAATCTTTTAGTGAAACTTAATATAAAATTTCAATACACTAACCATACGTAAGCATCCGTCATTAACACATTATCACAAAGAAGATTCAATATTTCTTCTTTTCATTTTCCAATTGAATAACTGAGTGTGTCATAAAGACTGATAAATGAAATGTTGAAATTAGTCTCGTACCTAAAATATGATAAGTTAGTTTGTGATACCAAAAATATGAGCAAAAGTCACTGATAAAAATTTTAAAGAAAATTTTTAAGATCACAAACAATGTAAAGAGCAAATACTTTGGCCATCGCAATGACAAGATCTTCTTTCCATTGAATAAAACTACAAGTTTTATAAGAAAACTAGAAGTTAATTTTGTGAGTGTACTAAGTGGTTACATAGGATACGATAGGAGCTAAGAAGATGGAAGTGTAGTTTGTGTATGGCTATGGAATCTCTGACAGACTGAAACATGACATTGAACCCACTCCTCTTCATGTTTGTTGGAACACTTGTCATCATCGATATGCGAATTAAAGTGGTGATAACCATAACAAAGAAAATTCTGATTCTTTATGGACCGTGACAAAACCCCACTCACATTTTGTCTTCATGAATCTATGCAAATCTTCTTCTACCCCGCATGCAAGCCAATTACTAACTTTGCCCTCCACAAGCTTCCTTACCCATATCCCAATGCATTCTCCTCAAAGAGTACTTCTTCCTGCACCTGCACCTCCATGCTGCACCCCTATAATCTGAACAAAAATACTAAAATATCCTTCTTAATTTGTATTTCGGATTACATAAAAAAGGAAGAAAATGAAAAGAATAAAATTCTCTGTGAAGGTACGGAGCAAATGTGGAGGTGCATAAAGAAGCAGTATTTCATCAATGACTCGTCATGAGGTACATATAACTTCTCCCACGTTTAGTTTCCAATCCCTTGCTCTTAAGATTTAAATCTTTCGTCCACGTATATATAGCTGTAGTTTCATTTATATAGTTTTGATGTGATTTTATTTCATATGATATTTGCTTTTACTTTTGTATTCTTTCTTTTGTTCATGAAAAACATATTTCAAAATATTAATTTAAATAGATCAAGTGCCAAATTATCGAAACTCATTCACTCCAGTCATTATTGTAATCTTTCCAAAAACTAGCTAAAACATAAATTCGTTGACAATTACTTCCAAGGAATATATGATTATAAACCCTGACATTCATTCGTGATATAGAAGCCCCATTCACTCTAAAAGGATCCATCGTGGTCTTTTAACATAGCTCCTATGCTTCACGTTAATCTCCTAGTTAATATGTGTTTTCTCGAGACATGTAAAATAAACTAATAATTTTAAGAAAGAATGGATTTGTTGATAAATAAAATTTTTCATTTTTCTTTCTAACGTTTTGTTTGGATTGGAAGGTGAATTTAAAGGAATCTATTTTGAGTTAATTTAAGATAATTTGAAATAAAAATATATAAGAAGTTAGATTGTTTGAATTAAAAAAAAATATGTTAAAAAATAAAGAAAAAGTTTATATGAATTATGTGATAGGTGCGGCTGATAAAATTATTTTTTAATATTATGTTATATTATATAATTAATTATATTTATTTTATTATAATATAAATATAAATAAATTTATAATAAGAATTAATTATATAAAAATATAATATATTTTTAATATAATAATTATATCTATAAATTTAAAATATATATTTATTATATAATACATACTTTATTATATTTGCTGTATTTACGGTAATTTTCTTCCCAAATCTTTTCATTCATGCTAACAAAGTATCAACCTTTTCTTTTGTAGTTTCATAAATTTAATTAATTTTTTATTTTTTCATAATTCAACTTACCTGCATTTCTATCTTTTTCATTCATCCGCTTAAATTCGTCATTAAAAACAAACAATGCCTACAGAATAAATAAATATACATGTAGAATAGAACAAGAAATATAATATAAAATATAATATATATATATATATATATATATATATATATATATATATATAAACTTTTATCTCATCTTAATTCTTTCAAAGAGAATATAACTACCACTTAAAATATAATTACGTTGATAATTTAATTATATTAGGAAAAATGTAAAAATTAATGTTTTATGTAATGTATTGAAGTTACATTTTACATATATTAATGAATTATGAAAATTATTTTAATAAACGGGATATATTATACAGATTTTATTAAAGAAGATGAAAAGAGAGGTGAAGATGAAATAAAGATTTATGTGATTTTTCCATATATTTAATAAAATACAAAACATATTAAGAAAATATATCGTTGTTAATGTATTTTTATTTAAATTGTTTAAATAAGATACATGAGGATGAGAATATAAATGATCACATATTTATTTTCTTGGTTGTTTAAAATATGACCATTTGATTATAGTCGTAACTGACATGAAGAAAACTAAAACTACTTCATTTTTAACATGACTGATAAAAAAAAAAAAAGAAAAAAA
>Ga0209700_103711_pt1 | contig 28796 bp, 12 predicted proteins | sample SiratroredBW_FD_187528 | JGI IMG/M metagenome (GOLD analysis project Ga0209700, IMG submission 187528) | Root nodule microbial communities of legume samples collected from California, USA - Siratro red BW (SPAdes) (version 2) | ecosystem: Host-associated > Plants > Roots > Nodule | place: USA... | reverse complement strand
GTGGATGTTTAAAGTTAGCCTTGCTGATTTGTACAATCATTCCAATTTTTGTCCTTTTGGTTAAGTTAATAATAGAGTTTAAGCTGTATATATTCTATTAATTAAAAAATAACCAATTTTTAAAATAATATAAAAATCAATAATGCAATTCATTATAAAAACTAATAAATTCTGATTAATTCTGAACTTTTCAAAGGAACAAGACATTGATGTGGCTGTGTAAGAATTTCTATGCATTATATATATTTCTAATCAACATATCAGAACCATATTCTACAACTGTAATGTGAAGCACAGGACTTATCTTACATTATTAAAAGACATATTGCACATGTAAACCATATAGTATTTTCTTGGATGCATGTGAAAGAAGGCTATATATGTTTTTATATATGCTCTAACAGCAGGTTGTTGTTACGTAATCTCTTACATTATAGATATTCAAATCTAGTATATGTGTATATATAATCTCTCAATCCTTTATAAAGATCATTTTGTATTTTCTTCACTATATAGCATTCCTACCATATATAAGGAACTAAAATAAGTATGGTTGATATATATTTAATTATTTATTTAGGTTAGGTATATATATATCAGCCACTTAATGCCAACTTTATTTCAAGTAGAGTGAAGAAAAGACGTAACATTTGAGATGCTATCTAGTTTAGAAAGTGATAGGTGGTATTTCCCACATTTAGATCGTGATGAAGGATAATCACACGTTAGCATTTCCATGATGGTGCTTGAATCCATGGTAGTGAAGGTATGGATTCTTTCAGGATTGGACCTATCTCTTTTTCCTGGTTTTACTAGTTTGCTTTCGCATGGTAGGGAACAAAATTTGAAGTCTATGTACTAATTTCAGAAAACAAACAATGAAACCTCTAAAAGGGAAAAGTCTCACTAACCTGTTTCAACTATTTTTTGTGAATATTTTTCTTTAATTCTAACAGTAGCTTCAACAAATTTTTTTTCGATATTTTTAATATTATTATATTGTTTAGGACTCGAGTTGAATGTAGTTTAAATAATTTTTCTCTTTTAATTTTCTAAATTACTTTTTAAAAATAAAATTGTAACAAAAATCTAAGTTAAAAAATAATATCTGATCAACAGACTATTTTACATATACATATATCTTTGAATAATAATACTAATACAGCAAGGAAGAGGAAGTAAAATATATAATAACAAATAATTAGTTTAATTTAGAGAATTAAATGAAGTTTTGAAGTTTTTAATGATGAAGTGGTGGATGAAAATGAGGGGAAGAAAAGTTGAAAGTGTTTTGTAGTGGTTTGAGAAAGGAAAGAATTAATGAAAGCAGAGAGAAAGATTCCAATCAGCTGTTTCAACTATTTCTTTACTAGTACTCTTCTCTAACCTAATAGGTGCAGCTTGACCAGTTGCTTTTTATTTGATGAAAGAAAAAATGCACAAAGCTAAGTGAAGTCTAACTCATGCAGTACCAATGACAGCGATCATGCACTAACAAGGTGGTCCTATCAGCAATGTGGCAGCAACACACCAAAACTTTGCGGCGGAAACACTACAGAGTTTCCAAAAGGACTCCCTCAAGATTTTATCCTAATCTCCCATATTCATTGTTCTGGAAATGCTAATGGTCCAAACACATTCCTAGACTTTGTAACTGTCTAGCTTTGCATTATAGTATTTGTGACACACATTGGGCAGGACCACATTTGTGCTGAAATGTATCAACTAAAATGCACCTAACCCACCACATTGCACTGGGAGTGCCCACTCTTGTTACTTTCTAGGTTAGCAAATGCAACAGATTGAATAATAATAATAATAATAATAATAAATAAATAACAATAACAATAACTCATTTCCTATAACTTTCTTCAATTCCCATTTTCACAAAGATGCATGTGTAATGTGTTAGGTTAAACATGTGACTACCCTTTCAGAGAATTCAAGACATATTCATTTATGTCACTATTTGTGCCTTGCACCAAGGTAAATGTTCATGTAATAAATACTTGGGTATGCAAAACAAAAGTTTAAGGGTGTTTTGCATTTTGGATGGCAAAGTGAATGAACAGCATATCAGATCCATTTTGAGGCCAGGTCCCAAGTATGTAGAAAAAGGTGAGAAGGGATGAAGGGCAATTTGGTGAAAAGTGGGATATGTGTTGTGCAAGGGCTTTAGATCCTGCAGGCTTTCACTGAATATCTGAATTCACTTTTGTTCTTTAAAATTTCCTTTTTCTTTTGGTACAAAATCCACTTCCTTACTTGTACATATTATTTTTTCTCTGTGTCTGACAAACTCCACATGGCCATGGAGAGAGGTTGAAGGCACAGTCCCACCCACGTTGTTTTGTCCACATGGAAGAGGTAGGAAATGACCAAAGACCAGACCTGATCAACCTGTCCCACACATTCACACACCGCTATCCCACTTACCCTTCCTCTTTCTTTAACAAGTCAACATTTTACTTTTCCTTCTAATAAATCACAAAAATGCTTTTAAATTATACCAATAATTTTGGGTATTAAATTCCATTTTTTCTGTAAAATCCCACATTTAAATTTTATGAATGAAAAAACATTGTTGAAAGAAAACATTCTGTGAGATTATTCATACTTTATATATAAATTAGTCATACATAAAACTGATAAAATCTTTGTACTAACAATATAATAAATAATTTAAAATTATATTAATATTATTTTTTATTTAATAGATAATGTATAACTTTTTACATCATGCACAATGATGAACATATAATAATAGCAGATTATACACTAATTTCCTCCAGAATAAGTTAGAAATTGAGTATTTTTCTTTAACTACGAAAGACTTCCTCTCTCTTTGAGGCACTCAGATTTTGATGTCCCAAATTCCACCCATTTCCCCTCTCTCTTACGTAATGTAATTAAAAGGTTGTCTCACTTCTTATATTATACTATATTCTAAGCAACCTGTTTTTCAACATTTGCCTCACATATATAATAATTACAAAGCCTCTCTCACCCAACACAGCACACTCTGGCCTCTGCACCTGCTGAGATAACAAAAAACAAAAGCAATCCTTTTATTCTGTGGGAAAACACACAGAAAATTAAGAAACCATCTCTCTTCTCAGGTGCCTCAATTTTCTTCACTTTATGCGTTGCTAGTCACTCTGAGGTGGATGTTAGCGGTAGCACTTTGTGATTCCTTTGTTTCCTCTTCTCTTTTGTTCTATCTGTTTCTGCAGCAGATAATATTCTCTTAGCTGCATCTCATTCTTCCCCCTTCGGTTCTGTGCACTCTTTTGTACACATGCACACACATGTAACACACAAAATAAACTCTACATGAAATTTGCACCACCAAGTCTTCATATTTCACCATATAATATGCAAATTCTATCACTATATTTTGTTTTAAAACTTTAAACTCTTCTGGGTCAGGTCTTGTGCTGAGTCACCTTGACAATTCAAATCCTTTTGCCTTCACTCAATTCAGAAACACAAGATCTCTCTCTTCTTAGGGATATGGTTGCTGCTGCTGCTGCTTAACATAAATAAGCCTTGTGCAGTCTGCAAAGTTGAAGGTTGAGAAAGCAAAAATGTCTGGAAAGGCTTTGAAATCCTTGAAGGATGAAAACCCAGATTTGCAGAAGCAAATTGGGTGCATCACTGGATTTTTTCAGCTCTTTGACCGCCACCGTTTCCTCACAGGCCAACGCTCTGCCACCTACATTCAGCACAGGCCTACTTCAGGTATTCTGTAATATGCTTGTTTATGTTCTGAGTTTTGAAAGTGTATAAGATGTTAGCAAGGTTTTGAATCCACAACGAGGTTTTCGCCACGTTTCTTCATATTGTGAAAATTTGCAAAAACACAATTGATGCAACTTCCTTGATAAACTTATAAACACTGGAAAACCCGATGTTACAGTCAAATTTATCAACTCGGGTGTTGGTACTTTTTAGATTTTAATATTTTTTTGGTAGATGTTGGAGGTAGAGAAAATGGATTGACATGCATATTAAAATTAAGGCAAATGGTTAAGCAAACAAATACAATTTTTTTTAATAACATGGAAAAATGTTCTGTGTACGTGCAAAATTTCTCTCTGATATCTCGCATTTCGAGACAGAGAAATTTTGCAGGTTTGCCTATTCAATTGCTTCTAGTTGCTTCCGGAGTATATAGTGAAATTTTTTTTATGCATTAACGATATATTTTTTTATTAGAATTCGCTTTCTCCTACATTAATGTTCAGAAATAATTAACCTGTTTCAATCTGTCAGGAACCTGTCCTTGCACAGAGTTCTTTTTTTAATTTAATTTCTTCATTTTTATTTTGGCTTTTGATGGGTAGTTAAAAAGTTTGTTTATTTTGTGGTTTCAACTTAAATTATGGTGGTTTTTCCATCCTTTTGGTTGCCGATCTAAGAAGATCACATGTTGGTGAAACTTCTTATATTGAATATATAAATTTACTGGACAACTTTAGGTTTGATAAAGCGAATAACTGTAATTAAATTTTGAAGCTGAATTTTCCTTTCGTATGCTTTTTCAAAAATATGTTCTTTGTTTACATATTTTTGAATTTGGCTGATAAAAATTCTGTAGGGAGTTTCCTCTGTAGTTTCTGTAATTTATATAACCCATTCCAATATAAGATTCTGACTTTTCCCGTTTTGATGTCTAAGATGAAAGATGCTCACACAAAACTTGAAAATTTATATGAAAATTTTTTAATATATGTTCAAATAGTGCTCTTCTTTATATCCTTGTTTCTCACTCAACTACCAGATTTATGCTGAACTCAAATCCTTAAAAGTTATTTCATTGATTTGTGACTTGTGGAGCTTCATAATGTTTGAAAAAGGATTTAGGAAAACTTAACCTTTGACAAAATATTCCATTGTACTTCCATCTAACTTTAACCAAAACTTCCTTAACTTCTCAGGTGACAGCAGTTATGGAAGTAAAGAGCTCAATGGTACAATGCTGAAAACTAAGGTAAGATAGCAGTAGTCTGACTCTTTTGGAGAATTATAGGAAAAAACAGTTAAAAATTTGTATCAGTGCAGGCAAAGAATCTGAAGAGTGCTAGAGAAAAGCAACAATTCTCCACAGAATCATCCATAACTTCTTTGTCTTCATCCTCTTGTTCATCTAGCATGTCATCCCTTGAGTTTAACAGAACAATTCAGATGCAATCATCATCAAGAAATCAAACAAGAATCCCTGAAAACACAAATTCAAAAGTAGCAAAGAAGCAATCCCTCCATTTCCATCACATTGTCAAAGACTCAATGCATAAAGAAGCTCAAGGATTGTCTGTGAAAACTGTGGCTGAAGAGGAAAAGAAGGGTCAGACTAATAACTTGAAACTCGTAGACTCTCCCCGGCCTTTGCGGTCGCACAAATCTGTCAATGGTGTCAATGGTGGAGTTACAGTTGCCAGCGAACCATTCCATACTCTTGCCAAGTCCAAGAAAACACCTTCGGAGTCACCACGGTTCTCTTATGATGAAACATTCAAATCTGCCACAAAGCATAAGGAATTCCCAAGGCTTTCCTTGGACAGCAGAGAAAGGTCCAACAGAGGTTCCAACGAAGGAAACAAGTCTCGCAACCTGTTGAAGGGTCAACAGAAAGGTTATGCAAAGAACTCTAGCACAATGATCAACCAGCTGCAAGAACCAGAAACTTCCAAAAGATCTTCCAGTGTTGTAGCAAAGTTGATGGGACTTGAAGCCCTCCCTGAGCGTACACAAACTTGTGGGAGTTCAATTGGAACTTCTAGTTGCTCCAGCACAAGTGATGAAGATAAGCACCAACAAAAACTCACCTTGCCTCAGTTTAGAAAGGCTGACTCAACCACAAATGAGAAGCCATATTCACGATTTGCACTAGAATCAATTCCTTGGAGGCAACCTGATGCAATCCAAAGTTCTCCATTACAAAAGAGTTGTCAATCTGATATAAAGGCCTCAAAGACCTCTCTCACGGTATATGGTGAAATTGAGAAAAGGGTGGCAGAACTTGAGTTCAAAAAGTCTGGAAAGGATCTCAGGGCCCTTAAACATATTCTTGAAGCAATGCAGAGACGTAAAGATTCGTTAGACATTGCTAGTGATCAGGCTTCAAATTCTCCATCTTCAAGTTCTCCATCTGACAATAGGAATAGTACTAATTCCAATGAAAGCTCAAACTTACAAAGCCCACGAGTACCACAGAAAAACCTGGCATCTGTCACAGTTGAGATGTCAAATTCTACCCAGGGTAGTAAATTGCCAATTGTCATAATGAAACCTGCGAAAGTTACTAAAAAAGTCAATAGTCCTTCTCCTACAGAATTATCAGTTCATGGTAAATCTGGTCTCAGCAAGTGTTCCCCTAGTATTCCAACAAATGGAAGGTTGGTTCACAAGCATTGTGCTAAAGGCATAAGTCCAACAAAAAATATCAAGGATCCTTTTGGCCAACAGGTTCGTCCATCACACAAAAACATGAGAACTTCAAAATTGATGCAATCCTTGAAAGCTTCTCACGACAGCACTGGAGAATGCACCACCAATTCTGGTTATATAACTGTGACAGGGAGCCCCAGATTACAAAAGAAGTTTGGTCTGGAGAGGAGTTCACAGCCAACCAGTTCATCATCAGATTCCTACATTAACAGAAGAGAGCACAATAGACAACATGTGGAATTGTCTTCTCTAAGTACAACACCGAGACATAAGTTCTCCACTTTGCAGCAGATAAATGAACGTTTCAATGAGATCAGTAGTAACTGGAGGGATTCTAAGCACCATGTTAATGTGATTTCGGACTTTGACGACAAAAGCAGCTGTGCCGGTCATAGTGAGATTGAAGTTGTTCGAATTGATCAAACTGGAAAGATCATTAGCTCCTCCATGCAGCTGAGTTGCATGAATCAAAACGTAAGTATTTCTTCCTTGCATAGTAACATTGTTCAACTATATCAATTCGTTAAACATTCCTTTGTTGATCAGAATGCATTTGAAGAGTTGAGGAAGGCTGATGCAATGGTTACTGCGGAACAACCGAGTCCCGTGTCTGTTCTTGATGCTGCATTCTATAGAGATGACCCACCATCTCCAGTGAAAAAGAAACCAGACATCTCAAAATATTTAGGTAAGCAACAAAGATTGAATCAAGGAAAATCTAAAACTATTTATCAATTTCAAGTAACTTGTATAAGCACATACAGAGAAGAATTCTGCCTTACATTTTGGTTTACTTCAAATTTTCTGCTGTAGGTGAAGCTCAAAGCACTGATGATGATAGTGAAGAGAACTCAGTGGAGATACTTCAAGATATTGACTGGATTGAAGAGAAATTCATATTCAGTAACACTAAGCATCCTGATCATAAGTATATATCAGAAATACTGTTAGCATCAGGTCTGCTCAATGGCCACACCTCTAGCCAGATATTTCATTCGCCGGGTCACTTGATTAATCCAAAGTTGTTCTTTGCACTTGAACAAGTGAAGACAAAGAGACATTTTAACATTGAAGATAATGCCAAGAAGGTTGCCAGGTTTAAAAATCCCGAGCAGATGCAAAGAAAACTCATATTTGATGTTGTCAATGACATTTTAGTTCAAAAGCTGATATTGGATAATTCTTCTGCATTGTGGTGCCAACCAAATGGGTTCACAGGACCAAAAGGGAAGCAGCTTTTGGATGAGCTGTGCACAGAAATAGAACAGTTGCAACCTCAAAATGGGAATGTCAGTTTAGCTCGTGAGGATGAGAATTTGAAGCCTCAGCATGCAATTTGGAGTAACTGCTGCACTGAGATACCAAATATTGTGTTGGATATTGAACGTTTGATCTTTAAGGATTTGATAACCGAGGTAGTGAGAGGTGAAGTAGCACACCATTCTGGTACACATTGCAGACAACTAGTGTTTTTCAAGTAGGAATTTTAGCTAAAAAGTTTGAGGGTATAAGAGAATATATCTAGTTGTAGTCTTTCATATTTCACCTTTCTAATCTAGCTAAACATGATCTATAGTTTGATGGGTAATAAACTGCATAATTGGCAGTTTCACTTGTTTTGTTTAAATTGTTTCATGTTTAACTTTTCCTTTGCTGTCTTTCTTCATGTATATATACATTCACGTTTTTTATATATAAAAAAAGTTTAAATTTATTCACGTTTAACGTACATAAATACATGAAAGAAATGTAGATAAACCTACATCAGTGGTTTTTTATATATAAAAAAACTAAATTCACACGTATTAAAAATATCAGTTAATTTCATTAATTTTTACTGACCTCCCAATATTTTCTTTCCAAAAGTCTTTTTTATTAATCTGGAAAACAAAAAAAAATGTCCACTCTAATTATTACATGATAAAAACGGGAGAACGTATTAAAACAGTGCAACCAAGGTCAAATATTAATTTTGTGCTGGAAATTTAATATTGAGTTTCCTCCAATAATTTCAGTGCTTAGAGTAAAATTTGTCTATAGAATTTGAGAAAAAAAAAAAATGTCTTTTTGTTCTTATAAACGAGAATAGTGAGAATTAATCAATTGAGAAACAAAACAACTATATTTAGAAGAATAATTAATGATGTCTTGCCCGAAATATAACAATCAAACACTTCATTCAAAATAACCATATTTGATCTATAAGAAGTCTACTGCACCTACAACTTTGATTCCTTTTGTCTTTTTTTTTATATATATAATAATTAGTAGTATATTCAAAATAACAACATTTAATCTATATGAACTATGTTGCATTTATAACTTTGATTTATTTTTAGTGATTTTTTTCCGTGTCACCATAACATTGCTATAAAATAGTTAATCTGCATCCAAAAAACCTATTTAGCTACTTTTGATTTTTACTCTCCTTCCAACCATTTTTTTTCCTTACACAAAATATGAACACGAGATCTTATTTAAATATCTGAAAATGACATTAACCAAGTCACATAATAAATGAATATATTTATTAACAGTTAGCTACTTTTCTTGATCAAGGATGAAAGATACATAAAATCATTTTTTTTTTAAATCGAGTCCTCAAAATAAAACTTATGTTTCTACTTTTTCCCTAAAACGGTCTTGTTTCTAACTTAACAAAGTCCCCCAATTATATGAAATCTTAAATTCGAATACAACTACCTTGTAAAAAACATGGTTTCATTTCTCAATCAACTATAGCTTGAAGATGAGCTGGTTCTTTTATTGTGACACTTCATTTGCCTTATGAGCATTTAACACAATCATCATCACCATACCTGTACATTAAATAAATTGACAAAGAAACAAAGTGGTCATGGTCTTTTCTAACACTATCGTAATAAATTTAGTAAGATGAATCTTGTTGGGTTGGAACGTTTAGTCATGTGAATCATCTGAGAAAAAACTTGGAGTAATCCAAACCAAAAATGTCTGTGCATTAATTTTGGTTTTGAACAGTACTTACCAACATCAGAAAGAAGAGAAGAAACGCATGTCCACAACACAACCATTTTCATATAATTGCATTTTTGAGTGATAACACTGAACTTGTTGATTAGCCTAATGAAATTGATTTATTAACGAAATATGTTAAACGCAAGTTAACTATACTTCGACTAATTTAACACTTGAATGACGCGCACACATGTTTAATATATTAAACGATTTACGTAAAGTATTGCGTAAAACTCCATTTTAATTCTTAAGATTTTAACCCTGGATCTATCACTTTACCAGATATTCATTCCATTCTAAGCCCTGATTCTGCCAAAAACCTAATATATATTTCATTTTCGACAATTAATCTTCACACAAAACTAAATTCATAGATTTACGGGACAATTTTGGAGGAACCCACATTGAATATTGCTCTCATTTCAATAATGTATATATTGGGACTTCAGGCAACAAACTAAAAATCTTCCTTCTCTCCGAAATAGCAAGATTTGCAAGAGGATATTGCAAGAAAAGTATTTGGAATTATTCCAGAGCGATGAGAGTGGTGGGAAAACGAACCAGGGGAAGATGGGGGGTTATTTGTTGATGTCCAACCTTAATTCCACAATGTAGAACGAACAATCCAACAGACAAGATCCTACATATAGACAATTAATATCGTTCCAAATGATATGCAGAAAAAAAGACAAGGTTTAGTACGAACAAATGGGACAATCTAAATTTCATTTTAGTACTAGCACGGCATTTCAAAAAAAAAAAATTGATCCAATTTAGAATGTCATCAAGCTGCATTCACATGTCTACGTCAAAGGATTGGAGCTCAACATGCATTTCATGTCAACTAGTTATCTGAAATGAAAATATTTTAATAAAGAAATTGTTAAAAAGGCCATATCATATGACAACTCTGATCAAAAGCCAGGGATATGTAGCACAAAGTAAGCTTGTGAACAATAAATTAAAAACATCCTTGCATAATATAAAGCAGAAGTGGAAGATACCAGTAATATTGCATCGTGTAAGTTCTACAGTTTAAGAACAACAGTGCAACCAAATTTAAAAGCCTTTGCTAAGATATCCCGACTGAAAATCCCCAGCAAATCATTAAGATAAACAAACAATGACAACCATATGACAGCCACGCCATAACCAGGAGAGCTTGATAAAACATTAGATGAAGTTAGCAACATGAAGCGAATAATGCACTGGGCTATATCCAGAACCAAATTTCAATAAACTCACTTTGATAGAAGTAATTTTTAATGATTTCTTCTAAGTTTTAGTGGGTCTCCTTGTTTGTACCATTTTAGTTCAAGTATCTTCTGTTTGATCCTTTTTTCTCACTTGGAAAGCCTTTCTCGATCTTCTTACATGATCAAATAGAAACTGCATATTCTCCTCGATAGCAACTAGTTTAACCTGACTATCTTCATACCTCAAAAAAATTTCTTGTGAGTCCAATTATTCATCTCAAGCTTATAACCTACTTTACACTTAACTACATGACAGCCACGGCTTATCCAGGTGAGCTTGATAAAACATTAGATGAAGTTGGCAACATGAAGCAAAAATATCACTGGGCTATATCCAGAACCAAATTTCAATAAACTCACTTCGATAGAAGTAATTTTTAATGATTTCTTCTAGGTTTTACTGGATCTTCTTGTACCATTTTAGTTGAAGTGTCTTCTGTTTGATCCTTCTTTCCCACTTGGAAAGCCTTTCTCGATCTTCTCACATGATCAAATAGAAACTGCCGTAGGCAAATTCATGCCATATGCTCCTCAATAGCAACTACTTTAAGTTGACTATCTTCATACCTCATACAAAAATTTCTTGAAAGCCCAATTATTCATCTCAAGCTTATAATCTACTTTACACTTATTCATGCTATTGTCAGTACTTTCCGTATTGCTGGGTTTATAGATGTCCAGCATTAAAAGCAAATCCCAAAAAAAAAAAAGCAACAATACTTTAGGGCAAGAGTAAATATAGATTTAAAACAAGGAAAAAATGGATTAAATGTAAAATGAAAATAAATTGGTAGTACAAAACTAATTTTTTTGTACAAGAAAAAATGCGGGCTTTCCAAGAAAATACACAGATAATGCTAATAAGGAAGAAAAAAGGGAAAACACAAAAGCTATACTAGAACAATCAGTTCTCTCTGTACATTTTTAGCATGAAGCTCAGATTCTACTTGTTTATACATGAACACGCTACAATGACAATGTGTTAGGAATAAGGAAAATGAGAGAAAAAATATATGGAGAATGTATTATAGAAGAAAATTTAAAAATAAAGACTAGGGTAATTGGGCATGGTTTATGCTTTGTTTGGCGAGGAAGGCCGCTTGTTTGTTAGTCTAGGTAGGTCTATGTAAAGACCAATCTGTAGTTGTGAGGGCGACTTTTTGAGATGTTTTGTGTGTTGACAGGGCTAATCCTGTGTGAAAGGACTTTGGTTCCTTTGTAAAGTGTTGTGGTTCATGATTGTTTGAATTGGGAATAATACTAGATTTCCTTGTTGTGTGAGTGTTTTCTTGGTTCTCATCTTGAGGTTCCTAACACAATGTGCAGAGGATTAATATCAGTAACTATTAAACTAATCTTATGTATTGTCCTCTCAACTAATAGCTAATGTAACACGTGATTTGAAACAGCAGGGTGCTGAATAAGAACAATATAATATGTGGATAAGAGGTTCTAGTACTACTTGTTTATACATAAGAATACTACAGATACAATGTCTGGAGCATGGTTATTGAATCGAGATTCGAATCGTGAATCGTTTTACGATTTTTTTGAATCGTGAATCGAATCTTTTTATGAATAGTAAGATACATGATAACTAAAATATGATATTTTTAAATAAGAATAAGTGACATGAAAAAAACATTAAGACTATCATATAACAAAATGAAGCAAAATGTTCAATCCTCAAAATCAAAATACAATAAGACTTAAAATGCTATTTCTTATATTTAAATTCTCCATCCTAATCTTATGTTTTCATTCATCATCTCCGAGATCAATGTCACTTAGATCATCTTCTTCTTCTAATATAGCATTCTCTTGGAGATCATTTTCATCCTCCTCCTCTTCCACTATCTCTTCAATGTCATTATCATTTGCAGTTATAGTTGATTTTCCCTTTTTGTCAACCTTAGTATTTAAATTTCTTGGACCTATTAAAGAAACAAAAAAATATATTATAAGTGTTTTTCTCTACTTTTTTATTCTTTTCACCTTCCTTGCCTTCTCAATTTATAGGCAAAAGAAAGCTAGATTTTTTTCCCAAACTTTTCATTCTCCTATACACGACGCTTCATTTAGTATTCAACGTGACCTTTCATTTACTTTAACTTTAGTTGGTTTTGGAGACTTTTCATTTTCCAGTGACCCTTCGATCACCATGAATCGCTACAACGGAAACGAATCGCGAATCACACGATTCAAATGCGATTCAAACGATTCATTGTGCGATTCAGGACATAAAACGGTACATATACTGATACGTATCGTGCTAAGTAGTTTTTGGAACGAATCGCGATACGTATCGTACGATTCGTACGATACTAACTACCATGGTCTGGAGGATTATCTGCCACTGTTAACTAAATGAATCCTTTTCTCAATGGGTAGTTAATATAACAAGTGATATGAAACAGTGGGAATTGATTTAGTGCTATCGCCAGTTTGTAGGTTAACCATAAAGGAATGTGATTTTTTTGTGGGAATTTAGTTGTGGATGTAGCACTAACTACGAAGTAAAAAGGTTCAGTACACGATTCAGAGTAACTGCCACAAGTCAGAAGCTGAGATGTTTTTATATGCTGTATTTAGCATAAGATCATACAGTGCGAAAGGACTTCAATAAAAAGAATCATAAATTGATCTACCAAACAATTGACATGCACATACCTGAAAGATTGTTAAAGTGAGAACATGTCAGAGCAAAATAGTAACATCCATCCTATAATGCCCACAACCAGACATTTACCAAGATTTGAATATCCCAGAACTAGCTATCCTGACATTCTCCTGATCAAGTATACAGATTCTAATTAAAGAAAAATCTAATTTACAACTGAACAAGCTGATCTGGGTTTTCCAAGGATTCCCTCAGAATTTTCTCAGCCCTCCTTTTCCTGTCATCTTTCTCATCTTCCATTGCAAACCATGGCAAAGTCTTGTTATGCTCCTCTCTTTGTGGGATCAAACCAATGGACCTTCCTAATAATTTGTTTTTAATCCCAATCTTAAAACGCACAGTAGGCTTCTCATTCACAAAATTTTTTGTCTGGTCTTCCTTAGAATCACATAATGTGCTTTTCATTGCTTCAATTGCTGGAGCAAATGTCTCCAATGCTGAAATTGGTTCGTTTTGAACGAAATTTTCCATAACAGGATTATCAAGAACTACATCATTGAAAAGCTTGGCTGGAGGAGGAACAGAAGCAATTTCCTTGTCCTCAATTTTCAAAGGAGCAGCAAGGAATGGGTTACCTTCTGCCGCTACTCTTTTTGCCTTAGTGTCTGAAGGGTCAACCAAGGCAGACTTTTCAAACATATTTGAGACCATCTGCTGCTTCATATTCAACACAGGCCACTCCCCCTTGCCATTCTCTCTTTCTTGCTCAAATTTTACTGTACGAGGTTCTGTACCTCTTCCATTCACCACTGGTGACTGTGAATAATTTTGCGGATCCGGGAAGGCGGGCAACCAAGGAGGAATATGATCCCCAGGAGGTTCTTCTCCTTTTTGCAAAAAGCTTGGATTAAGCACCCGTTCCTTCACAACTGGAAACCGAGGAATGGGATGCGCAAACACAACCGGTTCCCCCTCGTTAACAAAATGAAAAATTTCCCTAATAACACCTGAACTTTCAAGGCAATGATCCACCTCAGAAGCACCTGCAAACCCCTGCACTGATCCCATATCTTCCAACCCTTGAATGACATCAAAAGCATTGCATTCAGTTCTCCCTGCAAGATTAGCATAGCAATGCGCGGATTTCCCAACGTTCAAAATGTACCGAGCCACAACGTCAGACAATGCCTCCAGAGCCGACTGCTGAAAAGCCTGAAACCCCTCGCTTTCGCACACCTGCGCTACCGCAATCTTCGCAATTGCCCTGGCAAAGTCGTCACCACCACCCACTTTCCTCCTCCTCCATGTGCCAGGCTGCTCAAGCTGTCTTCCAGTCTTCCCACCGCCATTGCTCATATTCAGCACTTCATATCACTTGAAAACCCAACAATACACATTCCCCAAATCACTATCATTCAGCATCCCAAAACCCACCAAGAATCACACCCCACAAAGCCACTCACTTCTGAGAAGAATCGCAATTAAAAAAAAAAAAAAACGAGCCTCAGATTACACGGAACTTGAGTTGAATGCCAAGATCACAATTTTGGCGTTTCCCACTAACAATATTTATTAACTAAGCAAAAACCCTAACTTGTCCGATAAAAAGGGAGGAGGAATCGGGAATAAATATTCACTATAAATGGAAATTAAAAACAAAAGGAAAAGAGCAGAAACACTTACCAGTGATAAGAGGGAGGTGATTCGATCTGAGAGCACAAGGGAGAGAGAGTATGGCTCCGCAATTATGAGATATAGAGATAGAAAGAGACAGAGAGGAATATAGATTGAAGAAATTGGGAAATTTAGGGTTTAGGGTTTGGTTGAGGTTAAACCCTGGGAAACCCTTGGATCGAAATATAGTACACTACCATTAGAAGCAGAGGGAGTTGGAAGTTTGGAAGCAGAATTACGGACACGATGCGGTTTCGAGATTTGAACCCTCCTATTAAATCAAGCTTAATTGGGGTAGTGGCATCAAAAGTAATTATATTGATAAATATTTCCAATGCAACGACGTCGTTCAGTTGAAGACAGAAACCTATTAGGCATCGCAGGCCTTGCTAACCCAAAAGGTTGTCATAAGATTTTCTTTTTACAAATAAAAGTTTTTCAAAAAATATCTGTAGTCTGCATAAAACAAAATAAATATAATTGTTGGATTAGTATATTCTACCTTATGATTTTTTTAAAATTTTATTATGGTATTGTAGGGACTTTTTATTTTAAAAAATATACCATTTTAATTAAATATTTATATAAATATTCCACTCTCCAAATAATTTAAAGTGGCACCTTTACTGTCCAAAGGTGAGAAATCATTTGGGATTCGAATTCGAAGTGAGAAATTAGTTGGTAATGAACCGATTTCTCAACTGCAAATTTTATTTTTTTAACTATTAATTTTTATTATCCTTAATTATATATTGTTCAGAAATAACTTTCTAATATGTATTTGCTAAAGACTGTAGTCTTCCATAGAATGAAATACGAAATAATCTAAGCAAACTACGTAATGTTTTACATAATATCATAAAACAATTTCATTTAAATTTATTATGACACCAAAATCACAAATATCTCATCATATTATTCATTTAGCAAATATGTATATTAAATAATACTTGAACTTCATATATTTGTAATAAGTATAAAACATCCAACTTCTAACCTTTCTCGTTTCATATGTAAAATAAATTCTTCTTTAAATTCTTAATAAAATCTAATATTTTTACCGTAAATTGACTTTAATTTCATATATTTCATATAAATATATGTTTTTCAACTACATTGTCTATAAAACAATGACAATACTCATGTTTGTATCCATAGATTTGAGCATCAAATTATTCTAGTTTTTACCAACTCTGATTTAGAGAAATTAATTTCATCCAATAAAAACTAAATTAATCACTACTATAGTTATACCAAGAACACTATTATTACAGATATTGATTATAAAAAAAATATTTTATTTCAATAAAAAATTAACAATTAAAAATAAACCATATCTACACAAATTATAAAATATTTAAACCCAATTCTTTCAAATTGTAAATTATATTTTTTTTAATTGAAAAATCACAAATAAAAAATTACAAAAATTAGTTACAATCATTTAAAAAATAAAAACTAATTCACAAATATTTAGTATTACTTTAAAAGTTATTATAAATTATTTTAAATAAAGTTTGAATTTATTATAAAAAAATAATAGTTTAAGAAAAAGAATAATGCTGTTGAAAAAGAGTTCACCACTATCCTATTTCTCATTGTCAATTTGAAGATAACAAAACTTCACCCAACCATTACTATCATATGAGATCATTTTGGAAAATAATTTGAAGTTAAGTTATCTATACCATTTTACCATTATAATCGGAGAATATACTACTTAATAACTTTCTACGATTTTTTTTAATTAGAGAAGTTTACTTTTAATAAATAAAAAGTAATTTATTTATTTAATAAAATAAGTAATTAAATAACTTTTTTTATTTTAAAATAATTAAATAAAATAGAAGTCACATATTTTTGTATATTCTTCTTACAAAAAATATTTTTTAAATTCTTATATTTTTCTAGTTTTTTAAATTATACTTTTAAAAGTAACATTTTCAATTTCAACAATTCTCATACTATGATTAAGACAATAAAACATATATTCCTTTGATTTTTCAAGATAACTAATGAAATATTCATTTATTATTCTTTCATCCAATTTTTTTCTAACAAATTATAAACCCTTACATTTGTCTCGCAACCCAAACATGCATATGCTTTATAATGGGTGTCTTATTAGTCCAAAGTTCAAAAGTGTCTTAAGAACTGATTTATTAGAAATTTTATTTAACAAAAATAGCAATTTTCAAGACATACATCTATATAAAATATGGATAAAAAATAATTACTTAACATACTCGTAATGATATTTATTAATATTTTATTACGTCGCCTTTTTGATACATTAATTTGTTGTAGTGCACCTAGTATTGTGTGTTGTGCACAAATGTCACGTTTTTAAAGAACTTTAACAAATGAACTTAGGTGTTTCCTAGTTTCATCATACCTTCTAGTAATACTTACTACCTCTATAGATCAGACAACTTTTATCCTTTTGTCTAGTTGTCTTTTTACTTCTTTCAAATAAATTTTCAAGGTATCCAATATTTAAGATTTCTCATGCAATAAGTAAACACAATTATAACGGGAATAATCATCAATAAAGATGATGAATTACTTTTCTTTTTCAAAAGAATTAACATCAGAAGGTCCACAAATGTTAGTGTACACTTACTTCAAGAAGTTGAGTACTTCTTATAGTTTCCTTCTTTGTGTATTTTTTTTTTCTTTTATACAATCCAGACAAGTATTTAAATAAGTAAATTTTTTATTAATCTTTTTATACTTTCTCTAGATATGTGATCAAAGTATTTATGTCAAAAGAATGTGGAGCACTCATTCACTAAATTATGTTTAGTGTCAATATTATTATACAAAGTAATATTTCAACATAAAGACCATTCAAATTCAATTTGTATAAACCTTCACAAAGAATATCAATACTAATGAAATGATTGTGCTTAAACAAATTGAAATATTCAACACAAAAATTGAAAGAGTATCTAATAATATCAAGTTTAGACAACAAAATTGAATTTCTAGATAAGAATGAAATGATGTCCAATGTCAAGGATTAGACAACAAGTTCTTAGAGTAGAACTTTACTCTATTCTCCATGAAGACAATTTTTTCGTGTTATAAACATGGGTTATACAATTAGAATCAATCCATCATTAACTTTACTCTTTTTTTTTTTTGAAGTAAGTAAGATGTTTTGAACAATCCTTCTAAAAACATTAAAAAAAACAGTTATTTAGCCACTAAAACATGAAGGTCGCAATTAATGATCCAAATAACCATCAATTCACATAAGTCATACATCACCAACCAAAAGTCAATTTATTTTAGTGACTCATTTTGATTTAATTGTTAAATGGCTACAATAAAAATTTAATGACCCAAATAGTAATAAAAATAAGGTAATCTTTTATGATAGTGACTGAAAATAACAATCCAAATACTAATTTATTTTAATGATAGATTTAGATTCAGTCATTAAATGGCTAAAAAAATTTTGAGTCACTGAATTTAACATAAAAAAAAAGTGGTCGCTTATTATAACTGAAATGACCAAATACTAATTTATTTTTACAACCTTGTTTCAATGTTAGTGATTTACATTATATAAATTCTATTATGCTAGACCCGTCAAACATTTGTCATTATCTAAAAACTACCCCTCGTAAGCTTAAATAGTATTATACTTTATTGTTAATTTATGTTTTGTGTTTCTGATATCAAACATAAAAACTTCTAATTTTTTTCTTGGACACGTCACCTTATAATTTTTTTAGACAGGTCGCCATATAATTTTTTTGTTATACAGGTCACCAACCTGATGATATTGTAATTGCTTTCTACTTTAATCATGTCTATTGTTGTGATCACTTGATTTTTTCCTTGTCCTCGCTCTATTCTTGTTTGGTATTCTGTTTGATCATGGTTGGGTGTGTAGGTGGTCCTTTCATGCTCAGCTAAACAATATCGTCATGATTCATTTGTTCATGGGGAACAACTTTGAACTTTGTGTTTCTTTGTGTAACATGTTGCTGTATGGTATTTTTGGCTTTTGAGGAATCAAATCCTGTTTAAGGGGTGTTTTTTTTTTTATTTGAAAGATTTAAACTTGACTAATTGAAATCATGGTATTTTATTAGTCAAGGACAAGAAAAACTTTTTTACCATTTTCGCAATGTGATGTGTTCTTTATTCTGTGTTATCAGTCTTACTACTTTCTGTATACGAGTTTGAAAACTTCATGCATTCTCTTTTAATCAATATCTTGTCTGTAAAAAAAAAAACGAAACCAGAAGAAATGTTTCTTGCATTGTGAAAAGCTATCGTTATTTTACCCTTCGATTAAGGTTTATCGTCCTTTTCTTAGTAGTAATATACTTTATCCTTTCATTTCCAAGTTGATCTTTTTGGAAGACACCCCTTAAGATTTATTCCGAGACAACGTATACAGAAGCTATAAGTACTCTGAACTTCTGTTTTCTTGCTCAGTTTTCTTTAAAGTACATACAATGTGATTAATATCAAAATATTCCCCTAATAATGCAGACCAATCTCCTGTTTAATTTCCTTGCTTTGTGCAGCAATTTTATAGAGATACGTTATTTTCGTGTCACCTTTTAGTGACTGGCGGGGAAAGTCACATTCACGGTTTTGAGACAGTAACCTATGGTAGATCGCTGCGCTGGCGACCGCGCATGAACAATTGTCTTTCGTTTTATGTCATCTCATGGAATAACAAGACAAACAAAAAGGCTGAATAATAGGACAATAAGACATAACGTATGGCACTTGATTAAAGGTTTGCATGTGTTCGTTAAGGAGAATTTTCGATGACAAATAAGTTTTTTATTATTGTTAAAGGATGCCACTTTATGTAATGTTTATAAAAATAAATTAGAAGATTAAGGCTTTATAAATTTACAATTAATGTGTTACTTTATGTCTTTAATGTCATACATACAGAAATTATTTATGGTAAATGAAGAGTTCGTGTTTCTTTCCCTCTAACTAAAATCGAACTCCTTTAACATAATCTAAGTAAAAAATAATCTTACTGTATACAAGAGTTAAAGATCTGCAGAATATATGCATTCTCTTAGTTCTTAAGCTATTCATTATCGCTTAAAGGAGAGCTTTTATATTATATTACCCTTAGAAAGCATTCACGTAACGTTTGATAGAATATATAAGCTCAAAAAACTAAAGGGAAAATTCAAGGGTTACCTGTAACTGAAAGAAATAGAAGGAAATCCAAACACGCATTCAAGAACGAAATGATTATTCAAACACGCCGTAACGTGGACTATCTCGTAATTGAAGAAGCTTCCTCACAATCTTCATGATCCATGCATATTGTGAGAGAAGGAGCAGATAAACTGTGTATTTTGTGTATCACTTGGAAGGGAAATCTTGGTCTTTGTGGGATGGGCTTTTGCTGCAGTTGGGTGAATGGAGAGGTTTATGAGACATCATAGCCAAGCTAAAAGAATGATTGAGAGAATTCGCCGATGGGTTTTGAGAACCTGAACTCAACATCTGATAGTGGTTGATTTGCCTCTGATCCATGTCCATCGCTGTAAAATGTGAAGGAAAATATGACTGTGCTGCTCCTGGAGGACATAGCAGAATTTGAGAATTCCCTGATGATAAAGACAAAGTTGATGTCGGGAAAGGTACAACGCTAATGCTGTGTATGTCAGTTTGGTTTGAAAATCCATTGTTTGCCAACTGATGAGAAACATCACCAATGGAAGGTTCCCACTGGCAACCATGTGGCATAGTATTTAGCAGGCCCAAGAATGAAGGATGGTTTACCCTTGGTAAGAGATTATTTGGCATAACGTGTGTACTAGGACCTTCATTATTGCTTCCTTCCTTGTCCTCTTCACTTCTATTTATCCAATTTGCTTTCTCAATGCTGATCATTTCTCCTGAAACTTCTTTACGCTTTAATTTCCATGCAGAATTTTGGTTTGAACCTTGCCACTGAAGGCTACTATTTATATTAAGAAGTTGTTCATTAGTCTGAGAGTGAGAGTTTGTAGCTTCATTAGAAGTAACAGCAGAAGGATAACCAAGGGTGAAGTTATTGACAGAAGGAATAACTGGCAGTGGTGGAAGTTCATCGATCTCATGCTTAGCTGCATTGAGCAACCAATCAACAACCTTGCTAGGTTGACTGAGCCCTAGCCTGTCTTGAAGATCATAGAGTTGGATTGCAGTTGGTACTGATAATCTCACTCGTCTGTCTCTTAACCCTCTTATTGTGCAAACCTTGCTATGCCTGTCTTTTCCTCCAAAGGCTCTAGATACTCGAACAATCCTTGGATCCTTCAATCTTGGCCATTGTGCTGCTGAGCTTGATGAAGTCTTTCCCTTTTCAGGATCATTAATTGACTGAGAATGACCACCCTCCTGTTTTAACAGGAAATCAGCTTCTTTTGGGCTCTTAATCATGATTTTATGTATCTCATTGTTGGTAGCTAGGTGCAGAGGTTTGTCCTTCCACTTTATGCTTGTCAAAATTCTGTTCCACGGTACCATCAACAATGAAACTGCTAAATTTCAAGTCCGTTGTGTGGATTTACGGGTTGTCTCTCGATCCTAGGAATCTGCATAGAAACACACGAAATAAAATAATAGGAGATAGGAAGAAGATGATTCCATAAAATTTACTCGAATTTAAAGGCGTTAAATAAATCAAATATAAATTTTGTTTAAAATCCATATTCTTTCCCTTTGAAAGTGGAAGTATATGCATGAACAACATGGTGACACAGATCGCTGACTTGCAGAAAACTAATGGATGTTATTATCGTTGAATAATAGCATATATAGTTCACACTGTGAAATTTTGAGGGGATTAAAGAATATTTATATAAAATACCAAAAATAATCAATATCAAATGCAGTTGTATATTAAAAAACTGAAATCATTTAGAAATTAGAAGCAGGGGTATCTATATATATACACATAAACAAAACTGCAGCAAAAAGCTGCATCACAGTCAGGAAGGGTGTAATTAAACTTACAGGAACAATAATGGAACTATTTACTAATAGTATGAAATATTCAATTAAGTTCACATGCAAAACATGTAGCTAGACTACTAAATTTAATTTATACAAACCCTAGTTATAGTTGATCGTATCTGCAAACTCACATGAACACGTGCCTCTTCTCATACCAAGCATGCACCACAAGGTAGAAGGATGAAGTTTGCACTGTGCTTTTGAATAACAAGCTAGAACAAAATTTGATGTTTCCGATTGAGCTTGACTTGGCTTTGATTGCACATAAACTTAGTGTGGAAGTTGGAGTCTGCAGCTTGGAAAAGGAAGATGCCGGAATTCAACTAACCACGCCACACTGAAAGATAAAGCAATGGCGCATAGTTTGCCACGTGGCACACATCCCAATTGGTCAAATAAGTATGGTAGTCTTTGTCTGATCATTTTGTGGTCAGGCATAATGGGCAATCATTTCCTTTATTATAGTAGTTATATATCCTGATTTTTTGTTCTCACAAACCTTGTGTACTTAATGTGGGGAAATTAAACAACTTTGTCGAATTACTCTAGTTACTTTGGTAGGCAGAAGTGTTCAAGGTAGGGTTTGCTACTTTGTTATTAATGGAAAGAGGCTTGACTTCTGTACAAAAGATTTTTCTCTATATTTGTTTTTGGGTCTTAACTGAACAAAAAAATTACTTGCATTAGGGCTTAACCTAATGAACACAGCTAATAATCTCAGAAGGGGACCATTCCTACACACTTCTAAAACGGCAGATTACACTTTATCGACAACTACAAAAGGTTTTGCGACTGAACACATCACATGGGGATCCACAGATGTAGCAAGCATCAGCAAAAATGTTGTTCTTGTTAAGGGAAAAAGCCTTGTTAACTAATATCTGCATCTCTTAACATATTAATGGATAAGAAGTTTTCTACAAACTTATTCTTAGAATCTAACATGAAAAGTTTCAAAAGGACATGACAGCATCAAAATCATTGATCAATCAAATTTTGGACAACCTAATTGCCATGACAATCCGAAGTGTTGTTTTACTAAGAGTAGTCAGTTATACATGAATGAAACAAATTGAGGATAATTTCTTAAATAAATCTTTGTATTTTCCACACAATATAATTATAAGCAGATCTATTAGATCAAAAGAGATTCGCCAAAAAAACAAAATCATTGATATTTCATTCATAATGTTTTCTCTTGATGAATTATCTGTTTTCTTTTACAGTTATTATATTTTTGAGAATGGGATCTTCATTCTTCCCCGTTCAAAAATGAAAAGAAAAGGTGAAAAAGAAAAAAATTGAGATAAAACAGAAACAGTAAGGGCATCACATGGCGAGGATTTGGAAGACAAACAGAGAAATCCACTTTGGATAAGTAATGGCGAGACTTAAAAGTTGTGGTGCCTTGTCCAAGGGCATTGTCATGTCTATGTGTATGATAGCTACTTCGGAGAAAGGAAAGGTACTGGTAGGTGAGGGACCAATTATGTTGTGATATCTTTTGAAACGTACACCCACTGAGCACAAACAGGACCACACAACTTTTGCAGAGAGATATGCATGGGAGGCAAGTTGAGGCTTTTCATTGAGCTGACACTGACACGGTTATTAACCCTATGGCGCATGCTTTCATCAAAAGATAGTCAATTAATCATATGTGTGATGCAGAAACGTAACCCAAGTTTCTTCTCTTCTTCATTTGGCAAAGACTGCAAATATATTCTCTCACCTTTCGAATTGGATTAGTCTTCAACTCAAAACCCTAAAATTCCCCCCACAAAAAGCCTTCTCTGGTCCAGTATCGTTCATCAGAATTTTCCTTGTAATGGTTTAACGTGGATAATTTCATCCTAACAAACGAGGAGAAACTCTGAAAAATGCAGCAACTAACCTCATTTTTCTTTAATGAATAGATACATGTCAAGCAAACCTATGGTTATGTAAGTTCTTAAATACTCTAAACAAAATATCTTCTAATTTGCATAACTTTAGACATGTAAAAGCATGAAAAAATAGAAAAAAGCAGACTATATTCCTAAAGATACAATGTTCTTTAATTTCCAAAGGAAAAAGAAGTGGACCGTCTTTTAATTCTACAAAGAGAACAAAGGCAAGCGAGTCTTTGGCTCCAATTCCTTTTCATCACACATACATTACAAAAAAAAAGACATCGTGGTTCGAGTTATTATCTGAAAGAGATGGATGCTCAAGAACTATATCAACCATTAAAGGCTGAAGTAATTCCACACTCACTATACGTCCGAACATTTCTAACAGTCATTATAAATTTGCTTCAGTAAATCTATTTAAATCATTTAAGGGTATGAAAGACTATGAATATAGTTTAAAAGCTAGAAGAAAGTTCATTTGCTTCCATTCCATTAATTTGAAAATACAACGTACGACAGAAAAAAAAAAAAAAAAAAAAAAAAAAAAAAAAAAAAAAAAAAAAAAAAAAAAAGATTAAGAAGACGTAAACGGGCAAGAATATGAGCGAAAGGATGAAGAGAAAAACCAAGTTCCTACTTTCTGAAAGGAGAAAGGAAAATGGTTATATATACATTCTTTAAACTGTAATAGAGGGTTCCTCTCTGTCATCGTGAAAGCTTCTGAGGCTATATAAAAGACTATGAACAAACAGTGTTTATCATCTCTAGTGTTTATCTGAAAAAAAAAATGATAAACAGACTAATAACTTGATTCTTTGGTATGGGTAACAAAATGATCCAAAAAATGGTTTCCAGATTCGTCACAACCCTGGGGTCAGACTCAGAGCTCGTGACTAATCATTCACTTTAGTGAATAGCCAGAATGCATCAGAAGCAGAAGCAGCAGTACTATGAGTAAGCTGTAACGTTATCTAGTGTCTTTGTCAAAGTCTTAACTTCAATTTTGCATGTTCCTCTAAGCTCATCAGCAATTGAAGTTTTGTGATTGGTGACGAATTTTCAATATAGCTTTTACAAAACATGCGACTATAATATCAATTGTAACGTAAAAAAGTGATAACTTCCACAATAAAATCGTAATCACAAGTACAGTTTAAAGCATGGTAACTATAACTATAAAAATGATTCATCATACACTTGTCAATCCATACACAGAAAGAAGTATGGATGTGATATGCAGTACAAAAGGAAGAAAGATAAAGAAAAACAAAGAAGCCATTTGGATGTTGTGTGATTAAAAAACAGTCTACTACTACAATTTTGTCCACATCCTCTAGGTTTCTAGGGTGTTTTTTACAACTGCATAATTTTCGCTAATATCATTGCCTCTTACACTAATGTGTAGGGTTTCATTTTGAGAGAGTGTATAAGAATGAAAGTGTTTGGTGGGAGGGAGTGGCCCCCAGAATGGTAGAAGTTGAGATAGTAACCTCCATGAAAAAATAGTTGCCAAACCACTTGGACTAAGGCACCGCCAGTCCAATCATGTTACAGTTTTTTCAATGCCAATCGCTCTATAATATCTCTACAGAATCACTTGTCATAGTAGTCACTTTCACTGCAATTTTCTCAAATTTTTAATTTATACATAACTTAATTTTAATTTATAAAAAAATTAATTTCATTCTTTTTTACGTGTTTTTCTCCTTGAAGATTTCACTAACAAATTCGTCCAAATAAATCCAAACACTATTCATATTGAGAACGAAAGCAGCCATCGACCACACTTGAAGTAGAGGTAACGTTAAGCAAACTCCAACCCAATTTTACTCTTTATTCGAGGGAATTAGAAACTTCCTCTATTTCAAATAATTATTACTTTAGAGAACAAAAATTCTAAATATTTATCTTTTTTGCAGCACCAAGATAATTCTTCATTTTTTAAGTTTATCCTCCTTTTTGTACTTTAAACTATTCGGTACTGAATTTTATAAAGTTAGGTCATTTTCTTAAGGGATAAATACTTAGTTCCAAGGAAAAAAAAAAGTAATTATTGTTTCATAACTAACTTTATATATAATTTTTAAGAAATTAATATTTTTTGATCTCTAATACCAAGCTTTAAATGACAATTATTCTGTAATCACTGCCAAAAAAAAGAGAAAAAAAAAAGCGTGATCTACTTCCGTCCAAAATGCAGTTTATGCAGATGCTTCAAACCATTAATCTGAAATTTCAGGTTCCCTCAGACACTAAAAGTTGTTCCTAGCGGAATTAAAAGCGCAATATAATTAAATGAAAGTTTGATATTCTTCAATTATTATATATTTTATTCCTTGAATTTCATTTTTTTCTTAAATTTAATTTGTATTTATGTCTTTGAATTATTAAATGCAACAATATAGTTGTTGAATAAGTTTGTATTATTTATTAAATAGTTTCAGTATATATTGAAATATTGAATTTTGTTTAAATAATCATTTTTTATCATCTGAAACTATTAGTGATAATTGTATAGAATTATTTTGAATGTTTAGTCTTTTGTAATTAATATTTAAGTTTATTTAATTAATATTGCATATAAAAGGTTATTTTTAAAAATATATTTAAAATTAATTTTTATCAATAAAAATAAATTTCAAATTTTTAACTAAAAATATATAAAGATATTCATCACATGAAATAAAAGAATGCTATTTTAAATAAGTAAATAATACAGTTTATTAAAATTTTGATATTTTAAAATATGTATAACTTTTATTCTTTTAAATTCAAATTAGATTTTAGATTTTAAATATTGAGTATGTAGTTTTTTTAATTCTTAATTACTGTGTTATATTTGCTATGTACTTTTTTTGGATTATTTACCTTAAATATTGACATTATTTAGTTAACATTACACACACATGTATATACATACAAATCCTCTTTACAAATATTTTTATTGATTAAATTCATTTTTGAAATTTTATAATTAATAATTCTTATTATTCAATAGTTTTATATATTTTATAAAAAATATTAATTAAATTAATTTTTTACATATTATTTTATATTTTTATCAATGTCTTCCCAATGAGTGAGACAATTATTTTTAATTTTTTTATTGGAAAATTTTTATTTTACAAGGAAATTTAAAATAAAATAGAAAATAATCAAAAAAAAACTTTTTTTTATTTGTACTTTTCTTGTTTTGAGATTCATAATCAAATACAGTCTATTAGTAGAGTGTCTGCCTTTTACTTTTTCTCAATCATTAATTTTATTTTAGTTTTAATTAAACTTCTATTTTTTTTATTATTGCAATTGTATTGCTTTAATTTTTCAAGATAATCAGATTTTTCAAATATTTTTGCAATGATTTTATTATCTTATGTTTTAATTATGCAATTTAAATATCTTATATATTGTAAATATATAATTTTAATTTTCAAACATATCATAGGTAAATTATCCCAATCGATATAGTAATTAAAAGTTTACAATTTTGATATATGAAAACTCAATAAGTGTAATTGAATTTTGAAAAGTAAAAGTTGCACATTTGAATACTTGAGAATCGAATTAACACAATTAGAAACTGTGTGGTTAAAATTGTACGACTGATTCATTAAAAAAATCAAAAGTTCATTGTTAACACCTTATATTCTTAAGGAAGTGATTCAGGTCCGAATAACATTTCTGAATACAATTTATTGCTGTTAAATTTTAGTTTTATTTTGGGTAATAATAAACAAACATTTTAATATATAAGAAGTGCAGTCATAATTGTAATTTCATTGAAAAGCAATAAACTACGCTGCTGTTATTCGTCTATTGTTATCTTTGCATTAATTGAAGACGTTTTAGAAAGTTGCATTTCCTTGATAATGAATATTCGTGAATATTTTCTTAAAATAATAAAAGAAATCAGATTTATAATTAAAAAAACATTTGACAATTTCCATAAATTCACAGTGCTAATTATATTTTTAATTTTATTCCATGACTTTAAATGGCAAATAGAAAAAATGCAAAGACTTGGAAAGTGTAACTCTATTAAACTTGAATTCAACAAGTGTGTGACATGCAGATACTAAGCGCAGAATGCAGAAAGAAGATCGAATAGAAATTTGGAGGGAAAAGAAAAAGAAAAAGTGAAGAACGGTAGGTTTTGTCTCTTGAGATCGAATAGAAGAAGACTCGTGACGTAACAAATGGTTTGTTTTCTCGGAATATGTGTCACTGCTTTGCTTTGTCTTTCTAATCTTTTGTCTTCCATGCATTGCTTTGTCGGACGCATGCCCTATCATTTGTCGCTTGCTTTATATGTTTAAGGGTCAATTGTTTTCATTTTTATTTGTTTTTTTTATTAATTTAACATGCAATGTAGTTTTAATCATAATTTAAAGTAAATGGTTTGCTGTCGAGAAACTGTTCTTTTTTTTTTTTTTTAAGTTGGTAGGTATCTGCTTAATTTGTTCTTCATTTCTTTATTTTATCCTCTGTTAATAAATTTCCATTAAACAGGACTTAGGAAGGGTGGTTAGTTAATGCCATACCTCACATTTTGGGTACAAATATTTCTTGTTTGAAATTAAAATAGTTTTTATAAGCTAAAATTAACTTATGTACAAATTAAAAAAATAAACCATATAAAAACATTTTTACAGATTACATAACTTATAAATAAATGTTTTATTTTTCTTATTAATTTTTCAAAATATATTCATTACATAAACATGGTCAAACAACAAACATCTTTTGATGGAAGAGATATAAAGGTTTATGTAAGCATCAATTCAAAGTTTATTTCTTATTGGTAAAAAAAGGAAAAATTGACACCAATTAGAAAGGAATTACAAAAATAAAGGAAGAAACAGCCTTGACTCATGATAGTTTTTTTTTTTTTTTTTATCGGCACTGGTG